>TARA_R100000365_G_scaffold1695_1_pt1 | contig 14156 bp, 10 predicted proteins | sample TARA_R100000365 | Tara Oceans TARA_R100000365 (sample SAMEA2620668) | marine metagenome | biome: marine biome (ENVO:00000447); feature: mesopelagic zone (ENVO:00000213); material: "saline water (ENVO:00002010), including plankton (ENVO:xxxxxxxx)" | depth 1000 m | reverse complement strand
CTACGCGGGGAACATTCTGGAAACCGGCCACACCATCGAATTCGAAACCTGCGCCCACGACCACGGCGACGACGCGCCGCCGGTGTCGTCCCTGCCGGACCCGCTGGCGCCGCTGGGCCTCATCGATCGGTTGCTGTTCCAGCTCGACTACGTCGGCGACCGTTTTCCGGCCACGCCGGAGCAGCTGGCGGAATACGACCCGCGCCGGGGCACCGACCATCTTTGCAACAGCCGCGGCCTGTCCGACCTGGGCTTCTTCCTGATCGAAGAACTGATGAAGCGCCGCATGATGATCGAAACCGATCACATCAGCCGCAAGGCGGCGGAGCAGATTCTGGAACTGACCGGCCGGCGCGGCTACCCGGTGATCAACAGCCACGGCGCCTGGGGCGGCACCGAAGCGCTGCGCGACCGGGTCGCCTCCCAGGGCGGCGTGGCGGCCTCGTTCGGCAGCGTGCGCGGCGCCTGGGTGGACGAACTCACCCGCGACGGCCAGCGCCCCCGCGACGAGGCGCTCAAGGTCGGGCCGTTCGGCGGCGCCGGCTTCGCCTCGGACGTGAACGGCATCGCGCAACTGGCGAGCAACCCGGGCACCGAGGACCAGCGCGACCAGCTGTATCCGTTCCAATCCGTGGACGGCCGTGTGCGCTTCGACGTGCAGCGCACCGGCGACCACGAATTCAGCCTCTACGAGGGCAGGGGCGTGGCCCACTACGGCCTCTACGCGGATCAGATCGCCGACATGATCGCCAACAGCGACCGCCCCCGGGAGCAGATCGAGGACGCGGTGAACCAGCTGTTCACCTCCGCGGAAGCCTATTTGCGCATGTGGGAAAGACTGGAGCAGGCCCCGCGATGAACGGGGCGGCCAACACCAACAGGGGAACGACCATGAACGGCAAAACATCCTGGCTATCGCTACTGACGTTGATGCTGGGGCTGACACTGGCCGCCTGCGGCGGTGACTCCGGCGGCGACGGCGGCGCCACGCCGTCGCCGGCGCCGAACCAGCCCGAGGAAGAAGAACCGGACCGCTTCACCGAGGGCCGGACTTTTCTGATCGAGCCCGGCGAAGGCGCCACCGAGGACATGGTCAACGCCATGATCCAGCTGCGCCCCCGGGACACCCTGGAATTCGCCTGCGGCTATTTCGATCTGGATCAGGGCCTGCTGATCCAGGCCACCGAGGACGTGCTGATCAAGGGCTGCGGCAAGGACGAAACCGTGCTGTCGTTCCGCGACAGCGCCAACGTCACCGGCCTGGAAGCGCTCAACGTGCGCGGCATCACCGTGCGTGACCTGACCATCCTCGACTCCCCCGGCGACGCCTTCAAACTCAAGGGCGTCAAATGGGGCACGCTGAGCAACGTGCGCGCGATCTGGTCCGGTGGCGGCGGGCCGATCACCGAGGACAATTATCCGCAGCGCCTTAACGTGGCCTGCACCGCGCCGCCGTTCAACGAAGGCGACCCGGCCCCGGACTATGTGCCCAGCTCCGACAGCGGCCGTTACGGCATCTACCCGGTGGAGTCGGAGAACATCCTGGTGGAGGAGTCGGAATCCGTGGGCGCCTCCGACGCCGGCATCTACGTGGGCCAGACCAACACCGCCATCATCCGCGACAGCCGCGCGGTGTATAACGTCATGGGCTTCGAGATCGAAAACGTCCAGGGCGGTGAATACGACTCCAACCTGGCGGAGTGCAACACCGGCGGCTTCCTGATCTACGATCTGGAAAACATCACCCAGTACGGCGACACCTCGGTGATGCTCAACAACACCGCCCGCAACAACAACACCTATAACTTCGCCCACAGCGGTCTGGTATCGGTGGTGCCGCGCGGCGTCGGCTTTATCACCCTCGGCTACGACAACATCGAAGTGGTGGATAATGTTTTCGAGGACCACAGCACCGCCGCGGTGCTCTATATCAGCTATGAACTGATCGACGGCCCCGGCGGCACCGCCGACAAAAAACTCGACCCCTACACCGAAGGGCTGCACATCCACGACAACGTGATGCGCAATTCCGGCTACGACCTGCCGCCGCCGGATCTGGAGAAGACCCTCAACGGGGAAATCGAAAGCGTGCTGCCGACCTTGATCGGTCTGAAGAACCTGCCCACCATCAACGACCCGGCGCAGTTGCTCTCCAGCCTGCAGAACCTGGCCAACCTGGGTAAGGGCGCGCACATCATCTGGGACGGCCTGCGTGACGAGCTGGACGAGGACTGCCCCTATCCGGTGGACGCCCAGGGCAACCCGGTACCCCAGGATGAGCACGGCAAGCCGCTGCACACCAACCAGCATCCCAACCCGTCCTGCCACTACAACGCCTACAAGTTCGACGACCAGGGCAACCGCAAGCTGCCGCGCTGGGGTTCCTGTATCCATGACAACGAACTGTCCGACGACAGCGCGCCCTACCTGAATTTCCACGGCACCGACGGCCTGGAACTGGTGATCGGCCTGGTCGACCAGGACCTGTCCATCCTCACCCCCGGCGGCCTGCTGGATATCGTCGGCGGCCTGCTCAACTTCCCGTCGGACACCAACCTGTCCGACCACGACTGCCAGGCCCGTTTCGGCAGCGTGTTGCCGTCCCTGCCGAGGGTGGAGATTCCGCCGTTCGAGCCCAGCGGCGACTTCGACCCGGCCGCCTCCGAGGAATACATCGCGCATCTCTGCGAGGCGGAAGTGGAAGAGGGCGAGATCAACCGCGCGGCCTTCGAGGTGGATTGCCCGCTGTTGTCCCAGTACAACCTGTTCGCCGAAGCGGACGACCCGCGCAGCCTGCCCCACGAAGGCGGCGTGCCCTACGTGCTCAACAGCAAACTGTTCTCCGACCACGCCACCAAGTACCGGGTGCTGTTCGTGCCCCCGGGCGAACAGGCGGTTTACCGCGACGGGCAGGGCGGCAACAACGTGAACGGCACCATCGACTTCCCGGTGGGCACGGTGATCGCCAAGACCTTCGCCTTCACCGACGAAGCCAACAACAGCGAAGCGCTGGTGGAAACCCGGCTGCTGATCAAAAGAGTGAGCCAGAGCGGCAAGGCGTTCTGGGCCGGGCTGCCCTACATCTGGGAACAGAACGACCAGGGTGAACCGGTGGCGGTGCTGACCCCCGGCGGCGGCAGCCGCGCGGCGAGCTGGCACTTCCGCGACGCCGATACCGGCACCTTGATCACCGGGTCCACCGACAGCTATTCGGTGCCCAACGCCAACCAGTGCATCACCTGCCACGGCAACGACGACCGGCCCGCCGGCAGCGCGCCGATCGGCCCCAAGCCGCGCAACCTGAACCGCGCCTACCAGCCGGAAAGCAGCTTCATGGGCACCGCCGGTCAGGCCGGTTTCCCGCGCGTTAACCAGCTGCAGTACTGGGTCGATCAGGGCCTGCTGGCCGGCGCCCCGGAGTTGGAACTGGACGGGCAGGGCGTGGCCACCAACGTGGAGCGGCTGCCGCGCTGGAACGTGCCCGGCGACGGCGGCGACACCGCCAACTCACCGGCGGACATCGAGCACCGCCTGCGCGCCTATCTGGAAGTGAACTGCCAGCATTGCCACAACGACAAGGGCGCCGCGTCCAACACCGGGTATTACCTGGACGTGTTCCGCGACGTGGACGCGGGTTACGGCATCTGTAAGAAGCCCACCGCCACCGGCGGCGGGTCCTGCGGCCGCCAGCACGTAGTGGTGCCGGGCAGCAGCGACGATTCCATCGTCTCCTGCCGCATGGAGGCGGAAAACGACCCGCAACGGATGATGCCGCCGATCGCGCGCAGCGTCGCCCACGACGGCGCCACCGCCCTGATGCGGCAGTGGATCAACACCGTGGTGGACGGTGATTACGACAACGCCGACGGCTGCAACTAAGTGTGGGAGCTTGCCTGCAAGCGAAAGGCCGGCAACGCCGGCCGGCGGGATGCCAGAGACGTTGTTGGTGCTGACGTTGGAGATGTCTCTGGGATCCTGCCGGGAGCTTCGCTCCCTTTCGCGGGCGAGGCCCGCTCGCACAAACCCGGCTCCGTAGAAAGGTTCGCGAAACTTTTTGCTTTTTCTAAAGAAATGAGAACTCTGGCCGATATCTTTTTCCGCTTTTTTATCAATTTTCAGAGTTTGGTTTTCAGAGCTAAAACATTGATTTAAAACAACAAAAAGTCACTTTGTCGTCTTTCCTTCATGGTTTGCGGCTAGCCTTTCCAGCCATTGTTCATGAGCTGGGGGAAAGCCAATGAATCGGCTTAACAACATGACGGTGAAGACGAGTTGGAGCCTGGTGCTGCTGGCGTTCAGTGTGATTATTCTGCTGATCGGCGGGCTGAGCATTTACACCAGCCACCAGAGCCGGCAATCGTTCGAGACGTTGAATCAGACCCATGTGGAGCGGGCGGGCGCCTTGCAGCGTACCTATATCAACCTGCTGCAGGCGCAGGTGGCCATGGACCGCGCCGCCGAGCTGGTGCGGGTGCCGTCCTTTGATGAACCCGGGCCGGTGCTGGACCAGGCGGCGGCGTTCATCGAACAGGCACAGGGGCAATTTGAAAACTTCCTGTCCCTCACCGGCGAAGGGGCGGCCACGCAGGCCGTGGCGCCGCTGGCGGATGCCATGGCCCGCCTTACGGACGTGGGCCTGCGGCTGCAACTGGTGCTGCTCCGCGAGGACGACTTCGCCGGCTACCGGTCCGGGCGGTCGCGCCTCAACGGTATGAGCCAGGATTTTATCAACGCGGCGGATGCTTTCCTGGCGGGCTCACGGGCCGACGCCAATGCATTGGTGTCTCGCTTCGAGCGGCGGGTACAACGGCTGGACGCCGCCATGGTGGCGGCGGTAATCGCGGCGCTGCTGATGGTCGCCGCGGTGTTATGGGGCATCACGGTGAATGTGATCCGGCCGCTGCGCGACGTGATCGGGCATCTGGACGGTATCGCCGATGGTGACCTGTCGACGGAGATTCCACAGCGCGGCAGCAACGATATCGGCCGGCTGTACGCCGGGATGGCGCGCATGCAGGGCAGCTTGGCGTCCATTGTCGGCCAGGTGCGCACCAGCAGCGAACGGATTCAGGACGCGGCGGTTGAGACCACCCGTGGCAACACGGATCTTTCCACCCGTTTTGAGCAGTTGTCCGCGTCCCTGGTGGAAACTTCCGCCAGCATGGAACAGCTCACCGCCACGGTGAAGGACAACGACGAGCACGCCGGCCAGGCCCACCGGCTGGCCGGCGATGCCGGCGGCGTGGCGGCCCGCGGCGGCGACGCGGTGGCACGGGTGGTGGACACCATGGGTCTGATCGAAACGCGCTCCCAGCGCATTGAGCAGATTGTCGGGTCCATCGAAGGGATCGCCTTTCAGACCAATATTCTGGCGCTGAACGCCTCGGTGGAGGCGGCGCGGGCCGGCGAGCACGGCAGCGGCTTCGCCGTGGTGGCCGAGGAAGTGCGGCTGCTGGCGCAGAACAGCGACCGGCTGGCCAAGGAAATCCGCACGCTGATCGTCGACTCCAGCGCCGAGGTGGCGCGCGGCTCGGAGCAGGCCGCCCAGGCCGGCGACACCATGGCCGAGATCGTCGCCGCGGTGGAGCGGGTATCGGCGATCATGGCGCGCATCAGCGGCGCCTCCGCCGAGCAGACCCGGGGCATCGAGCAGATCGGCCTGGCGGTGTCGCAGATGGACCGGGTCACCCAGCAGAACGTCACCCTGGTGGCCGCCGCCGCGGAGCGTGCGGAGACCCTGGAGAGTCAGGCCGGTTTGCTGATGCGCAAAGTCAGGGAGTTTCGATTAACTCACCAATAAGGTCTTCGGTCTGGCCCCAGCCGAGACAGGCGTCGGTGATCGACACGCCGTAGCGCAGCGGGTGGGCCAGCGGCTGGCTGCCGTCGTGCAGGTGGCTTTCCAGCATCACGCCGGCGATGGCGCGCTCGCCGTCGCGGCGCTGCTGGATCAGGTCGCGGGCCACCAGCGGCTGGCGGCGCGGGTCCTTGCCGCTGTTGGCGTGGCTGCAGTCCACCATCAGACGCGGGTTGAGCCCGGCCTGCGCCAGTTCCTCGCGCGCCGCCTGAATTTGCTCGGCGTGGTAGTTGGGGCCGCCCCGGCCGCCGCGCAACACCAGGTGGGTGTCCGGGTTGCCGGCGGTTTCCAGCAGCGCCGGGTGGCCCTCGTCATCGACGCCCAGATGGGCGTGCGGGTGGGCGGCCGCCTGCATGGCGTCCCGGGCCACCGCGATGCCGCCGTCGGTGCCGTTCTTGAAGCCCACCGGCAACGACAGGCCGCTGACCAGCTCCCGGTGGATCTGGGATTCGGTGGTGCGGGCACCGATCGCCGCCCAGCTGAGAAGGTCCTCCAGGTAGCTCGCCGCCACCGGGCTGAGCAGCTCGCTGGCCAGGGGCAGGCCCAGGCCGGCCAGATCACGCAGCAGCTCCCGGCACACACGCAGGCCTTCCGCCAGATCCTGGCGGCCGTCCAGGTGCGGGTCGTAGAGCAGCCCTTTCCAGCCCACCGTGGTGCGCGGCTTCTCCACGTAGGCGCGCATCACCAGCAGGGCACGGTCGCTGACCCGGTCGGCGAGGGCGGCGAGCCGCCGGCCGTATTCCAGCGCCGCCTCCGGGTCGTGCAGCGAGCACGGGCCGGTGACGATCAGCAGGCGATCGTCCTCGCCGTTGAGGATGTCGCGCACCGCCTGACGCTGGGCGGCGATGCTCGTGCCCAGGGCGGCGTCCACGGGCAGCGTCTGGCGTAGCTGCCGGGCGCTGGGCAGACGGCGGCTCACGGTCCCCGACGCGGGTGTCGAAGAGTCGTCGGCGGTGACGGCGGCAAGACTGGCGTTCATAGTCACTTCCTTAATTTTGATCATCCTGAAACGAAAAAACCCCGGCGGGACGACCAGCCGGGGTTTCAGGATTCTACGGCAGGCGTCCCGAAGCGGGCGCCTGACCGGATAGAGGTCAGACGCGCGCGCGGCTAAACCAATATCCGTAGAAATAGCAGGCAGCAGCCAGCGCCACCGCGGAAGCGGTGTTCACAAGCATCAGGTTGTCGAGCAGTGCTGCGGCCATGGAATCTCCAAAATCGATGCTTGAAGCCTAACGGCCTTTCGCGTTCAGCGCAATGGGGGCGCCCCGGCGGCCGTGTTACCATGCGCGGTTAACAGCTGCTCATGAATCTTAGCTTGGGAGAACAACATGCAAGACGTGGTCATTGTCGCCGCCACCCGCACCGCCATCGGCCGCTTCCAGGGCGGGCTCGCGGACGTCCCCGCCACCAAACTCGGTGAAGCGGTGGTGCGCCGCCTGCTGGCGGACACCGGCGTGGAGCCGGGCGCGGTCAGCGAAGTGATCCTCGGCCAGGTGCTCACCGCCGGCGCGGGCCAGAACACCGCCCGGCAGACCTCGATCTTCGCCGGCCTGCCCGACGAAGTGCCGGCCATGACCATCAACAAGGTGTGCGGCTCCGGCCTGAAAGCGGTGCACCTGGGCAGCCAGGCGATCCGCTGCGGCGAGGCCGACGTGATCATCGCCGGCGGCCAGGAAAGCATGAGCCTGGCCCCCTATGTGCTGCCCAAGGCGCGTACCGGCCTGCGCATGGGCCATGCCAGCCTGGTGGATTCCATGATCCAGGACGGCCTGTGGGACGCCTTCAACGACTTCCATATGGGCATCACCGCCGAGAACCTGGCGCAGAAATACAGCCTCAGCCGGGAAGCCCAGGACGCCTTCGCGGCGGCCTCCCACCGGAAGGCGGCGGCCGCCATCAACGAAGGCCGCTTCAAGAATGAGATCACCCCGGTGGAAGTGCCGCAGCGCAAGGGCGACCCGAAGATCGTCGACACCGACGAGCAGCCGCGCGGCGACACCACCGCCGAGTCCCTGGGCGGCCTGCGCGCCGCCTTCAAGAAGGACGGCACCGTCACCGCCGGCAACGCCTCGGCGCTGAACGACGGCGCCGCCGCCGTGATGTTGATGAGCGAAGCGCGTGCCAACCAGCTGGGCCTGCCGATCCTCGCCCGTCTGGCCGGTCAGGCCAGCGCCGGCGTGGATCCGGCGATCATGGGCATCGGCCCGGTGTCCGCCACCCGCCGCTGCCTGGAGCGCGCCGGCTGGTCCCTGGATCAGGTGGACCTGATCGAAGCCAACGAAGCCTTCGCCGCCCAGTCCCTGGCGGTGGGCAAGGACCTGGAGTGGGACCAGGACAAGGTCAACGTCAACGGCGGCGCCATCGCCCTGGGCCACCCGATCGGCGCGTCCGGCTGCCGGGTGCTGGTAACGCTGCTCCACGAAATGCAGCGCCGCGACGTGAAGAAGGGCCTGGCGACCCTGTGCATCGGTGGCGGTCAGGGCGTCGCCCTGGCGGTGGAACGTTGAGGGCGCGCTGATGACCGATACTCTGACCCTGACCCGCCCGGACGACTGGCACCTGCACTTCCGCGACGGCGCCATGCTCGAGGAAACCGTGCCCGCCACCGCGCGGGTGTTCCGCCGCGCCATCGTGATGCCCAACCTGACGCCGCCGGTGACCACCGTGGCGCTGGCCGAGGCCTACCGCGAGCGCATCCTGGCGGCGATTCCGGCGGGCGTGGATTTCGAGCCGCTGATGGTGCTTTATCTGACCGACGAAACCCCGGTGGAGGAGATCGAACGGGCGGCGCAAAGCCCGTTTGTGCATGCCTTCAAGCTGTACCCGGCCGGGGCCACCACCAACTCGGACAGCGGCGTCACCAACCCGGCGCGCATTCACCATCTCTACGAGGCACTGGAAAAGCACGATCTGCCGTTCCTGGTGCACGGCGAGGTGACCGAGCCGGAAATCGACATCTTCGACCGCGAGCGGGTGTTCATCGACCGCTACCTGAACGACATTCGCGAACGGTTCCCGGCGCTGCGTATCGTGTTCGAGCACGTCACCACCTCGGAAGGCGTGGACTTCGTGCGCGAGGGCGGCGACCTGACCGCCGCCACCGTCACCCCCCAGCATCTGTTGATGAACCGCAACGACCTGCTGGTCGGCGGCGTGCGCCCGCATAACTACTGCCTGCCGGTCCTCAAGCGGCGCACCCACCAGCAGGCGATTCAGCAGGCGGTGCTGGAAGGGCATCCGCGCTTTTTCCTGGGCACCGACTCCGCCCCCCACGCCCGCGACAAGAAGGAAGCGGCGTGCGGCTGCGCGGGTTGCTACTCGGCCCGGGCGGCGCTGCCTTTGTACGCGTCCTTTCTCGACCGCCACGGAGCGCTGGACAAGCTGGAAGGCTTCGCCAGCCATTTCGGCGCCGACTTCTACCGGCTGCCGCGCAACCCGGACACCGTGAACCTGGAGCGGCGCGACTGGGCCGTGCCGGAGACGGTCACCGCCGCCGGTGAAGACATGGTGCCGTTCATGGCCGGTCAGGCGCTGCCCTGGGCGATCCGCGAAAGCCAATGACGGCGCCGATCCCGCTGGTGGTGCTGACCGGGTTTCTCGGCAGTGGCAAGACCACCCTGCTTAACCGCTGGCTCGACCAGCGCGGCGACCTGGCGGTGGTGATTAACGAGCTGGGCGAGATCGGCATCGACAAGGATCTGGCCCGGCGCGTGGGCGCGCCGATCAGCCTGTTGGCCGGCGGCTGTGTCTGCTGTGCCGTGCAGGGCACCCTGCGCACCACCTTGCGCAATCTCTACATGGCCCGGGCCGGCGGCGATCTGCCGCCGTTTTCGACGGTGCTGCTGGAAACCACCGGTGCCGCCGACCCCTTCGGCGTGACCGCCGTGCTGGAACAGGACGCCTGGCTGCGCAAGCGCTTCACGCTGCGCTCAATCCTGACCACCGTGGATACCGTGGCCGGCGAGGCGGCACTGGCCCGCTTCCCGGAGGCCCTGGAGCAGGTCACCGCCGCCGATCAACTGCTGCTGACCAAGACCGACCGGGCGACGGCGGCGCAACGCGGCGCCCTGGTCGACGCGTTGCGCCGTCTTAACCCCCGCGCCGGGGTGGACGACGCGGCCAGCGCCGACGCCGGGCTGCTGGACCGGGATTTCCCCCGCCAGTGCCGGATCACCGGCACCCTGGCGCCGACCGGCGCGGTGGCCACCCTGGCGCCACGGCCGAAACGGCGCGGCCACCACCTGCATCCGGCGGGTCTACGCTGGCGCGGGCGGATCGCCTATGATCGCCTGCAGGAGGCGCTGGCGGCACTGCGCGCCGAGGCCGGCGACGAACTGGTGCGCCTGAAGGGGCTGGTGGCCATTGATAAGCTGGACGGGCCTTTGCTGATCCAGGCGGTGGCCGGCCAGGCGGTGGAGGTGGCGCCGTTGCCGGCCTGGCCCGGCGGCGACCAGGACAGCCGCCTGGTGGTGATCGCCGCCGGCGAGGACGCCGGCACCCCGACGCGCTGGCTGGAAAACTGGCGTATTCATCTCGGGCTCGCGGACGTGGCCAGTGCCTGAGCCCGGTTGCCATGGAATGGAAACGAGGAAGGATCATGCGTCTATTTATCGCTGTCATGGTGTTGAATCTCGCCGTCACCGGTGCCGCCGCCGAGGGCGACCGCGCCGCCGGTGACCTGGAAATCGCCCGCAAGGGCCAGGCGCTGATCGCGCGCCTGACGTTGCCCGCCGACCAGGTGGTGGGCTTCAGCCACCGGCCGGAGAGCGACGAAGAAAAGATCGCGGTCACCGAGGCGCTGGCGCGGCTCGGCAAAGCCGACAATGTGCTGGTGCCGGCGGCGGAAGCCGGCTGCACGGTGACCCGGGAGGAGGCGACCACCACCCTGATGCCGCCGGCCACCCCGGACCCCGCCGAATTCCAGGCGCGTTACGCCTGGCGCTGCGAAAGCCCGGACGGGCTGGTGGCGGCGGACGTGCCGCTGCTGGAATTTCTCAACGGCGTCGCCCTGGACGCGCTGGTGGTGAATGGCGAGCACCGTTTCGAGCGCCGCATCGCGCCCCCCGAAACACGCTTGCCGCTGCTGGCGGACTGATTCGACGCCCGCAAGGAGCCGATATGGGCTATTGGTATTTAGTGGTGGCGATCCTCAGTGAGGTGGTCGCCACTTCCGCCTTGAACGCCTCCCAGGGGTTCACACGTCTTTGGCCGTCCATGGTTACGGTGGTGGGCTATTGTCTGGCGTTTTATTTTCTGTCGCTGACCTTGCGCACCGTGCCCATGGGCATCGCCTATGCGGTGTGGGCCGGCGCCGGCATCGTCTTGATCGCGATTTCCGGCGCCATCTTTTTCAAACAGTTACCCGACCTGCCCGCGGTCTTGGGTATGCTGTTCATTATTGTCGGCGTGGTGCTGGTCAGCGCCGTGTCGCGCACCGCCGGCCATTGAAAACGTACCGATAAGGAGAACGCCGTGCCCGAGCAAATGGACGATGCCCTGAAAGCGGCCGACAGGATCATCGAACTCACCGGTGGTGAGATACGGCTGGGGCTGCCGCTGGGGTTGGGCAAGCCGAACCGTCTGGTCAATGCGCTCTATCAGCGGGCCACGGAAAACCCGGACGTCCGGCTGGACATCTATACCGCTTTGTCACTGGGCCGGCCCGGCGCCGGCAGCGATTTGGAAAAGCGTTTTCTGGAGCCCTTCGCGGAGCGGGTGTTCGGTGACTATGAAGAGCTGGACTACCTGAAGGCCGCCAAGAAAGATCAGCTGCCCGACAACATCCGGGTGTTCGAGTTTTTCTTTCAGCCGGGCAGCATGCTGGGCAGCAACAGCGCGCAACGCCATTACATCAGCGTCAACTACACCCACGCCGCCCGTGACCTGAACGCGCGCGGCGTGAACGTGGTGGCGCAATTGCTGGCGTGCCGTCCGGGGGCCGATGGCGAGAACGGCAACGATTACAGTTTCTCCTGCAACCCGGAAGTGACGTTGGAACTGTTGCCCATGCTCAAGGCCCGCCGCGACGCCGGTGAAACCATCGTCACCGTGGGGCAGGTGCACCGCGATCTGCCGTTCATGGAAAACGACGCGCGGGTGGGCGAGTGGCTCACCGACATGGACATCCTGCTGGATGATCCCCAGGGCCATACCCGGCTGTTCAGCACACCCAATATGCCGGTCAATCTGCAGGACCATTTCGTCGGCCTGCACGCCAGCTCCCTGGTACGCGACGGCGGCACGCTGCAGATCGGCATCGGCGCCCTGGGCGACGCCCTGGTGCATCACACCCTGCGCCGCGAGCAGCACAACGATAACTACCGCGCCCTGCTGAAAGCACTGGACCTGCCCGACGAACACCGGGCGCTGATCGAGCGCGAAGGCGGCACCGGCCGTTTCGACCAGGGCCTCTACGGCTGCAGCGAGATGATGACCCACGGTCTGCTGCGGTTGATCGACGAGGGCATCATCCGCCGTCCGGTGTACGACTGGTCGGCGCTGCAGCGCTACGTTCTGGCGCACCCGCAGGCGCGGCCGGATCTGTCGCTGCTGGACGCGCTGCGTCAGGACGGCGGCGTATCGTCACCGATGACGCCGGAACAGCTCGACCGGCTGACCCGCTTCGGCGTGCTGCGCGCCGGGGTGGTGGTGGAAGCCAGCCACCTGCGGCTTCCCAATGACGACAGCGTGCCCAACGACCTGGACCACCCGGATACCCGGGAAGCGCTGGAAGGCCTGTTCGGTGACCGCTTGAACGGCGGCATCATTATGCACGGCGGCTTTTTCCTCGGCCCGGAAGCCTTCTATCAGCGGCTGCGGGAACTGGACGACGACACCCGGGCGGCGATCAATATGACTCGGGTAAACCTGATCAACGATCTTTACGGCGGTGAGTCGCTGCGCCTTCTGCAACGCCGCGACGCGCGTTTCGTCAACACGGCGTTCACCGCCACGCTGCTGGGCGCGGCGGTCTCCGATCAGCTTGAGGACGGTCGGGTGCTCAGCGGCGTCGGCGGCCAGTACAACTTCGTCAGCCAGGCCCATGAACTGCCCGGCGCGCGCTCCATTCTGATGACCCGGGCGTGGCGCGAGCGCGGCGGCGAGGCGGCGTCCAATGTGCTGTTCTCCTACGCGCACAACACCATTCCCCGCCATCTGCGCGATATGGTGATCACCGAGTACGGGGTCGCGGACCTGCGCGGCAAGACCGATGAGGAAGTGGTCATGGCCATGCTCAACGTGGCCGACAGCCGCTTTCAGGTGGAACTGATGGAACAGGCCCAGGAGGCCGGCAAACTGCGCCGGGACTACAGCATTCCGGAGCGCTTCCGGCACAACAATCCGGAATTTCTACGCCGGGTGGCGGAGACCGGCGGCGAAGGCTCTTTCGCCACCTTCCCGCTGGGCACCGACTTCGACGAGCGCGAACAGCGCCTGATGAAGGCACTCACCTGGCTCAAGGAAAAAGTCAGCCAGAAGGACTTCCTGTCCCTGGGCCGTCGCGCGCTGCTCGGCGACCACGACGCGGAACGCTACCAGGCCGAGCTGGCGCGCATGGGGCTGGCGGACACCGACGGCCTGCGCGAGCGCTTGTACCAGCGCTTGCTGCTCACCGCGCTGGACGCCACCGAAGCCTGATGCCGCCGCTTATTCCGGCAGCGGTATCCATTCGGTTTCCCCGGGCACGCCGGGGAACCGCTGGTGGCGCCAGTCGTCCCGGGCTTTCTCGATGCGCTCTTTATCGGATGACACGAAATTCCAGTTGATATAGCGCCGGCCGGGCAGGGCGGCGCCGCCGAACAGCATCAGCCGGGCCGGCTCCTCCAACGCTTCCAGCAACCAGCTGCGTTGGCCGTCCAATGTCATCACATGATGAAGCGGCAGCGGTTCGTCGCCGGCCGTGGGGCTGCCGGAGACCACATAGACGGCGCGCTCCTGATCGCTGGGCGGTAGCGGCAGCGAGCCGCCGGCATCCAGTTGAATATCCACGTACAGCGCCGGTGAGGCAGTGGGCACCGGCGACTGCACGCCGAAAGCCCCGCCGATCAACACCCGCGCCCGCACGCCCCGGCTCTGGTAGAGCGGCAGGCTGTCCTGGGGGTGATGGCTGAAGGCGGGCTCGCCGTTCTCTTTGTCTTCCGGCAACGCCAGCCAGGTCTGGATCCCTTCCACTTCGATGCCGTCCCGGCGCACGTCTTCGGGCACCCGTTCGGAATGCACGATGCCGTGGCCGGCGGTCATTAGATTGATGGCGCCGGGCTCGATCCGTTGCACGGTGCCGAGGCTGTCGCGGTGGTCC
>TARA_R100000365_G_scaffold437_2_pt1 | contig 14284 bp, 11 predicted proteins | sample TARA_R100000365 | Tara Oceans TARA_R100000365 (sample SAMEA2620668) | marine metagenome | biome: marine biome (ENVO:00000447); feature: mesopelagic zone (ENVO:00000213); material: "saline water (ENVO:00002010), including plankton (ENVO:xxxxxxxx)" | depth 1000 m | reverse complement strand
CAAGGTCGGCCCGGTGATCAGCTTCATGCCGATCCTCGTCATGGCTGTGCTGTTCGGACTCGCGATGGACTATCACGTGTTCCTCGTCTCACGGATGCGCGAGCGGTTCGTCGACACCGGCGACGCGCACGCCGCGGTACTCCAGGGCTTCTCCGCCTCCGCGCGGGTCATCACTGCCGCCGCGCTCATCATGTTCTCCGTCTTCTTCTCGTTCGTCCCCGGGGGAAACGCGATCATCCAGCCGATCGCTCTCGCGCTCGCGGTGGGGGTGCTCATTGATGCGTTCGTGGTGCGGATGACCCTGATCCCCGCCCTCATGGCACTGCTCGGTGCGCGCGCGTGGTGGTTGCCGCGCTGGTTGGTACGGGCATTGCCGGATGCTGACATTGAGGGTGAGGCAGTGCGCCGCATGCTCGATCAGCGAACCTGGCGCGAGGCCGATCGGGAGACGCGAGGGCGCGGCATCCATGCGCACGAGGCGACGTTCGGTGACTCGGCGCCGCTCACCGTCGATCTGCCGGAGTCCGGCGTCCTTGTGGTCCACGGCCCCGAAGCCGCAGCCGTCTGCGCAGGTCTCTCGGGCCGGATTCCCGGCATCGGTGGCGACCTTGCCGTCGGCGGTCGGCTCATCCCGTTCGAGAGAGAGCCGCTCTCTCGGGTCTCGGTCCTGGTTCCGGCGCTTCCTACGCCCACTGACGCGAGCACTCTCGTCGAACATGTGCGGCGACAGGTACGCCTGAACGGCAGCGGTGGTGATCACCGTGATCGGGTGCGCCGCGCGATCGAGCTCTGGGGGGAACTGACGGGCGGGCCGAACGTTCTCGACGAGGTCGATGTGCCGATGTCGCGTCTTGACGAGCACCAGCGGTGGACCCTCGATGCCGCTGCCGCGCTCGCATCGACGCCCGAGGTGACGGTCCTCGATCTGCAGCGCAGGCGAGATCAATCGGCGCTGCTTGACCGCATCCTGCGCACCGCGTCGGCCTCGACGACGCTCGTTGTCGCTGTCAGTGATCCCGTGGCCGAAGATGCACTTGCCCTGACCCCTCACGGCCGCGTCGTGAGGGTCCTCCTTGCAGACCGGTCACCTGAAGGTCGCAGCCGGCAAGACGTAAGCGACGAGGTGGTCGTATGACCGGGCTGTCGGGGCTGTTGACCGGTGGCGGTCGGGGCAGGGCGATCGCGCTCGCGGTCTTCGCGATCCTGATACCGCTGCTGGTCATGCTGACGCTGCTGCCGCGTCAGACCCAGGAACAGGTTCCCGTGGCGATCGTGAATCTTGATGTTCCGATCGAGGACGGGGGCACGCCCGTCGCCGCGGGCAAGCTCGTCACCGAGAACCTTCTGACAGCCGACGACGGGATCGCGTGGACCCTGACGGACACCGCGACAGCCGACCAGGGGCTCGCGCAGGGCACCTATCTCGCGGTGGTGACGATCCCGGCCGACTTCTCCCAGGACGTCGCAACCCTCGGCACTGATGCGCCGACGCAGGCTTCGCTGACAGTGCAGACCAGCACTCGTCATGGGTATCTCTCGGGCGTGCTGGCCGAAGCTCTGGCAGCGGGCCTTCCGCGCGGAGTGGAAGCTCAGCTCACGTCGGGGTATGTGTCAGGCACGCTGGCGGCCTTCACTGAGTTGCACACCGGAATCGGGCAGGCAGCCGACGGCGCGAGCGAACTCGCGAGCGGCATCGGGGACGCCGCGGGGGGAGCGGCAGTGCTCGCAGAGGGGCAGCGGGAGCTGGTCGCGGGGCTCGAGGGGATTGGAACGGTGCTTCGCGCCCTCCCGACAGGGGTCCGCGACCTGGGTGCGCTGAGCGCCGCAGCCGGGTCGGATGCCGCGGCTCTCGCGGGGTCGCTGGCCGGCGCTGCGATCGACGCCGAGGCGCTCTCGCTCGCGCAGGATCTCGGCGTCGCCGATCTCGACGCCCTCGCTGCGGTGATCTCCGCGGACCCGACCGTGCCAGCCGGCGACCTGCTCGATGACATCCTGGCCCTCCGCAGTGGGGCCGCCGCGATTGCATCGGACCTTCAGAATCAGGCCGGCGCTCTTGCCGGCGACGCCGTGGATGCCGCCGAACTCGCCGTCGGCGCCGACGCCGTGGCCGACCTCGCGGGGCCGGCGGCGTCAGCGCTCACCCAACTCGCGGCGGCTCAGCAGGAGGCGGTGTCCGGTGCGTCTGATCTCGCGGCCGGCGCTGCAGACCTTGCCAGCGGGCTCGATACCGCGGCCGGCGCCGCTGGTGAACTCGCGAGCGGCCTGGGTGAGGCGGCATCCAGCATCCCGAGTTATTCGAGTGCCCAGCAGCAGAGCATCGCGGCAACCGTCGCCTCGCCGATCGGCGTCACCACCACCAGCATCGGTGGCCCGGATTCCGCTCTGGCCGCGGCGGTGGCAGCGCTGGCGCCGGTGTCGCTGTGGCTGGGGGCGCTCGCCACCTTCCTCGTCGTTTCTCCCTTTGCGCGGGCGTCGCTCGTGACCCCGGCAACGTCCGCGCACATCGCCGCTGACGCTGCGCTGGTTGCGATGGGAATCGCCGTTGTGCAGTCGGTGCTCGTGTGGCTGGGGGTTGCCGTCCTCGGTGTCGTCCCCGATCGGATCGCTGTCGCCTACGGGCTGACCCTTGCCGCCGCGGTGTCGTTCACGCTGTTCCACCAGGCACTCACCGCCCTGTTCGGTCGAGCAGGTCTCATCGTGTCGGTGCTCGCACTGGGTCTCCAGCTGGTGGCCGCAGGCACCCTTCAACCGGTTACCGAGGGTTCGCTGGCTGCCACGCCGTTCTCGATCCTGCCGTTGAGCGTTGCCCTGCAGGGCGCCGACGCTCTGGTGGGCGGGTCGCTACACGAAGTGCTCGGGGCTGCAGTCGGACTTCTGCTGTGGGCTGCGGTCGCCTTCGCTGGCACGGTCATCGGGGTGCGCCGCGCGCGCTCACGTGCCGTGAGCGCCCTGCTTCCGGCGTGAGCTCGCGCGTCGATTTGCGGCGTCGAGGCCTAGATCGGTACTCTCGCGACATGCTTCCGGCACCGCACGACCTCGTTGCTTTCGCGACGACGGTTCGCGTGCTGCGCCGACGTCTGGGCGGTCGCCGACTCTAGGCGACCCCGCTGCGCTGTCGCGCGCGGCGGTGTCGCCACCTCCGGCTCTGTGCTTTCGATGCACGACGAACCCAGACAATAAGGTGGAATCCATGACCTACTCGGTCGCCGTCTCTGGCGCCTCCGGATATGCCGGCGGCGAGATCCTGCGGCTCCTAGCCCAGCATCCTGATGTCGATATCCGCACCGTCACCGCCCACTCCAACGCCGGGCAGCCCCTCATCGAGCACCAGCCGCATCTGCGCTCGCTCTCGCATCTGACGTTGCAAGACACCACTCCCGAGACCCTTGCCGGCCACGACATCGTGGTTCTCGCATTGCCGCACGGACAGTCAGCGCAATACACGGATGCCCTCGGAGATGTGCCCCTCGTGATCGACGCCGGCGCCGATCACCGGTTGCGCGATGCGGCAGCGTGGGAGCAGTTCTACGGCGGGGCGCACCCCGAGCCCTGGGCCTACGGCGTTCCCGAGCTGCCCGTCACGAGCGGGAAGATCCGTGACACCCTCGCGGGCGCGACTCGCATCGCCGCACCCGGCTGCAACGCCTCGACGGTGAGTTTGTCGCTCGCGCCGGGGGTGGCTGCCGGCGTGATCGATCCGAGCGACATCGTCAGCGTGCTCGCCGTCGGCCCGTCGGGGGCAGGGAAGAGCCTCAAACCGCACCTGCTGGCAAGCGAAGTGCTCGGCAGCGCGAACCCGTATGCGGTCGGCGGCACACACCGGCACATCCCCGAGATCCGTCAGGCGCTGCAGGATGCCGGAGGGACCGACGTCCGGATCTCCTTCACGCCCGTCATCGTCCCGATGGCCCGCGGAATCCTTGCGACTTCCACCGCGCCGATTGCTCCGGGCGCCACGGATGCCGACATCCGCGCGGCCTGGGAGCTGGCGTACGCCGACGAGCCGTTCGTCCAGCTGCTGCCGGAGGGACAGGTCCCTCGCACGGCCGACGTGGTCGGGGCCAACACTGCGCTCCTCGGGCTCGCGATCGACCGGGCCGCAGGCCGGGTCGTCGTCGTCGCCGCTGTCGACAACCTCGTCAAGGGCACGGCCGGTGCCGCGGTCCAATCCATGAACATCGCGCTCGGCCTTCCCGAGGGCCGCGCCCTCACTACGAACGGAGTGGCACCGTGACCGTCACCGCGCCCGCAGGGTTCGAGGCGGCAGGAGTTGCCGCCGGACTCAAGTCGACCGGAAAGCCGGATGTCGCCGTGGTGGTCAACCGCGGGCCGCTCACCGTCGGCGCTGCCGTCTTCACGAGCAACCGCGCCAAGGCAAACCCGATTCTCTGGTCCGAACAGGCCATCCAGGACGGCGTCGTCGAAGCCATCGTGCTCAACTCCGGCGGCGCGAACTGTTTCACGGGTTCGTTCGGGTTTCTGACGACCCACCTGACCGCGGAGCGCGCCGCCGAGCTGCTCGGAGTGAGCGCCGGCGACATCCAGGTCTGTTCCACCGGCCTCATCGGAACCGGCGATCAGGTCTTCCGCGACAAGGTCCTCGTGGGAACCGAAGCCGCGATCGGTGCCCTGTCGCCGGATGGCGGCGAGGATGCTGCCCGAGCGATCATGACCACCGACTCCCGCCCGAAGACCACCACCATCACCGTTGACGGCTGGACGATCGGCGGAATGGCCAAGGGCGCCGGAATGCTCGCGCCCGGGCTCGCGACGATGCTCGTCGTTCTCACCACCGATGCCGTCCTGAGCGCGGCAGAAGCCGACGGACACCTGCGTGCTGCGACGCGCGTGAGCTTTGACCGCCTCGACTCCGACGGGTGCATGTCCACGAACGACCAGGTGACCTTGATGGTCAGCGGTGCGAGCGGCGTCACGCCCGAGCCGGGTGCCTTCCGCACCGCGCTCATCGCGGTCTGCACCGACCTCGCGACCCAGCTGCAGTCAGACGCCGAGGGGGCCAGCCACGACATCACGATCGAGGTGATCCACGCGGCATCCGAAGACGACGCCGTCGAGGTGGGACGCTCGGTTGCGCGCAACAACCTCTTCAAGGCGGCGATCTTCGGCAACGACCCGAACTGGGGGCGCGTGCTCGCGGCGATCGGGACGACGGATGCCGCATTCGACCCCTATGCCGTGGATGTCACGATGAACGGTGTCCGCGTGTGCTCCGACGGCGGTCCCGACCAGCCCCGCGAACTCGTGGATCTCACCCCTCGGGCAACGAGCGTCGTCATCGACCTCAAGGTGGGCGATGCCTCGGCCACCATCTACACCAACGACCTCACCCACGACTACGTTCACGAGAACAGCGCCTACTCGTCATGACTGACCTGCAAGAGACCACGCCCGACGAGGCTGCCGAGAAGGCAGCCGTGCTGATCGAGTCGCTGCCGTGGCTCAAGCGCTTCCGCGACCAGATCGTGGTCGTCAAATACGGCGGCAATGCGATGGTGTCCGAAGAACTGCAGCGCACGGTCGCCGAAGACATCGCGTACCTGCGTTACGTCGGCGTCAAGCCCGTGGTGGTCCACGGGGGAGGCCCGCAGATCTCCCGCATGCTGGAGCGCCTCGACATCCCGAGCGAGTTCCAGGGCGGATACCGCGTCACGAACACCGAGGCGATCTCGGTCGTGCGCATGGTCCTCACCGGCCACATCAACCCGCAGCTCGTATCGAAGATCAATGCGCACGGCCCGTTCGCCGCCGGCCTCTCGGGTGAGGACGCCGGGCTGTTCGGCGGCCGCCGCCGCGGGGTTGTCGTCAACGGTGAAGAGGTCGACCTCGGGTCGGTCGGGGATGTCGTTCACGTGAACCCGACGGCGGTCCTCGACCACCTCGCGGCGGGCCGCATCCCCGTCGTGTCCTCGATCGCGCCCGACCTGGATCGTCCGGGACACACCTTGAATGTCAACGCCGACGCGGCGGCGGCGGCGCTCGCGGTGTCGCTGAATGCCGCCAAGCTCGTCATCCTCACCGACGTCCCCGGACTGTACGCGGACTGGCCGAATCGTGACTCGCTGGTCTCTCACCTGAGCTCGACGGAGCTGCGAACGATGCTGCCGACGCTGGAGTCGGGAATGGTCCCCAAGATGCAGGCGTGTCTGGACGCCGTCGACGGGGGAGTCGACACGGCGGCGATCATCGACGGGCGCGTGCCGCACTCGCTCCTGATCGAGGTCTTCACGAGTAAGGGCATCGGAACCGAAGTGGTGAGCGCATGAGTGCAGTACTCCCCGAGACGAAAAGAGGCGCAATGAACGACGAGGCACCGACCACGGCATCCTGGCAGCACGATGCCCGCCGCGACCTTCTTGCCAACGCCGGAGACCGCCTTGCGCTGTTCACCCGCGGTGAGGGCGCCTACCTGTGGGATGACGCGGGTAAGCGCTACCTGGACTTCCTTGCCGGTATCGCGGTGAACTCGCTCGGGCACGCACACCCCGCGTTCGTCGAGGCGGTTTCTGCTCAGGCCGCGACCCTCGCGCACGTGTCGAACTACTTCGCCACCCCGCCGCAGCTCGGCCTGGCCGCGAAGCTCAAGCGACTCGCGGGAACCGGTGATTCCGGCCGCGTGTATTTCTCGAACTCGGGTGCGGAGGCCAACGAAGCGGCGTTCAAGCTCGCCCGGCTGCACGGCGGAACTGACCGGCCCCGGATCCTCGCCCTCACCGATGCCTTCCACGGGCGGACGATGGGCACCCTCGCCCTCACGGGAAAGCCGGCCATGCAGGAACCGTTCCTTCCGATGGTTCCTGGTGTGGAGTTCCTGGACTCGACGATCGAGGCTCTCGAAGCCGCGATGGATGACTCGGTCGCAGCCCTCATCCTCGAACCGATCAAGGGTGAGGCTGGCGTGCTCCCGCTCCCGGACGGCTATCTCGAAGCCGCGCGCGAGCTGACCCGCCGCCACGGTGCGCTCCTCATCCTTGATGAGATCCAGACCGGGGCCGGTCGCACCGGCGAATGGTTCGCCTTCCAGCACACCGGTATCACCCCGGATGCCATCACCGTGGCAAAGGGTATTGGCGGCGGATTCCCGATCGGGGCGCTCATCACCTACGGCGAGGCGAGCGAGCTGTTCTACCCCGGTACCCACGGGTCGACGTTCGGGGGGAACGCGCTGGCTACCGCGGTCGCGGGGGCGGTGCTCGACGAGATCGAGCGCGCCGATCTGGTGACCAACGCCCGCATCCGTGGCGGGCAGGTGCGTGAGGGCATCCTCGCGATCGACTCCCCGCTGATCGCCGGATGCCGCGGGCAGGGACTGCTCCTGGGCGTGGCGCTGACCCGCCCCGTCGCGAAGGCCGTCGTCGCCGCGGCGCAGGAACACGGACTCATCGTCAACGCCGCCAACGACGACACGATCCGGATCGCGCCGGCCCTGACGATCGGCGACGTCGAGATCGACGAGTTCCTGACCCTCTTCACCGCGGCTCTGTCCACCGTGACCGACGCCCTCATGCTCGACGAGACCTCGCAGCCCGACGAGACCTCGCAGCCCGACCACAAGGAAGCCGCGCAATGACCCGCCACCTGCTTCGCGACGATGACCTGACCCCGAAGGAGCAGGCAGAGATCCTTGCCCTTGCGGCAGACCTGAAGAAGGACCGCTGGAAGGTTCAGCCGCTGGCTGGCCCGCAGACCGTCGCGGTGATCTTCGACAAGTCATCCACGCGTACGCGCGTGTCGTTTGCTGTCGGAATCGCCGATCTCGGCGGGTCGCCGCTGATCATCTCGACCGCCAACAGTCAGCTGGGCGGCAAGGAGACCCCCGCCGACACCGCCCGCGTGCTCGAGCGGCAGGTGGCCGCGATCGTCTGGCGCACCTATGCGCAGGCAGGCCTCGAAGAGATGGCTGCCGGCACGCGGGTGCCCGTCATCAATGCGCTCAGCGACGACTTCCATCCGTGTCAGATCCTCGCCGATCTGCTCACAATCCAGGAGCACAAGGGCGAGCTGAAGGGCCTCACGCTCGCCTTCTTCGGGGACGGGCGCACCAACATGGGGCAGTCCTATGTGCTCGGCGGGGTCACGGCCGGCATGCATGTGCGCGTCGCCTCCCCGGTGGAGTACGCACCGCGTGAGGATGTCGTGGCCGACGCCGACCGCCGCGCCGAGCAGACCGGCGGTTCGGTCGCGCTCTACACCGACCCCAACGAGGCTGCCGCCGGCGCAGACATCATCGTCACCGACACCTGGGTCTCGATGGGCAAGGAGGACGAAAAGCTCCAACGGCTTCGCGACCTCACGCCCTACAAGGTGTCGCAGGAACTCATGAGCCTCGCCAAGGACGACGCGATCTTCATCCACTGCCTCCCCGCCGACCGCGGGTACGAAGTGGATGCCGAGGTGATCGACGGCCCGCAGAGCGTCGTGTGGGACGAAGCCGAAAACCGACTCCACGCGCAGAAGGCGCTGCTGGTGTGGCTGCTGCAGCAGCAGTAGCCGACCGGGTCGTCGGGAATCTGCGCCGCCTGGACGGGCCGCCGCGGATTCCGGGGCTGGACCTTGCCCGCGGGCTCGCCGTGATCGGGATGCTCGCGGCTCACCTGTTCACGCTGCCCGAGATCGACTGGACCGATCCGGTGACCTGGGGTGGGATCGTCGGCGGTCGCTCGTCGATTCTGTTCGCGACTCTCGCCGGCGTCTCGATCTCGATCGTCACCGCCGGCCCACGCGCCCCCCGCGCCCCGGGCAGGTGGCTGGCCTGGCGAGCTCTCGTGCTCTGGGTCATCGGAATCGCACTGATCCTCACGGGTGTGCCGGTGTACGTCATCCTGCCGGCGTACGCGATCCTGTTCGCCGCGGCGATTCCTTTCGTGCGCGTGCGCACAGCGACGCTGTGGGTCTGGGCTGTCGCGGTGGCGCTTATCGTGCCGTGGCTGCTTCCGCCGATCGAGGCGGCGCCGTTCTGGGACACGGCGCCGGGCGAAGCGGTGTTCCTCCTGACCGGATGGGCCTACCCAGCTCCGCTCTGGCTTGCGTTCCTGCTGGCCGGAATGGCGGTCGGCCGCCTCGACCTCGCGCGGGCAGGAGTGCTGTGGGTCACGGCGGGCGCGGGTCTTGTGACTGCCGCGGTAGCAGAGACCCTCGCGGTCGTTGTTCCAGCCCCCGACGGGTACCTCGGCCAGGTGTGGCGGGCCAGCGGGCACAGTGGTGGCATCCTCGAGGTGTGGGGCTCGGGTGGGTTCGCCATCGCGATCATCGCCCTGTGCGTGCTGCTGTGCCGTACTATCCTGCGCGCCGTCGTGCTTCCGATCCGGACCCTGGGCGCGATGCCGCTGACGGCATACTCTGCGCAGATCGTCGTGTGGGCGGTGTGGGCGCTCATCGCACTGGGGACGACATCCGACCTGTTCGGGTTCCGGGCCCTGAACCCGTTCTGGCCGATGACGCTCGGGATCATCGCAGCCTGCTTCGCGTGGGCACTGCTGCTCGGGCGCGGTCCTCTCGAGCGGCTGGTCGATACGGTGTCGCGGCCGCGCGCGGATAGGCTGGCACGATGACTGCGACGGGTGATGCAACGCACGATGGCGCCCTCTGGGGTGCGCGATTCGCTTCGGGTCCATCGCCCGAACTTGCGGCCCTGAGCGTGTCCACCCACTTCGACTGGGCACTCGCCCCTTACGACATCCGGGGATCGCGTGCCCACGCGTCAGCCCTCGAGGCTGCTGGCTATCTCAGCGCCGACGAAGCTGCCAGCATGCGCGCGGGGCTCGATGAGCTCGCTGCTGCAGTCACCCGCGGCGAGGTCGTTGCCCGGCCTCAGGATGAAGACGTCCACGGTGCGCTCGAGCAGGCGCTCATCGAGATCGTCGGTCCCGAGCTCGGCGGAAAGCTCCGAGCCGGGCGCAGCCGAAACGACCAGATCGCGACGCTGGTGCGGATGTACCTCCTCGACCACACGCGGACGCTGGTACGTGAGATCGTCCGTCTCATCGATGCCATCGTCGCCCAGGCTGAGGCCCACCCGGCTGCGATCATGCCGGGGCGAACTCACCTGCAGCACGCCCAACCCATCCTGCTGGCGCACCACCTGCTCGCTCACGCGTGGCCGCTCGTGCGCGACCTCGAACGGCTCCGCGATTGGTCGACGCGGGCATCGGTGTCGCCCTACGGCGGGGGAGCGCTCGCCGGATCCACTCTGGGACTTGATCCCGCGCTTGTCGCTGCAGAACTGGGGCTCTCTCGGCCCGCAGAGAACTCGCTGGATGGAACCGCGGCGCGCGACGTCGTCGCCGAGTTCGCGTTCATCGCCGCGCAGATCGGGGTCGATCTGTCGCGCTTTGCCGAAGACATCATCGTGTGGAACACGCGGGAGTTCGGCTTCGTCACGCTCGATGATGGCTACTCGACCGGCTCGAGCATCATGCCGCAGAAGAAGAACCCTGATATCGCGGAACTGGCGCGGGGCAAGGCGGGGCGCCTGATCGGAAACCTCACCGGGCTGCTGGCCACGCTCAAGGGCCTGCCCCTGGCGTACAACCGTGATCTGCAGGAAGACAAAGAACCCGTCTTCGATTCGGTGCGGACGCTCGAGACGGTGTTGCCCGCCTTCGCCGGGATGGTGGCGACCCTGCGTTTTGACACCGACCGGATGGCGGAGCTTGCACCGCAGGGCTTCTCTCTTGCCACGGATGTCGCGGAGTGGCTCGTTCGGGAGGGCGTTCCCTTCCGTGATGCGCATGAGATCTCCGGGAAGCTCGTGCAGGCGTGTGAAGTTCGGGGGATCGGACTCGAGGACGCCGACGACGACCTGCTTGCGCGGGTCTCGCCGCGGCTCACGCCGGGAGTCCGCGAGGTCCTGACGATCGAGGGGTCGGTTTCCAGTCGCACCGGCGTGGGCGGAACCGCTCCGGAGCGGGTTGCCGAGCAGCGCGCGGAACTGATTTCGCGTGTGCAGGACGCTGCGCACGCGCTGGGGCTGTGACGGGACTGATAGACCCAAAAAATCAGCCCGGGGCTTATTATCTCGCTTCATAAGCGATAGACTGCTTGTGTGACCGTCGCGGTGATCGCAGATATCGTCGGATCCCGGCGCCTCGCCGACCGGGATGCCGCGCAGCGCGAGCTCGAGGCGACTATCGCGCGCGTCAACGCTGACCGGCCGACAGCGATCGTCCCGCTGACGGCGACGTTCGCCGATGAATTCCAGGCGGTCTTCGCGGAACTCGATCACGCGCTCGCGTGGCTCCTGTTGCTCCAGCTTGCTCTTCCCGAAGAGATCGAGCTGCGCTTCGGGATCGGCATCGGCACCGTGGGGGCCGTTTCGTCAGCAACCGACCGCATCTCCGACGGGCCCGGTTGGTGGTCAGCCCGGGATGCCGTCGAGGCCGTGCACCGCCTCCAGGATCGCGCCGTGCCGCGCGCGCGGACGCGCGTTGTCGCAGCTTCGGGGGAGGATGCCGCCATGGCCGAGCGTGTCCGATCCGTCAACGCATACCTGCTCGTCCGCGATGAGATCGTCGGCGCGATGACGTCACGCACGCGCCGCCTCGCTTATGGTCGCTGCCTCGGTCGAACGCAGCACGACCTCGCCGCAGAGGAGGGGATCACGCAGTCCGCGGTCTCCCAAGCGCTCGCCGCCGGCGGAGCCGCAGGGCTCGTGGCCGGATTCCAGATCCTGGACGAAGCGTCCGGATGATCGCCGCCGGCATCGTGCTCCTGACAGTCGGTGGCGTCGACCTCACGCGGCGTTCGCTGACCGGGATGCGTCGCGCGATCGTTCTGGCCGTGCTCGGACTGGTGGTGCTGATCGCCTCGGCTGGCGCGGATGCCGCGGTCTGGAGCTTCGTCGCCGTCGGCGTGGCCGCGGTCTGGGCTCTGGCCACCCCGGATCGCCGGGGCGGGCGAGCCGGGTTCTGGCCGGTCGCGCTCGTGGTAGCTGTCGCTGCTCTCGCCGTCGCGCTTCTCGGCGTCCGAGAAGACCAGGGGCCGCTCGGCGAGGTGTGGCCCTCCCACTCGCCGCTGGGCGCGGTGAGCCTGGACGTCGCAGTGCTCGTCGCCGGAGCGCTGGTCTTCCTTCTCGAATCCGGGAACGTGATCGTGCGAATCGCGCTCCGAGACGGCGACGTGCCCGTTGAGGAGCGTGCGGCGACGCTGAAGGGCGGACGACTCATCGGTCCGATCGAGCGGGTGCTCGTCTTCGCCCTTACCCTCACCGGCGCGTTCACGCTCCTGGCCGCGGTGCTTGCAGCGAAGGGCATCGTCCGCTTTCCCGAGATCTCCCGGGACGGAGAGGGCGGCATCCGCGCGGAGTACTTCCTCATCGGGAGCCTCGTGAGTTGGACGACTGCCCTCGCTGTAGCTTTCCTCGTATGGTGGGGGACCTCGATCTGACGCCGCGGTCAGCGGTGGGCGCGCTGCTAGCCTGAGATTCGTGGCAGAACTCACGACCGATTCCCCCGTCCGCGCGTTGGAGCCCGCGAACGACCCTTCGTTCGAATCGGTCTGGGACGAGATCGTTTGGCGTGGTTTGGTGCACGTTTCCACCGATCAGGAGGCGCTGCGCGCGCTGCTGGGGGGCGGCCCGATCACGTATTACTGCGGCTTTGACCCGACGGCGCCGAGCCTGCACCTGGGTAACCTCGTGCAGCTGCTCCTGCTGCGTCGGCTGCAGCTCGCGGGGCACCGACCGCTCGGCCTGGTCGGGGGATCGACCGGCCTGGTGGGCGATCCGCGACCGACAGCCGAGCGGACCCTGAACACGCGCGAGACCGTTGCCGAGTGGGTGTCGCGACTGCGCAGCCAGGTGGAGCGCTTCCTCAGCTTCGAGGGGGAGAACGCCGCACGCATCGTCAACAACCTGGACTGGACGGCGCCGCTGTCGGCTATCGACTTCCTTCGCGAGATCGGCAAGCACTACCGCGTTGGCACCATGCTGAAGAAAGACGCGGTCAGCGCTCGTCTGAACTCGGAGGCGGGGATCAGCTACACGGAGTTCAGCTACCAGATCCTTCAGGGGCTCGACTATCTCGAGCTGTACCGGACCTACGGCTGTGTTCTGCAGACCGGCGGCAGCGATCAGTGGGGGAACCTCACCAGCGGCGTGGATCTGATTCACCACGCCGAACATGCGTCGGTTCACGCCATCGGCACGCCGCTGATCACCAACAGCGACGGTACGAAGTTCGGCAAGAGCGAGGGCAACGCCATCTGGCTGGATGCCTCCATGTGCTCTCCGTACCGGATGTACCAGTTCTGGCTCAACACTGACGACGCCGACGTCATCACGCGGATGAAGATCTTCACGTTCCTCACTCGCGAGGAGATCGACGAGTATGAACGACTCGTCGAGGTGGAGCCCTACCGCAGGGCCGCGCAGAAGCGGCTCGCCCTGGAGGTCACGACGACGGTGCATGGCCCGGAGGCGACGGCAGCAGTGATCGCCGCATCCGACGCGCTGTTCGGGCAGGGCGATCTCACCTCGCTGGATGCAGAGGTCCTTCGCACCGCGTTGGAGGAGTTGCCACATGTGGAGGGGGCGCTGGAGATGACCGTCGTTGAAGCTCTTGTCGCAACCGGACTGGTGGCCAGTCTCTCCGAGGCTCGGCGGGCCATCGCGCAGGGCGGGGTCTCGCTCGACGGCATCCGCGTCGACGACGACGGCGCGCGGGTGACCGGTGGGCTCCCCGGGGGAGTGTCGGTGCTGCGTCGCGGCAAGAAGACGCTTGCTGGAGTCTTCCTCGGACCGCGTGAATCCGCGTGATGCGGCGCGACACGCCCGGGATGCGGGCAGGATTTGTCACGTTGTTCATATCCGCGTAATGTCTTTCTTGTTCGCCCCAAAGGAGCGCGGTGAGGCTGAGAGCCTCCCCTCCTCAAGCAGTGAACCACCCCCCAACACACAGACTCCTTGAGAGTCACAGACCTCCGGGTCTACGATGGGGGATCCGCTCTTCGCGGTGGTCTTGTCGACCGCTCGAGCGAGTCTGAGACTCGCCGGACGCCGATTTGACAGCGACGAGGAAACGGATAAGATAGAGAAGTTGCCCTGCGGGGAGGTCGAGAGGCCGAAAGCAGGAGCATCCGATCCTTGAGAACTCAACAGCGTGCACTTGTCAAATGCCAAAAAACCTCGATTCAGCTTCGGCTGAATGAGATTCCTTTGGATCAAAGTCCGGCACTTCGGTGCCGGCAACGGATAGTCAGCAATGACATCCATTTGGTCAGATCAAACTCGCTGCTTCAGTCAATTTCCGGCTGATCGCAGCAACATTTC
>TARA_R100000365_G_scaffold3563_1_pt1 | contig 14291 bp, 12 predicted proteins | sample TARA_R100000365 | Tara Oceans TARA_R100000365 (sample SAMEA2620668) | marine metagenome | biome: marine biome (ENVO:00000447); feature: mesopelagic zone (ENVO:00000213); material: "saline water (ENVO:00002010), including plankton (ENVO:xxxxxxxx)" | depth 1000 m | reverse complement strand
TAGTGCCCGTATAGGGCGTGGGGGTTCAAGTCCCCCCTCGCGCACGCGAATGAAATGGCCCCTGACCTGGGATTTAGTTCTCCGGGTTGGGGGTCATTTGCATCGGAAGTGCTAGAAAAAGTGCTAAGCCCCTCCGCTGGCGACCGTCTGAGCGGCTTCGTTCGGCGCTTCGCTGTCTTTGGTGCCGTGGGATCATGGAGGGTATGCAAGCCGCCCAGACCGTCGTGTTCCTGCACGGGCTGGGTGAGAGCGCGGATGCCTGGGATGCGCAGCGTGCCGCGTTGCCGTCAGGCTTCGACTCGTTGGCTGTTGACGTCTTCGGTTCCGACAACGGGTCTGGTGGGGCTGCCGAGTTCAGCCTCGATGCTGCGGCGGATGCAGTTCTGCGGCAGATCGAGCGGCATGGGGCTGACAGAGTGCATCTGTGCGGGCTGTCGCTGGGGCGATGATCGCGTTGCAGTTCGCGCTCGATCACCCGGCGCGGGTGCGGTCGCTGACGTTGGCGGCGGGGCAAGTGAAGCCGCCGCGTGCGCTCATGGCCGTGCAGGGCGCAGTGTTCCGCCTGCTCCCGGCCAAGGTGTTGGAGAAGCAGGGCGCGCGCAAGAACGTGATGCTGTCGGTGTTGCGAGCGGTCAGCCGTGCCGACTTCTCAGATCGGCTCGATGAGGTGTCGTCTCCGACGCTGGTGCTGTGCGGTGAGAAGGATCGTCCGAACCTGCCTGCGGCTCGCGCGCTCGCAACGGGCATCCGCGGTGCGGAGTTACGCATCATCCCGGGTGCGGGGCATCAGTCGCACATGCAGGCACCCGAGGCCTTCGCGACGCTGTTGGGAGAGTTCCTGACCCGCGTGAGCGCACAGGAGGTAGACAACGGCTGATAGCCGTGGATGTGCGGGGTTCAGGAGCCGAGGTGGGCGGCGAAGCGGTCTACGGCAGAGCGTTGCATGGTCGGGGTGACGTGGGAGTAGATGTTCATCGTCGTGGTGATCGTTGAGTGTCCTAGACGTTCTTGCACGACCTTGGGATGCTCCCCGAGTTCAAGCAGCAGCGTGGCGTGGGTGTGACGCAGCCCTTTGATCGTGACGCGGTGCAGGGTGTTGAACTTCGCGGTCGCCCACTTCAAGCGGCGATCCCATCGGCTCGTCATCGCGTCGGGTGAGCGCAGCTTGCCGTCGTCGTCTCCGAACACGTAGGCGTCGGCTTTCGCCAGCTCGAACGAGAGTTCGGCGCGGGCGACCTTGTACGAAGCGAGTACCTTCAAGGTCTCGGCGTCCACGTCGATGACGCGGGCTTGCCCGGTTTTCGTGGTCTTGGTCTTCGTCCAGTCGTCGGTATCGACGGCGCGGCGGATGCTGATCCGCATGGTCTTGGTGTTGATGTCCGACCACCTGAGCGCCAGTGCCTCGCTCCTGCGCATGCCGGTGTAGGCGATCAGCCGCCATAGCGGAAACAGCTCGTCTTCGAGGGTGTCGCGGTTCCAGGCGAGGAAGGTCTGCAACTGTTCGGCTGTCCAGGTGGCGATTTCTGGTTTCTGTGCCCGCACCTCGCTGGATTTCGGGGGTTTCACGGTGCGCTTCTTCTTCGCCGGGTTCACGGTCAGGTGCCCGTCGTCTATCGCGGCGTCCAGGATCGCGCCGAGCACGACATGCACCTTGTGCACCGAGTTGGCGGAAAGCGGTTTGCCCTTGCCGTAGGTGTCGTTGCGTCCGTGGTCTTCGAGGTCGCGGTAGTGGCGGGCGATCCGGGTGGCGGTGAGCTTGTCGAGGCGAATGCTGCCGAGCTGGGGTCGGATGTGGTTGCGGATGATCTTCTTGTAGCCCTTGATCGTGGACGCCGCGAGCTTCAATCCTGCCGCCCATTCGTCGGCGTATGCGCCGAGCGTGGGTACCTTGTTCCCGAACTTCTCGTTCTGCTTGCGCTGCTTCAACGCCTCCTGCAAGGCGTCGTTCGCCTCGTCGGTGCTGGTGAAGCCGGAACGGGTGAGACGGCGCGACCCCATCTCGGGATACTCGGGGTCTTTCAAGACGTAGATTTGGAACCGCCACCGCTTCCCCTGGTCAGTGTCGTATGCCTGGATCGAGCCGGGCTGCCGGGAACGCGAACGCCGCTGCCGCTTCTCACCCCCACCGCTCTGCTCAGCGGGCGGTTTCTTCCCGGTCATGACCGTGTGCTCCTCGCGGTGATCTGTCCGGGCCGGTGGGTGTCTGCGTAGTTGTCGATGTAGTCCTTGGCGTTGAACACGCGCCCGTCCGGGTCGAGCTGCACGCCGCGCTCCTGGATCACGCGGGCGCGTGCCCGCGCCGTCTCTAGACGTTCCTGGTAGGCGGCGATGGTCTTCGGGTGCGCGCTCGTCTTCTCGGGATCGTCCTTGCTGGGGGTGGTCATGCCGTCGAGGGTGGTTTCGAGGTGGTGGATGCGGTCGGTGCAGATCACCCATTCTTTCTGCCAGTAGTTGAACAGCCCCTCGTCGGTGAGGACGAGTTCCCCGCGCATCCACCTGTCGATCTCTTCCGGCTCATACCCGTCCGGCACTCCGGTAAGGGTTGTCTGCTCGTCCGGTGGGGTCAGGAGTGCCGCGGGGGTGGTGCGCAGCAAGTAGGCGATCACGGTCAGGTCGTCCACGTCCACGCGGCGATCCCCGGCCTCTAGCTTGCTGATGCCCGACGGTGACATTTTGCGCCCTGCCGCGTGCAGTCCGTCGGACATGGTGCGCAAGTCCATCCCGATCGCTTGCCTTGCGGCGCGGATGTTCTGCGCGACGTGCGTGTTTGTGATCCCTGCGGGGTTGCCCCGCACCCTCTCGTTTTCCATGTAAGAAATCTACAGTGCGATACTTGACAGCGCAAGTGCGATTCTCTACGGTGGGAAGAATCACATTCACGCGCGCGACCGGAACGGATGGTGTGACCATGCGGCAGAGCACCCTCGACATGGACGACCTCCGCAAGCGGCGCAGCCTGGTCATCACCCGCAAAGAAGCTGCCGAAGCCCTCGGGGTCGATCCCCGCACGATCACCACGAGCATCAACGAGGGCACGATCCCGCATGTGAAGCTCGGACGGCGCATCGTGATCCCGCGCGAAAAGTTCCTCGCCCTCTTCGCAGACACCCCGGCCAACAACAGCGAGCCCTGACGCTCCACGGCCGGGGGTGCCGATTCGGCACCCCCGCTCCCGGCTTCCCTGTGAATGTCGGTGCCGAGACGTAGACTGATCTGAGAACGCCGACCACAAGGAGGCACCCCGAATGGCTCTCAAGACCTCTGTATCCGAGGCCTATGTCCGGCGCGTGCTCGCGGAGGTCGAGGCTGGGCAGGAGACTGCCGGGGCGGTCGTGTCCGAGGCGGATCGGGAGATTGCCCGCCGCCAGGTGCGCGGGGAACTGTCCGGGGATGAGGCAGTGCGCGAGGCGATCGCAGTCGCGCTTACCCGTTTCCCTGAGAAGTAACCTGTCCGGGCAGGAGCACCAGTGCCCGACCGCTACAGCTACCCGAACAGCCTTGTTCTCATCAACAAGCTCGGCATCACCGACTACGACCGCTGGAAAGCCGTCGAGACGGCCGCGATCCATCAGCGCATGGTCGAACTCACCGAGCACCCCATCCCCGGCCGTTTCGACCTCGCCCACCTGCAAGCGATCCACCGGCACCTGACCGCTGATCTGTATGTCTGGGGTGGCGACATTCGCGACACCGACACCCACCCCGGCGGCACCGGCATCGCGCACTGCCGCCCCCAGTTCATCGTGCCCGAGGCCGAGCGCGTCTTCGACGCACTCGCCGCCCGCGACCACCTGCGCGGTCTGGATGCGGATGCGTTCGCTGATGGGCTGGCGTGGGTCTGGGGTGAGACGACCGCGATCCACCCGTTCCGTGACGTGAACACGCGCAGTCAGCACATCATGTTCAACCAGCTCGCCCGCGAAGCCGGATGGATCATCGACTGGTCGCAGATTCCCGGCGACGTGTTCGCCCACGCCCGAACCCTTGCCATCGTGGAAGACCATTCCGGGATCGATGCCCTGATCCGTCCGAACCTTGTTGCCGTCAAGGACGCTGCGCAGCGCGACCGACTGATGGAGCTGTTGAACGAGCACACTCAAGGCTTCACGACACGCAAGGCCGTCCGTGACCCCGCCGTGCTCGACCGCGAGCTGGACGCTGCACGCGAACACCGCCGCACCCTGCCCCAGGTAGATGCGTTCGGACACGACTACCCTCCTGGCAGCGACCGGGGCGGCCCGAGTCTCGGACGGTAGCCGGGGGCAAGGGCGCGATGTGCCCGCGGCAGCCGACCGCGCCGGGTCATAGGCCGCGTGCCGGGCCGTCGCGCCGGAGCGCGCTTCGGTGGTGCTGCTCATAGTCGCGCGACAAGGCGCGCTCTCGCTCGGCTCGCCAGGCGTTGCGGGCAGCTTCTTCTGCGCGGGTCTGCTCGATCCTCTCTGCGGCTTCGGCCGGGGTGAGCGAGCGCAGCAGCTCGGCTTCCTCCCGTGCTTGCCTCGCAGTCTTCCTGGCTCGTGCGGCCTGTTGCGCGGGGTTGGTGGTGAGGTACGCCTGCTGATTGCGGATCACGGTCTCCGCGCCGAACACTCGCGCGAACGCGACGAGTCGTTCGGTCTGCGCTCGCTCTGGCCGGTTTAGCAGGGCGTTGCGTGCCGCCTGGTGTTCCTGCTTGGCGTCGATCACGCGCGGGTCGTTCTCGATTCGGGGCCGGGTGACTCGCTCCACCCACGCATCGGCGCGTTCGTTCAACCTCGACGGCTCGCCCCACTCAATTGTCACCTGCTGGCGCGCTTCGGCGGTGCGCGCTTGAGCGTTCTCGTGCTCGTCGCGGGCGCGGCGCTTCCCGAACCACGACGACGCCCGCACCTGCTCGCTGGCTTCCTGTTCAGCAGCGTCGGCCTGCTGCCAGTCGGCGAGTGCCCCTCTCGCCGCGGAGACGACCGGCGCGGCGACCTCGGCGCGCACCTGCTCGGCCCGTTGCTGTGCGGTCTGCTCGGCCGCTCGCGCCCTCTCCCGTACCTCGGCCTCACGGTCGGTGAGGTCGGCAAGGGCGGTGCTGACCTGTTGCCAGCGTGCGGCCTGCGCCTCAGCCGTTGCTGCACGCTTGTCGAGCGCCGCGATCTCGTCGTTCACGAACCGCACGGGGCCGTTCTCGACCAGCCCGGCCACTTCTTCGACAGCACGGCGGGTGGCGTCGGCAAGTCCGCGGTCGGCGCGGTCGCGCTCCATCGCCTCGATGAACTGCGCCCTGGCATCGGCCTCGTTCTCGGCAACGATGTGCAGCACGTTCGACTCTCGCCCGCGGGTCATGCCGACGTACACGCCTGCGGCGCTGGTCGCGTCGGTGAGGAGCGTGTGCGATGCGGGCACGGTCGCGCCCTGCACCCCGTAGGCGGTCGCCGCATACGACAGGTGCGCGTGCTCGGCCACATAGTCTGCGGGGAGTCTGACTGTGCGCTGCCGCTTCCGCCCGCTCCCCGCCTCGCGCACAGAGACAGCGCCGTCGTCCTCGACGTGCTGCACGACCCATTGCTGCCGATTCGCCACGCCCACATCGGAGTTGTTCTTCCGCGTCTGAATCACATCCCCCGCTCCGATAGGCAGGCCGTCGCTGCCGTAAACGGTTCGGGCGTCGACGAGTCCGTGGGAGACTCGTTCCTCGCGGATGCGGGCGTTGAGGGTGCGGGCCTCATCGTTCGTGCTGACAGTGACCGCTTCGCCGTCCTGCCGCTCCTGGGCAATATGCTCGCGCGCCTCGTCTCCGCTCTCGTGCAGACGGATGAGACCGAGCCCGGCGAGCTGGTCAAACACTTCGCCGGGGTTTCTACCGTCGCGCATCCGTAGCGTGACCTCGGCGTAGGCGGGGTCGGTGAAGCGGTGCACCTCGGCCATATCGAACGTGTGACCCCGGAACTGCGCGGCCACATCGAGCACGCCGCCACGACCGACCGCGGCGAGCTGAGCGCGATCCCCGACCAGTGCGACCGTCGCGCCCGCCTCGGCGGTGACGGTCAGGAGGGCGATTGCGGTGTCCTGGTCGAGCATCCCGGCCTCGTCCACGATCACCCGCTCACCCTGCGCCAGCCGCGCGTCCTCGGACGGGCCGCGGTAGGTGCGGCCCGTCTCGGGGTCGGTGTCGCCGGGTGCGAGGCGCATCCATACGCCGTCACTGTTCCAGCGCCACCCGTGCGCGTGCACGAGCGCCGCAACACTGCTCGCGGGCACGTCGAGTTCGTCGCGTGCGACCTGCGCGGCGCGCAACGTCGGCGCAACCACCCGCGACACCCGGCCATGCTGCGCCGCGACCTCGATAGCGACACCGAGCATCGTGGTCTTGCCCGCACCCGCTGCACCCTCCACGATCACGAGCGGATCGCGCGATGCGACTGCGGCGGCGGCGCGCTCCTGCCCGGCGTCCAGGCCCCGCGCTGTTGCCGCGTCGCGCACGTCGGGGTGCTTTGGCTCCCGCTTCGGTACTCGTGCGGTCAGGAGGTCGCGCAGTTCCGTCTCAGCCTGCACCACGCGCAGGCTCGTGAGGTGCGCCACATGCTCCGGCGCCGCTGCGCCGGGCGGGAGAAGCGAGAAGCAATCCTCCATCGCCAACGCCGTTGCAATGCGCACGAACTCGCGCACCTCGTCAGGGGCCGCTTGCACGCCGTACTCGGTCATGATCCGCGTCGCGTGCTCCTGCACCGTGTGCCGCGTCCACGCCGAACTACCTGCGGTGCACCGATCCAGCGCACGGCTTGCAACGGTCTGCACGGAGAGGTCGTCCAGCGACGCCGGCGCACGGCGCACGGGCCGGCGCAACGTGGCCGGGTCGTAGCCGGCCTCGCGCAACTCCGTCACCCACGCCTGTTCTTCGCGCAGGGTGGTGGGCTTCTTCGCAGGCCGCTCATACGCCCACGCTTGCGCCGCGAGCCGGGCCGAGACGACCGGCCCCACAGTCTCGCCCGGATGCGCCGCCTCCCACTCCGCCTCGAAGCGTTCTAAGTGCTTGCGCACCTGCTCGCCGCGCTTGCTCATCACACCGTTGAACCGCTCGAGCTCGACCACCTCGCCCGATACCGGATCAAGGGTCAAACCGTGCCGATCCAGCACCTCCGTAAGCTCAGGATGCGCGGCGATCACGGCGGTACCGAGCGCGCGGATCGCGCTCTGCTGCCGGAACAACGCCGCCGTATCCAGCGCCCGCCACTTCCCAGCCGCCCACACGCGGGTACCGACCTGAAAGTGGATATGCCGGTGCGGATCACCCGCCCGCGACGTGCGGTGCGACACCGCCACCGTCTGCAACTGCTGGACGGGCACCACCTCCTGCTTGCCGCGCGGCCCGACACGGGTCACGGAGTGCTCGGCGAGCCACGCCTGAATCTCCGCTACCGCGTCCTGCTGCGCCCGGTCGAGAACATCGGAGACCTCCGGGTGGAGCGCTGCGGCGATCGAGAGCGACTTCGGGGCATTCACCACCATCTCCGCGAACCGCGGCGACCCCTGTTTCCCGACACCCGGTAGACGGGGCGTGCCCATCGACTCGCCCGTGACCGGGTTCACCCAATCCACCCACGCCGCATACGCCTCCGGGTCAAGCCCGAGCGCAGCAGTCACGTTCCCGGCGCTATCGAGCGCGGTGAACGCCGCCACAGACGCATCCGCGCCGAGGTAATAGTCATCGGCACGGGAACGATCGGCCTCGACATAACGGCGCGCGTCGGCTCCGGTTCCCCGGAACAGGATCACGCCGCCATGCATGAGGATCACCACCTGATGTTTCTACGACAGAAACTAGCGTATCTACCACGGTAGCATACGTTCATTCGGAATAGAAGTACGAGGTGATCGGCGGTTAAGGCCGAGGTCGATCAGCGGTTCGGACGCGGCGGGCTCAGTCACGTGGGCGCCGGTTGTCCTGAAGCTCTCGGCATCTCGCTGTCATCGAGGCGCACTACGACGAGAAGGTTCCGTGTGAGACGGGACACCGGCTCGATGCGACCGACGCAGCCCCTGGCTGGGGTCGCCAAGCATGCGCACTGGTCACCGGGCGACGGGTCAGGTCTGTTCCACGTCAGCACGGGAGCCTCACGTTGTGACGACTCCTGTTGACTGTTCGAGACTAAACAGGTCGTGCAGGTCGGGTTGTCCCTCGCAGCTGGCACCGTCGACGGGAGAATAGTCGTACGAGTATCCGGCCCGTCAGCGGGCGCCCGTGCTAGCGGGAGGGCTCGTCCGTCGTGTCGCCGTGCCCTGGCTCTCGGCCATTCGGGAACAGTGCTCCGAGGAGGAGCGCCTCTGGGTGGATGACTTCGTCGGTTTGGGTCCTCAGGCGTGGGTTCGGGGGGCGGAGCGCGCGGACTTCTCGGTGGATGCGTTCCATTTTCAGGTCGAGGTTGTTCGCGAGCTCCGCGGCTTCGGTGAGTTCGTTGAGGAGCTCGGCGGGGATCTCTTGGTCGAACTTGTAGTCGATCTTGTGCTCGAGGCTGGCCCAGAAGTCCATGGCGATGGTGCGGATCTGGATCTCGACACGCGCTTCGGTGACCGAGGAGGAGAGAAACACCGGCACTTGCACGATGAGGTGGAGGCTCTTGTAGCCGTTCGGTTTCGGGTGCTCGATGTAGTCCTTGGTCTCGATGACGGTGATGTCGGGTTGGGCGGCGAGCATCTCGGCGATGAGGTAGACGCCCGCGATGAAGCTGCACACGATTCGGATGCCTGCGATGTCGTGAATCTGCTCCTGGATGGTTTCGATCGACAGCGGCAGCTCGTGGCGCTGTACTTTCTCGAGGATGCTCTCGGGGCTTTTGAGGCGGGACGAGACGTGTTCGATCGGGCTGTGGTCGTGGAGGTGCTCGAACTCGGTTCGGAGGATGTTGACCTTGGTCATGATTTCGTTGATGCCGAACTGGTAGCTCAGCATGAAGCGGGCGAGACTGGCGCGGAAGCTTCCGAGTCTCGCGATCCGGTCGTCATCGCCCGGTTCTGGGCGGGCGTGTCGTGGTCTCTTGCTGCTCATCGGCAGGCCTCCCTTGTGGAGATCGGCCGGCGAGTGCGGCAGGGGTCGCCGGCCGGAGCGTCAGTCGCTCATCGTCGTGTGGTCGGTGGTGTTCTGGCTGCTCTCGACGGCGCGGACCAGGGCGCGGATGCCCTGGGCGAGTGCGCGGAGGTCGTCGATCGCGAGCAGGCCGAGCGGGGTGCTGCTGAGTTCCGGTCTTGCGGCCATCAGACGCTGCACGGTCTGGCGTCCCAGCTCGGAGGCGCTGGCTCGGCGCACGCGCTGATCGTTCGGGTCGAGGCTGCGCTCGGCCATGCCCTGCGTCTCGAGGCGATCGACGATCCCCGACATGGTCGCCAGCGACACCCCCACGGTCTTGGCGAGCGCCTGCATCGTGCTGCCGTCGGAGTGGGTGACGAGGATCATCAGCACCTTGAGCTGCTGCATCGTCAGGCGCAGCGACAGCACCGGCTCGAGGTGCTCCGGCACGAATGAGGATTCCAGGCTGGCCTGCAGGCTGAGCAACTCAGCGAGGAGCGTCTTGCGCTCCGTCTCTTCATCTCTCTTCACGCCTCAAACGTACCTTTCGTTCCCAGGTGCAACTCAGATCGAGTTGCTTAGTCCTATACTAAGCTTTGCGTGGCGCTAACCATATTCGGGAGCGTCGCCTGCCCGAGTCCCTCTACTGTTCGGTGGTGTTTTTTGTTCCGACTCGCCCGCTTCAGCCTGGCCAACCGGACGTTGGTCGCGCTCATCACGATCCTGATCGCCGGTTTCGGCGTGTTCTCGATGACGCAGCTCAAACAGGAGCTGATCCCGTCGCTCTCGTTGCCGCAGACCACGGTCGTGACCGCGGTTCCGGGTGCGAGCCCTGAGGTGATGGACGAGCAGGTGAGCGTGCCGATCTCGCGGGCGATCGCCGACCTCGACAATGTGGAGCAGGTCGTGGCGACGTCGTCGTCGAGCATGTCGATGGTGTCGATCGCGTACACCTATGGCGTCGACGCCGATGATTTCCGCGCCTCGGTGGAGCAGGCCCTGAACTCGATCTCGGGCAGCCTGCCGAGCGATGCGGACCCTCAGCTCATCTCGGGGAGCACCTCTGACATCCCGGTCATCTTCATGACCGCGTCCGGCTCCGACGAGGACATCACCGCCCTGTCGAACACGCTCACGGACACGGTCGTGCCCAAGCTCGAGTCGATCTCGGGTGTGCGGTCGGCTGCGGTGTCGGGAGGAGCGGTCGAGCGGGTCGTGATCACCCCGGATCAGGCGGCTCTCGCGGCGAACGGGCTGAACCCGCAGGCGCTGAGCCAGGCGCTCGAGGCGAACGGCATGACGCTGCCGCTGGGCAGCGTCACCGACGACGGAGCGTCTCTGCCGGTCCAGGGCGGCACGGCAGTCGCATCCCTCGACGCCATCAAGGGCTTGCCGCTTGCGAGCCAGACCCAGCCCGGCACCGTCGTGACCATCGGCGACGTCGCCAAGGTCGAGCTCGTCACCGAGCCGCAGACCTCCCTCACCCGCATGGACGGTGAGGAGGCGCTGTCGATCTCGATCACTGCGAACCAGGACGCCGACATCGTCGCGATCTCCCACGCCGTCGGCGACGCCATCGCCGAGCTCGAAGACGAGGTGCCCGGCCTGTCGTTGACGATCGTGTTCGATCAGGCGCCGTTCATCGAGGAGTCGATCCAGCATCTCGCGATCGAGGGGCTGCTCGGTCTACTGTTCGCGATCGTCGTGATCCTGGTCTTCCTGCTGTCGCTGCGCTCGACGATCGTGACCGCGATCTCGATCCCGCTGTCGGTGCTGGTCACCTTCATCGGCCTGAACCTCGGCGGCCACTCGCTGAACATGCTTACCCTCGGCGCGCTGACGATCGCGATCGGCCGCGTGGTCGACGACTCGATCGTCGTCATCGAGAACATCAAACGGCATCTCTCCTACGGCGAGGAGAAGGTGCACGCCATCCTCACCGCCGTGCGCGAGGTCGCCGGCGCGATCACGTCGTCGACGCTCACCACGGTGGCGGTGTTCCTGCCGATCGCGCTCGTGGGCGGCATGGTGGGGGAGCTGTTCGCCCCGTTCGCGTTGACGGTGACGATCGCGATGCTCTCCTCGCTGCTGGTCGCGCTCACGATCGTGCCCGTGCTCTCGTACTGGTTCCTGCGTGCTCCGAAGAACGTCACGGACGTTGAGGCGGTGCGCTTGGCCGCCGAGGAGAAGGAGCACAAGAGCTGGTTGCAGCGCGGCTACAAGCCGATCCTGCGCGGCACGCAGAAGCACCCGATCATCACCATCATCTCCTCCGTGCTGCTGCTCGTCATCACGGTGTCCCTGGTCCCGCTGTTGAAGGTCGACTTCCTGGGCAACACCGGGCAGAACATGATCATGGTCACCCAGACCTTCCCCGCCGGGTCGGATCTGGACACGGTCTCCGACGGCGCCCGCGACGTGGAGGACGCCCTCCTCGACATCGACGGCGTCGAGGACGTCATGCTCATGGCCGGCTCCAGCGGCGGCGGGTCGGGCGACTTCTCCGCGATGCTCGGCGGGGGCGGCGGCACGGCCACCTTCATCGTGAACACCGACGCGAAGGCCGATCAGTCCGCGCTGCAGGACACGGTGCGCGACCGGCTCGCGAAGCTCGACGGCCCCGGCGAGGTGAGCCTCGCGGACGCCGCGTCGATGGGCGGTTTCGGCGGCTCCGTCGACGTGCTCGTCACCGGTACCAACGATGAGGATCTCGCGAGGGCGGCAGAGGCCGTGTACGCGGCGCTCGAAGACACGCCGAACACCACCGAGGTGTCGAGCGACCTGGCACCGGCGCAGCCGATCACCCAGATCACGGTCGACCGCACGGTCGCCCTCGAGCACGGCTTCACCGAGATCCAGCTGCTCGGCATGGTCGGCAGCATCCTCTCCCCGCAGAGCATCGGCAAGGTCACCATCGACAACGAGGAGTACCGCATCTTCCTCGACGCGACCCCGCCGCCCGCGACCATCGCCGAGCTCCAGGATCTGCAGATCCCCACCGCCACCGGCATGGTGCCGCTGACCGAGCTCGCATCGGTGAAGAAGGTCACCGTGGCGACCTCGGTGACCCGGCAGGACGGCGATCTCGTCGCGACGATCTCGCTCACCCCAGCCGAGGGCGAACTGGGCGCGGTCACCACCGAGGTGCAGGAGCGACTCGACGGCCTGGACCTGCCTACCGGCACGACCGCGACACTCGGCGGGCTGGCGGAAACGCAGCAGGAGTCGTTCCAGCAGCTCGGGCTCGCGATGCTGATCGCGATCGCGATCGTGTTCCTGCTGCTCGTGGCGACCTTCCGGTCGCTCGCGCAGCCGCTCATCCTGCTCGTGTCGATCCCGTTCGCCGCGACCGGCGCGATCGTGCTGCTGCTGATCACCGGCAAACCGCTGGGCATCTCGGCCCTGATCGGCATGCTGATGCTCATCGGCATCGTGGTCACGAACGCGATCGTGCTCATCGACCTCGTGAACCAGTACCGCAAGCAGGGCCAGAGCGTGCGCGACGCCGTGTTCAACGGCGCCCGCCAGCGCCTGCGCCCGATCCTGATGACCGCGCTCGCCACGATCTTCGCCCTGATCCCCATGGCGCTCGGCGTGACCGGGTCCAGCGGCTTCATCAGCCAGGACCTTGCGATCGTCGTGATCGGCGGACTCATCTCGTCGACACTGCTGACCCTGGTGCTCGTGCCCGTGCTGTATCTGCTCTTCGAGGACGGCCGGGAGCGCCGCAGGGCGAAGAAGCAGCAGGATGTCACGACGAGTTCGGACCTGCCGAGCGCCAGCGGGGACGCGATGCACGCCGCACAGGCCTAACCCCAGGTGCAGCTGGTCGTCACCCGATTCCCCGGAAGAGATGGCGAGCGGCTGCGGCAGCACCGAAACCTTAGTTTGCAGTTGTGCAAATACTGCGGAGGCGCATAGAATGCATGAGTGAATGATTCTGCTCTGAGTCTGCGTGAGCGACAGCGCCTCGAGGTCGCGGCGGCCATCCATGATGCGGCCGCCGACCTCCTCCTCGAACACGGGTGGACGGCCACCACCGTCGACATGATCGCGGCGCAGGCTGGCGTGTCCAGTAGGACGTTCTTCAACTACTTCCCGAGCAAGGAGGACGCTGCGCTCGGGTTGCGACCGCTGCACGTTCCGGCGCCGGCGAGCGAGTCGTTCTTCGACGGCGACGGAGACCTGTTCGAGCGCGCGGTGAGACTCACGATGGCGGTCATCCGCACCGCCGTTCCCGACGACGGCCTCGGGGAGCGGCGATCCGAGCTCATCCGCACCCTGCCGGAGCTGCGGGCGCGCCTCAAGCACTTCTCGACGACGGCGGGCGAACTCATCGAGCCGATCCTGATCGAGGAGCTCACCCGGCGAGCTTTGATCGAAGAATCGGTGCAGGCGCAGGACATCCGCGATGCGGCAACTGCGCTCCGCATGCTCGCGGCCACGGTCGTCCGTTTCGCTTTCGTCAAGAACCCCGCCGCTTGGTCGGCTACTACCACCGAGTCGCTGGCATCCGCCACCGCCCTATTCCGAGAGGTCATCCAGAGCCCATCATGACAGACGTCACGACCCCGCCGTCGGCCGCAGCCGCGACGGCGAAACGCAACATCCTCCTGCTCTTTTCCACCTTGATGATCGTGATGCTGCTGGCATCGCTGAGCCAGATGGTGCTCTCCAGTGCCCTGCCGACGATCGTCGGCGAGATGCACGGTGTCGAGCACATGACCTGGGTGATCACCGCGTACATGCTCGCCTCCACGATCACGATGCCGGTCTACGGCAAGATCAGCGATCTCGTTGGCCGTAAGCCGATGCTGATCGCCGCGATCGTGCTGTTCGTGGCGGGCTCCGTGGTCGGCGGCCTCGCGCAGGACATGAACTCCCTGATCGTCGGACGGCTCGTGCAGGGCCTCGGCGGTGGCGGGCTCATGATCCTCTCCCAGGCTGCGATCGCCGATGTCGTGCCCGCCCGTGAGCGCGGCAAGTACATGGGCATCATGGGTGGCGTGTTCGCCGTCTCCTCGGTCGCCGGCCCGCTGCTCGGCGGCTGGCTCACCGAGGGCCCCGGCTGGCGGTGGGCGTTCTGGATGAACGTTCCCCTGGGCATCCTCGCCGTCGTCGCGACCATCGTGCTGCTGCGCCTGCCGAAGCTGAACCGCACCGAGCGGCCGAAGATCGACTACCTCGGCATGATGCTGCTCGCCATCGCCACCTCCACGCTGGTGCTGGTGGGCACCTGGGGCGGATCGATGTACGAGTGGGG
>TARA_R100000365_G_C2748522_1_pt1 | contig 14369 bp, 8 predicted proteins | sample TARA_R100000365 | Tara Oceans TARA_R100000365 (sample SAMEA2620668) | marine metagenome | biome: marine biome (ENVO:00000447); feature: mesopelagic zone (ENVO:00000213); material: "saline water (ENVO:00002010), including plankton (ENVO:xxxxxxxx)" | depth 1000 m | reverse complement strand
AGGGCGACGTCACCATCCTTCAGCGGGTTGGCTGGCGTGATATCTTCCGTGTCGAGCCATTTAATGTATTCGGAGGCCAGATCGCCCGGCTGTTGCGAGACCGGGATCTTCTGAGTCAGGCCAGCGCCGAGGCTGTCTGTCCGGGCCACGATGACGCCGTCATCCACACCCAGCTCCTCAAAGGCCAGACGGCAGGCGCGCAGTTTTTCGATGAAGTCTTCGCGCGGCACAGTGACCTTGCCATCCTGGTGGCCACACTGTTTGGCATCAGACACCTGGTTCTCGATCTGGATGCAGCACGCGCCAGCCTTGATCATTTCCTTGGCGAGCAGATAGGTCGCGTGTTCATTGCCGAACCCGGCATCAATGTCAGCGATGATCGGCACGACATGAGACTCAAACGTATCGATGCGCTGGACGATGGTTTCGATCACGTCGGCAGGCGCGCCTTTTTCCTTGGCAGATTTCAGCTCACGGAACAGGTCATTCAGGGCAACTTCGTCGGCCTGGCGCAGGGAGACGTAAATCTCCTCGATCAGGTCCACCACAGCGGTTTTCTCGTGCATGGACTGGTCAGGCTGGTGACCAAAGCGGTTGCGCAGGCCGGCAACCATCCAGCCGGAGAGGTACACATAAGTGCCCTTGGCCGTGCCGCGCATACGCTTCACGGACTTGATCATCTGGTGCGCGTGATAACCGGACCAGCAACCGAGCGACTGAGTGAACTTGCCATGGTCTGCATCATAGGCAGCCATGTCTTCGCGCATCACGCCGGCCATTTCACGGGCGATATCAAGATGCGTGGAGTAGGTGTTCTGCAGCTTCAGCTGGACGATGTCATCAATGTTGATGCCGGCAGGCGTGACGCCATCAGGATAGCGTTTCAGCACTTCGGCGCGCAGTTGGGCATAGGTGGGGCGTTTAGACATTGCATTGTCTCCTTGTGGGGGTGTTTGGATGCTAGGGGGTATTCGGATCAGTCGAGGGTGCGCAGGGCCTCGTAGGCGGGAAGCGTCAGGAAGTCCGGCAGGTCTTTGCCTGTTGCGGTCTCGCTGAAGATTTCGGCGGCGAGTTCGTAGCGGCCTTGTTCGTAAGCCTCGGCGCCGATCATCTCGCGGATGGCGGTCAGCTCTTCATCGAGGATGGAGCGGAACCATTGTGCGGTGAATTGCCGGGCCTCGCCGCTTTCGGTTTTCACGTCAGCCTTGTGGTGGATCCACTGCCAGATCTGGCTGCGGGAGATTTCCGCCGTGGCAGCATCTTCCATCAGATTGTGGATCGGCACAGCGCCGCGGCCATTCAGCCATGCCGCCGTGTATTCGATGCCGACGGAGATATTCGTCCTTACACCGGCTTCTGTGATCTCGCCCGTGTGCGGCTTCAGGAGATCCTTCTGGCTGATCGGTGGGAAGCTACGCTGGGAGAGAACCTGATTGCAGGCGGGCATGTGCTGGTTGAAGACATCCATGGCCACCGGAACCAGCGCGGGGTGCGCTACCCAGGTGCCGTCATGACCGGCGCGAACCTCACGCAGCTTGTCGGCCTTCACCTTGCCAAATGCCGCGTCATTGGCAGCCTCGTCATTCTTGACCGGGATCTGAGCGGCCATGCCGCCCATCGCATGGGCACGGCGGCTGTGACAGGTCTTGATCAGCAGCAGCGAGTAAGCCTTGAGGAAGGCGCGATCCATGCCGACCTGGGCGCGGTCCGGCAGCACATATTGGCCATGCTGGCGCAGCGTCTTGATGTAGGAAAAGATGTAGTCCCAGCGGCCGCAATTGAGACCAGCCGCATGACGGCGCAGCTCATAGAGGATCTCGTCCATTTCGAATGCGGCCGGCAGGGTTTCGATCAGAACCGTTGCCTTGATCGTGCCGACGGGAATGCCGAGCGCTTTCTGGGCGTGCTCAAACACCTCATCCCAGAGACGCGCCTCAAGATGGCTCTCCATTTTGGGCAGGTAATAGAATGGGCCGACGCCCTGCTCCGTCAGCTTTGCGCCATTATGGAAGATGTGCAGGCCGAAATCGAACAGGCTGGCCGACATTGGCTGGCCATCGACCAGAAGGTGCGCCTCTTCCATATGCCAGCCGCGCGGGCGGACAATCATGACGGCGATCTCGTCATTCAGGTTGTAAGATTTACCATTCTTCGGGTCGGAATAGACAAGCTCGCCATTAGCGAAATCCTGCATGTTAACCTGGCCTTCGATCATGTTCGTGAAGGTGGGCGAGGACGCATCCTCGAAATCCGCCATGAACATCTTTGCGCCGGAATTCAGCGCGTTGATCATCATCTTGCGGTCCACTGGACCGGTGATTTCCACGCGGCGATCCTTCAGCACGGCGGGGATCGGGTCGACCTCCCAGCAGCCATTCCGGATGTTTTTTGTCTCGGGCAGGAAGTCCGGTAGCTCTCCTGCGTCGAAGCGGGCCTGACGGGCAATGCGGGCGGCGAGCAACTCGCGGCGGCGCGGGCCGAAAGTGCGCTCAAGGTCAGCCAGGAAGGCCAGCGCTTCCGGTGTCAGCACGCGCTCCACACCTTCCGCGTTTCCGGCGATCTCTACCGAGTTGGCTTGGCTTGACGGCTTTTCGAGGATGGCTGTTGCAGACACGATGACAAACTCCCTTGCATTGCTTTGTTGACACAACACTATTTACAGGGAGACGATAAATCCAGTACATCAATGTTTGTATTGGGTTTTTTAGTTTGTCGTGTAAACATTAACGCGATTGTTTTGTAAGGTTTGTAACATTTGAGAGTGCCCTCATGAGTGTCAGGAAAGAAAAAATCCTAATCGGCCCAAGGCTCAGGCGGCTTCGCCGGACGCTTGGGATCACGCAGGCACAAATGGGAGAGGACCTCGGAGTCTCGGCCAGCTACATAAATCTGATTGAAGGCAACCAGCGTCCGATCAGCGCGAACCTGCTGGTGACGCTGGCGCAGGTCTATGACTTTGACATGACCGATGTCGGCGGCGCGGGCGATGCGCGGCTTGTGTCGGAATTGCTGGAGGCGCTGCGCGACCCCATTCTGGACGCGGGCCCTGTCGGCAAGAATGACGCCGAGGATATCGTCAACGCGAACCCGGATATCGCGCGGGCCTTTCTACGCCTCTATACAAACCACCGTGAGCTGACGATGCGCCTCTATTCCGACGCCAACCCGCTGGCAGACCGGGAAAAGGTGGAAGTGCTGGAACAGTCTGACCGCAGCGTGGATTCGGTGCGGGAGTTCTTCCATGTGCACCGCAACTATTTTCCGGAACTGGATGAAGAGGCAGAAAAGCTGTCTTCCGAACTGTTCCTGAGTACGGATGAACCGCACACCACGCTGACTGACCGGCTGAAGAAGAAGCACAATTATCAGGTGCGTATCGTGCCGACACATGTGATGCCGAACCAGCTACGTTATTTCGACCGGCACCATAGGCGGATTGATTTGTCTGAATTGCTGCGCCAGTCGGGCCGTCGTTTTCAGTTGGCAGTGCAGGTGGCGCTTCTGGAATACGCTCCCCTCTTCCGCGCACATGTTGACCGCGCAGGCCTGCCGGACCGCAGCGCCGAGGAACTGGCCTATCTGAGCCTGGCGAACTATTTCGCCGCCGCGCTGCTGATGCCCTATTCCCGCTTTCTGAAGGAATGCGAAACGACCAAGTATGATGTCGAATTGCTGAGCCACCGCTTCGGCGCGAGCTTTGAGCAGGTGGCTCACCGCATGACGACGCTGCAACGGCCGGACGCGCGGGGCATCCCCTTCTTCTTCGTCCGCATGGACAGCGCGGGCAATGTCTCCAAACGTTTTAGCGCGGGGCGATTTCACTTCTCGAAGTTTGGTGGTGCCTGCCCGCTCTGGAACATTCATGATTGCTTCGCCACGCCCGGACAAGTGCGGACACAGATCATCGAGATGCCGGACAATACGACGTATTTTTCCATTGCGCGCACCATGTCCCGCGCGGAAGGCGCCTATGACCAGCATCAGACGAAATATGCCATCGGGCTTGGCTGTGACATCGCCTATGCCCCGCGGCTCATCTATTCGCAGAATCTGAACCTTGAGGCCATGGCACCCGAGAAGATCGGCGTGAACTGTTATCTGTGCGAGCGGGAAAATTGCCCGTCACGCGCGCATGCCCCGCTCAACAAGAAGCTGATCTTCGACACGCGCTCACGCGGCGTGTCCGTCTTCCGGTTCGAGACGGATTAGCCCAACGTGAAGGCCAGCCCGACGGGCGCCTAAGAGTCCTGCCGGGCCTCGACCGCCTGCCGCTCATTCTTGCGCGCAAAATAGCGCCGTGTCTCCTTGAGTACTTTCGGAGACAATAGAAGCGCCGAAATCAGGGTCGGAATGGACATCAGGGCAAAGCTGAGATCGATAAAGTTCAGGATAACGCCCATGGACGAGACCGCGCCGAGCAGGATCGTGCCGACATAGAACGCCGCATAGATATTCACCCGCCCTGCCCCGAACAGGAAGGAGAAGCATTTCATACCGTAATAGGAGTATGAGAACAGCGACGAGATGCCGAAGGCCAGGATGCAGATCAGCAGGATGTAGCCGCCAAAGCCCGGATAGGCCACCTCGAATGCGTTCGCCGTCAGGGTCACGCCGTCGCCATCGCCGGTCTGCCAGACACCGGTCATGAGAATGGCCAGCGCCGTCATCGTGCATACGATCAGGGTGTCGATAACCGGCCCCAGCATGGCGACCAGGCCCTCATGCACAGGCTCTGAGGTCTTGGCCGCGCCATGCGCCATGGGTGCCGTTCCAAGGCCCGCCTCATTGGAGAAGGCCGCCCGGCGCACGCCCAGCAGGATCAGTCCGCCCAGCGCTCCGCCAAACATCGGTTCACCGCTGAAGAAATTGGCGCCAAAGGCATCCGTGAAAATAAGGGTAATGTATTTCGGCACCTCGGCGATATTGAGCAGGATGATGCCGACAACGGCAACGACATAGACCACGACCATGGCCGGCACTAGCAAGGCCGTCGCATGGCTGATCCGCTTTAGGCCGCCAAACACGACCGCGCCAGTTAACGCCATCAGCGTCAGGCCGATCACGGCGCTGGCCACACCGGCGGATTTGATGCCTGCAGGCTCCAGAGCGATCTCGCGCACGGCCTGGGTCAGCTGGTTGGCATTGAAGATGGGCAGGCAGCCCGCCATGCCGGCGATGCAGAACCAGATGGCGAGGGGCTTCCACTTTTTGCCAAGCCCTTCCACGATGACGTACATCGGCCCGCCCTGCAGCACACCATCAGAGTCCCGCCCGCGATACATCACCGCCAGCGAGCAGGTGAAGTATTTCGTCGCCATGCCGAGGATGGCAGAGATCCACATCCAGAAGATCGCGCCCGGTCCGCCCATCTTGATAGCCACGGCAACGCCCGCGATGTTCCCCATGCCGATGGTCGCGGCCAGCGCCACCGATAGCGCCTGGAAATGACTGACAAGTCCCGGTGAAGACGTGCTGTCATGCTTGCCGGCCAGCACGCCAAGCGCCAGCTGGAAGTGACGGAAGGGCAGGCCACGCGAATAGAGGAAGAAGAACAGGCCAGCGCCTGACACCAGGAAGACCAGCGGCGGCCCCCAGACAAAGTTCGCAGCCTGTCCGATAAACGCTGCAAACCGCGCCGCGAAAAACTCCATATAATATTTCAGCTCTGGCACATATACCCCCTGGGATCCCGACTAGTTTTCAGCCCGATAAACGGCTTCTTCCTTCTCCGCGCAAATATATGCCCAGATATTCCAGACATTCGTAGCCAGAACCTGGGCACGCAACTCATTTGCTGTCGTCACATCACCATTGAACCCAGCCCAGTTCGACAGGGCATAGGCAATGGTGGCGTCACGGGCATTCCACTCTTCTAGCGGTTTAGCCGGGTCAAGGATTTCATCCGCAGACATGAGTCCCTTATAGAACATGACGCGCTTATAATAGGGATAAGTCGTGTCAGCCTCTATGTCTGCGGGAATGCGCGTCAGGACGGCTTCAGCTTTGGCGTCTTCGCCATTTTTGCGATAGATATTGTACAGCCAGTCTACCACGCCGATCAGCATGTCATTCGATGAGGCCGTCTCGAGACAATGCTCATAGGCCATTGCGGCATTGTCATAATCCTGGGTCAGGTAATAATAGATGCCGAGGTGATACCAGATCCAGTGCTCGTAAGAGCCGTGCGGCTCCCCGCCCTTCATCTCGATGGATGGCGTCTCTTCAAGATTAACCAGTTCGAGAGCCTCATCCAGATCCGCATGAGCCTTTTCGACCTCTCTTACGGTCAGATAACGGTGCGCCCGGTGGCGGCGCAGCTTGAAGGAGTCCGAATGTAGGCGCAGACCTGCGGTATAGGCCGCTATGGCATCCTGATACAGGCCAGCCCCGGCAAGTTCAGCGCCGAGTTCAAGGAACGCATCTTCCGTCGCCGCGCCTGAGGCGAGCAGCGCATCGATCTTCGCCTGGGCATCCAGCTGAGGCGCCGTGCTGTTTCTGTAAAGCGGCTGGCCCAGGAACGAAATGGCCTCAACGTCTCCGCCGACCATAGGCAGATTTTCCCGTTCGGCCTGTTCCGTGACAGAGGCCTGCGAAGAGTAGGCTCCGCTGGCAGCGCATCCCGAAACAAGGAATGCTGCGCCGCATACGCCATAGAAAAGTGTTTTCATGTCCTTACCTCATATAGAGTGAGCCTGCCCTCAAAGGACGCCTCAGTAGAATTCAACATTGTCGATTTCCAGCCAGACAGACTGATCGGCCTGTGCATGCATGCCAAAGGAGACGTCCAGCAATTCGGACACATTCAGCGGCGCGCCATCTTCCCCCTGAAGAGAGGCAAAGCTGATCTCGACGGTTTTCCATTCCGGACCAGCGACAAAGCTATGCTCACCTTCTCCGGATGTGGAGGACAAGATGATGTCATATGTATCGCTGCCGCGTGCTTCGAAGCGGACGCCGGTGAAGGCGCTGGCATCGACAGGAACAAACTCACCTGGTGACAAGGGCAGCGTCGCGAAGGCGAAGGGATCATCCTTCAGGGCCATCATGGCCGACATGTGCAGCGCCTTGCCGCCCCCTATACGCTCCACACGGCCCAGCATCACTTCCGAGCGTGGCAGACCGGCATCATATGTCTTGAAGCGACGGGCCCCATACTTCGTGGTCAGATCATCCGCTTCGAAGTCGTCAATGACAGACTGTGCTGGCGTGGCAGACGGACGGCCTGAGCCCTGCGGCTTCGTCAGCTGGCCGTCGGCAACCACCTGTACGCCATCGACAAAGACATGTTTCACATTCCGGATCTCTGAAATGCTGTCCCATGGATGCCCATCAACCAGAATGAAGTCTGCGCGTTTGCCGGCTTCGATGCTGCCGCGATCCTCTTCCAGCTTAAGCACAGCCGCGCTGTTGCGGGTTGCGGCCTGCAGGGCCTCGGCTGGCGTCAGGCCGAAATCGACCATCAGTTCCAGCTCTCTCAAATCCGCCTCACCAAAGGGATTGTTGTCGATCCCCTGATCGGTGCCCAGGGCCACGCGAATGCCTGCGTCCAGGAAGGTTCGCATGTTCGCGCGGGAGCGTTCCTGACGGTACAGGACCATCGCGGCCGACACCTTGCTCATTTCCGCGAGTTCATGTTCGAAGGGTTCGTACACGGTCAGCGTTGGGGAATAGAGGACGTCATGTTCCTGCATCAGGCTGACGAGTTCCTCATCAGCATCTGCATCCTGAATGGCATGAACGATGGCTGTGACACCGCCCTCGGCAGCGATTTTTCCGCCTTCCACCGTCACGGTATGGCTGAACACAGGCAGACCCGAAGCAGAGGCCGTGTCAACGACAGCCTCAAGCGCATCTTCATTGATGCTGGTGAGATTGACCACTCCGCCATAGCGCCAGCCATCGGCAAACACCTTGATGGCATCGGGCTTGTAAGGCAGCAGGGACTCAACGGCCGCCTGCCCTTCACGCGCAGAGAAGACAACTTTCGTTATGTGTTCATCGCCCCACTCTGTTCCGTGTCCGTACGGAACGCCGATGCGGGCCGCGTAGAAGACGTGAGGCGACTGAATGGTCTTGTGATAGGCGCGCTTGCCCTCAAAGGATTCCGGAGCGGAATGGAAATCCGTTGCGGTCGTGACGCCAGCTTTCAGGAGGTCCGTGGCAATGGACGCACGGGTTGCTCCATTCATGCCGGTCCAGTGCGTGTGCACATCGATCAGGCCCGGCAGCAGGGCCAGCCCATCCGCATCAATGATACGCGTTCCGGACGGGTATTTGGTAATCGTGTCTTCCACTGCAGAAAACCGGCCATCAATAACCAGCACGTCACCCTCATGCACCGATCCATCCGTGACATCAAAGATATCTGCATCGCGGATCAGGAGAGCCTCTGCCGAAGCAGACGACATGGATGCACATCCCGTCAGGGCGGCAGTGCCGAGTGTTACACAGCATACGGCAAATACTCTCTTCAGAGCAGTTTTGTTGCCAATCATGATTTCATTACTCTCCAGATTTCACGTATTTCTTGCGCAGGACGGTCAGCCGGTCTGTCTTCGGCTGCGCCTCTCCGCGAACATATAGCACGACCAGATCGGTCAGCGGCTGCAGCGGGTCGCCTGACCAGACCGCGATGTCGGCGTCCTGGCCGACAGCGATCTCTCCGCCGGTCGTGTCGCCGAACATGCGCGCGGGATTAATCGTGATTGCCTTGATTGCGGCGTCATAAGGCAGCCCATGGGCGACCGCCATACCGGCATGATAGCGCGTCAGGCGTACATCATGGCCGTCACGATTGCTCGTCAGGGCAAGCTTCACACCTGCCGCATTAAGGCGTGTGGCATTCTCGATAGAGGCCCGGACCTGATCAAAGTTTGAGGGCAGATTATCGATTGGGTTGAGAACGACAGAGGCATCTGCCGCAGCGATCTCATCCGCCACGACCCAGCCCTCGGCGGCGCCGACCAGAACCATTTTGAGGTTCAGGGCCTTGCCGATCTTGAGCATCTGGGAAATGTCAGACGCGCGGTCAACTTCAATGATGAGCGGGGCCTCACCTCTGGCAACAGGCGCCAGCGCATCCAGGTCCGCACGGGTCCAGTTTTTCTGGATCAAACCGGACATATCCCCCGGCGTCTCCTTTGCGGCATAGATGGATGCGTCTTCCAAAATGGACTTCAGCATAGGGAACATTGCAGCGCGGCCCGTCTTCACACCGCGTAGACTAATCGTCACGCCTGCATGTGGCAGGATGATCGGGTCTTGCCCGTCACCTGTATCAATGACAGCCGCCTGCCCGCCAAAGCTCAGCTTTTCCTGCCTGCCGCTTCCCAGTCCCGGTGTGACTATGGCGCGGCTGATACCACCATTTCGGGCGACGGGAATCAGCGTCGACGCAGGATTGACCGCATACTGGATTTCAACACTCGCAGAGAGGTCAGACGTCTTAGCAGAGCTGTCATTCGCATTGGCGCGATCATTTATTTCCACCACGCCCAGCGTTGTATTGGCGGCAACCAGGCCTGGCGTTATGGTCCGCCCTGTCATGTCGATGATTTCAGCGCCCGCAGGCACGGTCACGGCCTCACCAATCGCAGCAATCTTGCCGTCCTTGATAAGGATGGAGGTATCCTCCAGCTGACCAGCAGAACTGGCGGTCAGAACCTTGGCGTGTTCCAGAACCAGGGTCTGGGCGTAAAGCGGCAGTGAAATACAGGCCGCGACGCAAAGGGATGTCATGAGTTTCAACATTATTGGACCTCCTCACCATACTGGCCTGCCAGGAAGTCCGAAGACTCCTCGTCTGTTTCGGTCTCATCCACGACCATCACGCCATCAATGAACACCTTGTCCGCCACACTGTAGACGCTGAAAGGATCACCGGACCACAGCACGATGTCGGCCATCTTGCCGGGCTCCAATGTTCCGGTCTGGTCTGAAATGCCCATCAGTTCGGCCGGATTTGCCGTGATCCATCTAATCGCAGTTTCATATCCAAAGTCGTATCCAGCGCGGCGCGCAGAGGCCAGGGCCATCGCGGCTTCGGTGTTCATATGCTGGATAAGGATTGAGTTGTCCGAGTGCAGAACAGTCTTCACGCCGGCATCTTCCAGAACGGCCGGAGTAGCATCCGAGGCATCATAAGCCTCCATCTTGAAGCCCCACCGGCGCGCCCATGTCGCAATGCCGATGTCTTCTGTCTTCAGTAGCGGCGCAATCTTGTAGGCTTCGGTCGCATGGTGGAACGAACCGATCTTGAAGCCATACTCATGCGAGATGTCGATCAAATGTGCCATCTCATCGGCGCGGTAGCAGTGCACGACGGGGATGATCTCCCCATCCAGAACCTTGGCCATCGTTTCCAGCTGCAAGTCGACCGGAGCGGACGGGTCGGCCTCATGCTTCGCCTTGTACTCGCGTGCCTTGGCCCAGGCCTTTCGGAATTCAGACATCACGCCCATGCGGGTGAAAGGCTTTTTGCCTGCCCCGCCGTAAATCTTCACGGGGTTTTCCCCGCACGCCATTTTCAGGAAGTATGGTGCGTCAGGAAACTTCATCTCCTGAACAGTCGCCGCTTCCACATTCTTCAATGTAACACCTTTGCCTGCGATCAGATTGGTAGAGCCGGGCAGGATGGTCAGCGTTGTAACACCGCCGCGTCGTGCCTGCTCAAAGCCTGGATCCTGCGGCCAGACGGCATCTTCTGCACTGATGCCAGCGGTATTGTTTCCGGTTTTCTCGTTCAGATCCATATTCGACGGAAAAAGGGGCGTCGGATACACACCCAGATGAGAGTGCGCATCAATGATGCCAGGCGTGACCCAGCGGCCCGCTGCATCAATAATTTCCGCATTCCCGGGCACTTTGACGGTCTTGCCGACCGAAACAATCCGGCCATTGGCAAAAACCACCGTACCATCCTCGATCAAGGGGGAGGATGCCGTGAGAATATTGGCGTGCGTGATTGCGATGGGCCGGGCCTGCTCGCCCGCGACTGCTATCTGCTCCTGTCGGACCTCTTTGGCACTCGCGCATGAGGGCAATAAAGCCGCCGCGCTCAACAGGGTTGTTACTAGCAATCTCTTCATCACGAACTCCCAAAATGGAAAAGCGGGTTATTCTTGGAAATACACCCCGCCAGGTCGAACCGTGCGGGGTGTATCAGGTCATATCAGATCATCAGAAATTGATGGTCGCGCCGACAAAGATATACCGGCCCTGGGCATCATAGACTTGGGGATAGGTGTTCCCGCGGCCATCCGTTTCCCCGCCGCCATAACCGGAGAGGGATGTCAGAGGCGGATCCTGATCGAAGATGTTGTTCACACCAGCACGCAAGCGCAGCTTTTCAGACACTTCATAGCGTGCCGCGAGATCGAAGTAGGATGTCGCGTCCAGTTCGTTCACTGCGGTTGGCGCAGAAGAGTACTGATCCACAGAGGAGATGTAACGCCAGCTGAAGATCGTCGACAGTTTGTCGCGCGTCCAGTCCAACGCCACACGGTGACGATACTCCGGTGCCGGATTGTTGCAGGCATCACCGTGATAGCCCGCACAATCCAATTCTGGTGAGCCTGGCAGGGATTGTGATGTCAGCTCGTTAAGGATTGTCGAAGCATAGGTGACTTTCATGTCGCCCGCATTGTTCAGACCAAAACGGTCCAGCCCGAAACCATAAGATGCGCTGATGTCAAAGCCCGTCGTCTTCAGAAGACCGGTATTGATAAGCGTACTCTGGATATAGGACTCACCACTGACCAGGAACAATGTACCTGCGGAATCACGATTGATGAGACTACAATAGTTCGCATCGCCCGTGTCCAGACACTGGCCCAGCGTCTCGCTTGGGTCGACCATACCGATGAAATCGTCAACTTCGATGGAGAAGTAGTCGACGCTGGCAACAAAGCCCGGCAGGTAGCTTGGCTCATACACGAAGCCGCCCGTCCAGGTATCGGAGATTTCCGGGTCAAGATTCGGGTTGCCCCCGGCCAGAGTAGGAATGTTATCGGCGCTATCCAAAATCGTGCCATATTGCGCCGCAGTGACACCGGTTCTCATACACTCATCCAGAGAGCGGAAGGGCTCCGGCGTTGTCGTGTTGGGGTCGAAATCACCTGCACACGGATCTTTCAGGCCATTGGGCTGACCGGAGAGTGTGCCCCGGCCAATTTCTTGTGGCGCAAACAATTCGATCGGGTTCGGTGACCGCGTAGCCCGCTGATACTGTGTGCGCAGGCGCAGATCAGAAATCGGACGCCACGACGCACCGAAGGAGTACGTGCTCTGTGTGCCTGTGGTGTCATAATAATCAGAGTAACGATACGCGGCAGAGAGGGTCAGCTCTTCTGCGAACGGCTTGTCCTGAAGGATCGGCGCCTGAATCTCTGTGAAAAGTTCGTAGACCGGTACTTCGCCCGCAACCGCAACACGCTGACTGGTCGTCGTGTCGCTGGAATCCGGCGTCAGGGAGAGTGAGTCCTTGCGGTACTCAAAGCCGATGGCAGCGCTGACACCTTCAGATGCGAACGGGCTGACAACGCCCCAACGGTCCAGGTTCTCAGACAGCGTACCGCCAATGACGGTTTGCTCCGTATCACCTATACGCAGGGTCGGCATGGTCACATAATCGGACGCCGCCCTGGTGATGCCATTGGGAGAGAAGATATCAAACGGAATACAGTTTGGATCTTCGCCGGTCAGAACAGAACGGCAGACGATGTCGCCGGTGTCAGGGTCAGTCACAGCATCCAGAGCGCGCGTGACGCGGGAGGTGGACACATCGTTCAGAAGAAGCTCCGTATAGTCGACTTTTGCATGCTGGGCGAAGAGCTCGTAATCGACACCACCAAAGATTTCACCGCGAATACCACCAACGATACGCTGGGTATTGAGGTGGAAATTGTTGACGCGCGCAAAGTCCATGTTGCGGCGACCAATTCTCAGCGGAGCCCGCGGTACGCCGTCATTATCGACGTAGACGCTGCCCGCATCACAGAATGTGGCCAGCATTTCAGACGTCAGCAGCGGATTATCGCAATTGATGGAAGATGTCCGTCCAAGAGCGAGCCCGCCCGGGCCGACCTGAGCTTCGGTTTTATTGTCCGTGACGGAGAAATCCATGAAAAATTCCATGTTCTCCTTCAGGTCATAACGGACAAATGCCCCATAGGTGTAACGCTCGCGCGGGCGCTGAAGATAGTTACCGGCGGCGAAGTTGTAGGCATCCGTAGACTGATTGTAGTTCCGCAGATCACCACTGGTTTCGTCGACAACCAGGTTGAAGCCGCCTGCTCCGGTACGGGAGTAGCGCGTCAGGCGCGGCATGGAGCCGGAACCGCTACAGCCGAAATCCGTGCCGTCATTGCGCGTGGTGAACGGGCAGGCCGTGATGTCACGGTCTTCCCAGCGCACGGCATTATCCTTGGAGTAGCCAGCATATGCGGTGATGTTGCCGCGGTCATCATCAAAGTTTTTGCCTGCAACCAGGTTGATGTCTCCGGACTCGCCATCGAAGATGCTGTCCGGGTTCGGTTGGTCGTAATCAGACAGTACACGCTCAATATCGGAATTGTTGTTGCCTGCCTGGAAGATGCTGCCCTGAACGTCCAGCTCAAGGCCTTCAAAGTCGCGCTTCATGATGAAGTTCACAACACCGGCGACAGCGTCAGAACCGTATACGGCCGTTGCACCGCCGGTAAGAACTTCAACGCGGTCGACCAGTTGGGACGGAATCTGGTTCAGGTCAGCAGCCACATTGATGGGCGAGCCATAAGGAAGGCGTTTGCCGTCCACCAGCACAAGCGTTCTGTTGGCACCAAGGCCGCGTAGGTTCACAGTTGCCTGCGCACCGTTCACGCCTGAAGTGGACCCCTGCCCCGATGCCACTTGCGGCAGCGTTCCAAGCAAATCTTCAACGCGCGTCACACCGCGCACGTCAACTTCGCCACCATCCAGAACAGCCACAGAGCTGCTGGAGGTCAGATTGGCATTACCGAGACGGCTACCCGTGATGACAACCGTGTCGAAGGCGACTTCTTCATCCGTGTCGTCGACTTGTGCCATCGCGCCGCCCGCCAGGGCGGCAGCCAGGACGAGTGAAGACGCGCCCCGGACAAGAATTGAGCTTCTGGATTTTCTAAACATGCTTCCCCTCATGAAAGACTAGAGTTTGTTTTGCGTGATCCTGATCACCGCGAAATCTGGAACGCGGACGCGTATTGAGCGCCGCTGTTGAAGTCCACTCACAAGCCATTTGAAGTTCACTTACAAACGATTGCGGCCTTGAACTGTCCTGAGTAATTCGCGATATCCCTCTCACCTTAGATTTGCCGAGCGCACACTGCCCGAAAGTGCAAACACACGCAGAA
>TARA_R100000365_G_scaffold860_1_pt1 | contig 14381 bp, 11 predicted proteins | sample TARA_R100000365 | Tara Oceans TARA_R100000365 (sample SAMEA2620668) | marine metagenome | biome: marine biome (ENVO:00000447); feature: mesopelagic zone (ENVO:00000213); material: "saline water (ENVO:00002010), including plankton (ENVO:xxxxxxxx)" | depth 1000 m | reverse complement strand
TACGCGGACCTCGAAAAGGCTTGATCTTGAACAGAGTGTCTACAACCTCTTGCGTTACACTGTGCGCTCCACGGATTTAACCAAGGACTGCCATGACCGAGCGTAAACCGATCATCCTTGTCGACGGCTCCTCCTACCTGTACCGGGCCTTCCACGCGCTGCCGCCGCTGACCACCTCCACCGGCCAGCCCACCGGCGCGGTGCGCGGCGTCGCCTCGATGCTGCGCAAGATGATCAACGACTACGACCCCGAGTACATGGCGGTGGTGTTCGACGCCAAGGGCAAAACCTTCCGCGACGAGCTGTTCGAGCAGTACAAGGCCAACCGGCCGCCGATGCCCGACGAGCTGCGCGAGCAGGTGCAGCCGCTGCACGACCTGATCCGCGCCATGGGCCTGCCGCTGATCATCGAGGACGGCGTCGAAGCCGACGACGTGATCGGCACCTTCGCGCGCATTTTCAGCGCCGAACAAAAGCCGGTGCTGATCTCCACCGGCGACAAGGATATGGCACAGCTGGTCAACGACCACGTCACCCTGATCAACACCATGAACAACGCCGTCTACGACATCGACGGCGTGCGTGAAAAATTCGGTGTCGGCCCGGAGCTGATTATCGATTTCCTGGCGCTGATGGGCGACAAGGTGGACAACATTCCCGGTGTCCCCGGCGTCGGCGAAAAGACCGCGCTGGCGCTGCTCACCGGTCTGGGTTCGCTGGAAAAGATTTACGACAACCTGGACAAGGTCGCCGAGCTGAATTTCCGCGGCGCCAAGTCCATGGGCAAGAAACTGGAAGAACACCGCGAGCAGGCGTTTCTCTCCTACGAGCTGGCCACCATCAAGGTGGACTGCGAACTCAAGGAAGCCCTGGACGACCTCAAACTGCTGACGCCCGACGCGGAAAAGCTGGCCGGTTACTACCGCGATCTGGAATTCAAAGGCTGGCTCAATGAATTGCTGGAAGGCGACGACCCGGCGGTAGAGGGCGCTCCGGACATCGAGAGCGAACAAAGCATCGACCGGGACGGCTACCAGACCGTGCTTACCGAGGAAGAACTGGACGCCTGGCTCGACAAACTTAAGAAAGCCGAGCTGTTCGCCTTCGACACCGAAACCACCAGTCTCAATTACATGGAAGCGGACCTGGTCGGCGTCAGCTTCGCCACCGCCGCCGGCGACGCCGCCTACGTGCCCTTCGGCCACGACTATCCGGGCGCGCCGGATCAGCTCGACCGCGCTCTGGTACTGGACAAGCTCAAGCCCGTTCTCGAAGACGAACAAAGCAAAAAAGTCGGCCAGAACCTCAAGTACGACATGAGCGTACTGGCCCGCGCCGGCATCACCCTGCGCGGCGTGGAATACGACACCATGCTGGAATCCTACGTGCTCGACTCCGTGGCCACCCGCCACGATATGGACTCCCTGGCGCTGAAATATCTGGGCCACAAAAACATCAGCTTCCAGGAGATCGCCGGCAAGGGCGTCAAGCAGCTCACCTTTAACCAGGTCGGGCTCGCGGAAGCCGGCCCCTACGCCTCCGAAGACGCGGACATCACCCTGCGCCTGCACCAGACCCTGTGGCCACGCCTGGAAAAAGAAGCGGGCCTGAAAAGCGTGTTCCACGACATCGAAATGCCGCTGGTGCCGGTGCTCAGCCGCATCGAGCGCAACGGCACCTACGTGGACGCGGACATGCTCAAAAAGCAGAGCACTTTTCTCGCCAAGAGCATGATGGAGCTGGAAGAAAAAGCGTTCGAGGAAGCCGGCCAGAAATTCAATCTCGGCTCGCCCAAACAGCTCGGCGAAATTCTTTACGAAAAACTGGAAATCCCGGTCATCAAGAAGACGCCCAAAGGCGCACCGTCCACCGCTGAAGCCGTGCTTCAGGACCTGGCGCTGCAAGGCTACCCGCTGCCCCAGGTGATCATGGACTACCGGGGCGTCTCCAAGCTCAAGAACACCTACACCGATAAGCTGCCGGAACTGATCAACCCCAACACCGGCCGCGTGCACACCTCCTACCACCAGGCGGTGGCCGCCACCGGCCGGCTCTCCTCCAGTGATCCGAACCTGCAGAACATTCCGGTGCGCAGCGAAGAAGGCCGCAAGATCCGCCTGGCGTTCTCGGCACCCCAAGGCAAAAAGATCGTCGCCTGCGACTACTCACAGATCGAACTGCGCATCATGGCGCACCTGTCCAGCGACAAAGGTCTGACCCACGCCTTTGAACACAACCTGGACATTCACCGCGCCACCGCCGCCGAAGTCTGGGGTAAAACCCTCGACGACGTCAGCGACAACGAACGCCGCAACGCCAAAGCCATCAACTTCGGCCTTATCTACGGCATGAGCGCCTTCGGCCTCGCCAAACAACTCGGCATCCCGCGCGGCGAAGCCCAGGAATACATCGACCGTTACTTCGAAAAATACCCCGGCGTAAAACGCTACATGGAAAACACCCGCGCCGACGCCGCCGAAAAAGGTTACGTGGAAACCCTGTTCGGCCGCCGCCTCTACCTGCCGGAAATCAACAGCCGCAACGGCCAGCGCCGCCAGGCCGCCGAGCGCACCGCCATCAACGCGCCCATGCAGGGCACCGCCGCCGACATCATCAAGCACGCCATGATCAAGGTTCACCATTGGCTCGAAGACAGCAAACTGGACGCCCTGATGATCATGCAGGTGCACGATGAGCTGGTGTTCGAAGTGAAAGAAAGCCAGGTCGACGACCTGGTCAGAGAAGTCACCCAGCGCATGGAAGCCGCCGCCAAACTGGACGTGCCGCTGATCGTCGACGCCGGGATCGGGAACAACTGGGAAGAAGCGCACTAGAATTTAACGAATTGATGGTTGAATTGCCTTTTAAATTTATAGAGAATTGGCTTGATTCTTATACGCTAATGCCGTAAGAATCCAAGCATGTGACGTCAGTGCCGGCCATGAGAACAAGCGTGATGCAATCTGATCTGCAAAAATCCATTAAAAATTTGCAAATTAAGCAGATTAAACACGATCTTAATGCGCATCGTGACCTCTACCATGCCCTTTTGCCTAAGAAAATAACTCACTACACTTTGCATTTCGCGAAGTATCAAGGGCAGCTTTTGGAAGCTTTAAAGAGCGACTCTAAAGACGATTTTAGAAAAGTCGTTGTCGACTCGGCGATTATTATAATTGCGTCGTCTAACGCGATGAATATCGACTTAGAGGAAGTTTTGCCAAATAAAAGGCCGCCGGGGCAGTTTGAGGATATAAAAGACGCCATACAGGGTTATATAATTGCTGTCTCTAAAATGGCGAAAGCTTGTGAAGTATTGGACCATCTAGAGCCATATCCGTCTAGGGAAATCCTTGAAGATAAAATCTGTGATTTATTTTTTTGCGTCGATTTTATGGCCTCTTGCTCTGAGGTGGACCTCGTGCAGGATATAGAGGGTCGTTGGCGCCTTATCGAAGAAAATAATTTCGCCTATAATCATATATTTAAAAAAGAAATAAAATGAGCTTTTGGTCCGGCGAAAAATTACTTGAGCGAATAAAAAAAGAACAATTAATATATCCGTTTTGTGAATCTTTTGTTGATTGTGCGGCCTGCACTCTCCATCTTGGTGCGAGCGCCTACACCACTGGAGATAGTGAGCAGCGCCGCGAAGCGTTGTGGCAAAATCGAACCCCGGGAGTCTGGTCATTAAAGGAAAAAGAAACGGTAACGATTCAGCCGGGCCAGTTTGGCTTCTTGAATACTCAAGAGACTATCAAAGTTCCTAATAATGCCATCGGCTTTATTTCGGTCAAGGCAAGCTATAAGTTTTCTGGTCTCATAAATGTTTCTGGCTTCCACGTTGATCCTGGCTGGGAAGGCCCATTGATCTTTGCCGTTTATAATGCTGGCCCAAGAGAGCTGGTTTTTGAGCGAGGACAACCTCTTTTCTTACTTTTCTATTCTGACCTAGATAGGTCGAGTAAAGAAATTAAGAAGAAAGCCGTGACGTATAACGTTATTCCTGGGTCTTTCATTCAGAAAATGGCAGGGGATATCCCTTCATTAAATAAATTACATCAAAAGACGTCAACGCTTGAGAATGAAATCTTAGATTCTAGGAGAGCAAGTAACTTATCCAGAATCATTGCTGGTATTTCTCTGACCATTACGCTGGCTCTTGCAGGAAAAATGTTATTTGAGAGTGATCATCCCCCGCAAGCCTATAGTGCCCCGCCTGATCATTTGTCAGCTGATAAATCACAACTTTAACTATAAAACCTTTCGATCACTCTTTTTTTGTTGTGTGAAGCTTCTCTTATTTCGGCCAAATCTTTATCTATTTCCCCCTTCAAGTAGTGCTCTAAAAGCTCAATGGGAGCCAAATCCTTAGAGCTTTTTGCGTTGTTTCTTCTGTCAATTATTTCGTTGATTATTTTTACGTTGAGCCTTTTGTTTTTTTGATTATTGGCCGAGACTATGTAGTTTTTTATTAAAATAAAGTCCGAGAGTACTAGAAATATGAGAATCGACCCGCAAATTATAGCTGCTATGAGCTGCTCTTCTGGAAACAAGAGCAGAAAGATGAGGGCGCCAGATGCTCCTATGACGTTCATAAACAGGACGCCGATGATAATAGTTAAGTTTTCAATTAAGTAATAAATGTGATTCATATACTTTGAGCATATCCTTTTTTGATTTTCGGAAAATAGAGCCATGGGTTTAGGTCTTAGCTTTTGCTGTATGAAAGATCGTACATTATAAGACCGAGGTGACCCTGTTTTAGGGTGGTCACTCCGAACATTGTCGGCCCACAAAAATTCAAAGGCAACTGCATTTCTAGTTAAAGAAGGCTTGATCTATCCAGTTAGTGCTCCGTTGAGGTCCTCTTCTCTGGATGCCTTGGGTAGTCGGGCTAGCCTACCGCTGTTGGTCTCGCTGGCAAACTATGACTGATGGCTTCACTCGTTTATGGGCCCTGTTAATGAGCATACTTGGGCCCGAATGTTAATCCTGGACCTAGGTGAGGTGCTTTTGGCGGCTATTATCAAGTTTTGCCTGAGGCAAACTGATGTAAAGTGATCGTAGGTTGCTGCCACCTGCACGCTGGTACTGACGGTGATCAACGAACTGTAATGACTGGGGTTGTTGCGAGATACGGCGTTTGTACCTCCAATCCTAGCTTCTTTGGGAGAAGAATCGATGGAAAAACATTTCTGGGAACAAAAATGGGAAGCGCAGGAGCTGGGCTTCCATCTGTCGTTCGTGCACCCGATCCTGAAGCGTAATCTCGCCGCTTTCGATCTGCCCGCCGGGGCGACGGTCTTTCTGCCGCTGTGCGGCAAGACGCTGGATATCGGCTGGCTGCTGGAGCAGGGGTTGCGTGTGGTCGGGGTCGAGCTCAGCGAGTTGGCGGTGAGCCAACTGTTCGAGTCGCTGGGCGTTAACCCGGACGTGTCGCCCTGGGGTGACGGCCGGGTGTGGCGCCATGGCGCGCTGACGGTGTTCCAGGGTGATGTCTTCGCGCTCACGGCGGGCGATCTGGGCGATGTGGCGATGGTCTACGACCGGGCGGCGCTGGTGGCTTTGCCGGCGGCCATGCGCGAGCGCTACGCGGCGCACCTGGCGTCTGTCACGGCGAGCGCCCCGCAGTTGTTGATCACCTTCGAGTACGACCAGGATCGCATGGACGGGCCGCCGTTCGCTGTGCCCGCCGAAGAAGTGAAGCGCTTGTATGGCAGTAGCCATGCGCTGGACTGCCTGTCCCGCAAGGACGTGATCGACAACCAGCCGGCGTTCCGCGAACGCGGTCTCGACCGTTTCGAGGAAATCGCCTGGCGGTTGGCCCCTCTCTGACCCACCGTTCTGACACCCTTTTACATCCCCCGCCTTGTGCTCGCCTCTGTAGCCACTAAGTTGGAAGCATTCGACTTCCGATGATTTCAGTGAGGAGACGGACCATGTTGAACGTGAGCGGGGAGACCGTGTGCCGCCTGGTGGAATTGGCCCAGGCCTTCCAGGCGCGGGACACGGTGGCCATGCCGGAGGACGCCGGCAACCCCATCGACGATGCGGCTGGCGCGGAGGCGCTGACGGAGCCGGCGGGCGGCGAAGAGGACGGCTCGGTGGCGGAGTTCCGCACCATCATCGAGGACCTGGAGCCGGATCAGCAGACCGAGGTGGTGGCGCTGATGTGGCTGGGCCGTGGCGACTTCCAGGAAGACGAGTGGGAGGAGGCCCTGCGTCTGGCCCGCGACGAGTGGACCCCGGACACCGCCGACTTCCTGCTCGGCCACCCGCTGCTGTCCGAATACCTGGTAGAGGGCCTAGCCGTGTTCGGCGTCCAATGCGACCTCTAAGGGAGCCAGTCCCGTTTTGCTTTACCGATCTGTCGTTTAATGACGGCTTGGGCATTGTCGAGTTCACTGGTTAGCTGATGGTCCTCTATGAAGTTGCGGTGCCAAGCCTCTAGATTAGTGCTGAGTGACGAGGCTTGAGCTCGGATTAACCGGTGAATGTACTTCGGCGCCATCCCCAGTTGATTGGCGAAAACGTCCCAGTGTTTGCGATGGAGATTGCCGGGATCATTGTGACTACCCACCGGTAGAGCCAGTTGGTGGCTGATGTTGTCGATGGCTAGAGTACAGACCAGATCATAGAAGGGCGCCAGCGACCAGCCTTTCCGCCCGTGAGAGATCAGCGATAGGTTCTTCAGGTGGCCGTCGGCGTTCCCCGCTAGCGCATTGAAGATTTGCCAACGAGCGAAGGCTTGTAAATCCAGAGCAGGCCTTAGGCAATGCTTTTGGATGGCCGCTGCCACCTTGGCCACTGCGTTGTCCCCGGCCTCGTATTTGGCGTTATGGGAGAGTCCCTGCGCCTGGCAGAAGTCTTCTTGGTGCAAGCGATCTACAACACCGTCGTGGGTTTGGCGATCATAGCGCTCGGCTAGCGACGCGATGTGTGGGCCGATACGCACAAGGCGCACTGGAGCGACCGGCAATCCCAACTTTTCGGCGATATATGTGGTGTAGATTTCCAGCAACGGCACTTGCTTCAGGTCGCGCACCGGAAGTTTCAATATATGTGTGGAAGCGGCGCCGTCCTCGGGTAGTTGCAGGTGCCAGGTGCCGTCGCAATTGGCTGTGGCTCGTACCGGTATTTTGTCCTGAGCGCCGGCGAGAGAAAGACGTGGTGCGGTGTCGCCGTCAAGCCAGTTGGCGCGGCCCCTCTCAATCGCTGTTATCAAGTCGGCTTGCGTGAGCACTCGAAGCGCATTCCCATCAGTATTTGGAGAATCACCTTCTGGCAGCAACTGCAATGCGCCGGCGCAGTCGCCGCCGAGCTTTTCCAGCAGCGTGAAATCGTCGTCGGCGATACCCAGTTGACGCACCAGCCGGTCCCGGGCGTTTCCTTCCGGCAACAGATTGGCGAAGAAATGATGCCCGCGCAGATCTGGCGGCAGGAAGTCGCCGGTTTCGTCCACGGGCAGGCTGCAGGAGATCGCCCAGCCGTCGTCCAGCCAGTCGCCGTCGTAGATAAACGCCATGCGACCGCCGCCGCTGTCCAACAACCGGCCGACCTTGCGGTCTTGATACCAGACGTTCAGGCTCCGGCTCATGAGGCACCCCCTCGTGGCACGGCGTACAGATCCAGCCCCACCAGGCGCGCTATCTTCAGCGCCAGCCCCAGACGCACCGTGTCCTTGCCGCGCTCGAGCTCCGACAAAAAGCGCGGGCCGACGCCGGCGATTTCCGCCAAGTCCACCTGGGTCAGGCCCTGGGCCTTTCGGGCGGCGCGAATACGCCGGCCCAGCTCTTCCGGGCTGTCCACGTTGTATTGTCTCGGCAGGGCGCTCATTGAGGCGGCTCCAAATATTCCTGATCGGTAATATTAGGGTGACAGGGCGCCGGAAGTCCAATAATAATACCGATCGGTAATAAATTGGTAATTAGGCCGGAAACGGGCGACTTTCTTCCCGATCGGTATCACTGCCAATCGCCAATGCCTACCAGCGGATTGCCACCAATAAATTCAATCTGTAGCCACCATAGGGAACCTTCACTGCCGTCATAAAAATGTCACGGCTATAGTTCTTCGCGTTTGCGAATCATTCACAACGCGAGGAGAGACCGTGAATATAACAAAAGCCGCCTTAGTGGCCGCCTTTACGCTTGCAACGTCCACGGCCGTGTCGGCCAGCCCCCTGGGCAGTCCCGGGGGCTATCATCATGGCTATCAGAAAAGCCCCGCCCGTTCGCCGATGGCCAGCCCCTACTGGTGGCCGGAAACCCTGGATCTGCGTCCGCTGCGCCAGCACGCGGAAAAATCCAGCCCGGTGGCGGACGATTTTGATTACGCCGAAGCCTTCGCCGAGCTGGATCTGGACGCGCTGAAAGCGGACCTGCGCGCGCTGATGACCGATTCCCAGGACTGGTGGCCCGCGGACTACGGCCACTACGGCCCGTTCTTTATCCGCATGGCCTGGCACAGCGCCGGCACCTACCGCGTGCACGACGGCCGCGGCGGCGCCCGCGGTGCCCAGCAGCGTTTCGAGCCGCTCAACAGCTGGCCGGACAACGTCAGCCTGGATAAGGCCCGCCGTCTGTTGTGGCCGCTTAAGCAGAAGTACGGCAACCGTATTTCCTGGGCCGACCTGATGGTGCTGGCCGGCACCGTGGCCATGGAAGACATGGGCTTCAAGACCTACGGCTTCGCCGGCGGCCGCGAGGACGATTGGGAAGCGGACATCACCTACTGGGGTTCGGAGACCGAGTGGCTGGGCGATGAGCGCCACGACGAGGACGGCAAGCTGGAGAAGCCGCTGGCCGCCGTACAGATGGGCCTGATCTATGTGAACCCGGAGGGCCCCAACGGCAAGCCGGATCCAATGCTCTCGGCGCAGTCGATCCGCCAGAGTTTTGCCCGCATGGCGATGGGCGATGAAGAGGTGGTGGCGCTGATCGCCGGCGGTCATACCTTCGGCAAAGCCCACGGTGCGCACAAGGCGGAGGATTGTCTGGAAGCGGAGCCCGCCGCCGCGCCCATCGAGCAACAGGGCCTGGGCTGGAAGAACAACTGCGGCTCCGGCAAGGGCGCCGACACCTACACCAGCGGCCTGGAAGGCGCCTGGTCGGTGAACCCCACCGCCTGGACGCACCAGTACCTGGACAACCTGTTTGGCTATGAGTGGGTGCAGACCAAGAGCCCGGCCGGCCACATTCAGTGGATCCCCGCCGACGGTCAGGCCGCCAACCTGGTGCCGGACGCGCACATCGAAGGCAAGCGCCACGCCCCGATCATGTTCACCACCGACCTGGCGCTGAAGGTCGATCCGCAATACCGCAAGATCGCCAAGCGTTTCCATGAAAACCCGGAAGAGTTCGAGGACGCCTTCGCGCGCGCCTGGTTCAAGCTGACCCACCGGGACATGGGCCCGCGCGCCGGCTACCTGGGCCCGGACGTGCCCGACGAAGCCTTGATCTGGCAGGACCCGATTCCGGAGGTGGATTACAAGCTGATCTCCAAGGGCGACGCGGAAGACCTTAAAGAGGAAATCCTCGCGTCCGGGCTCACCGTGCCGCAGCTGGTGCGCACCGCCTGGGCCTCCGCCTCCACCTTCCGGGGTTCCGACCTGCGCGGCGGCGCCAACGGCGGCCGGGTCGCGCTGGCGCCGCAAAAGGACTGGCCGGTGAACGACCCTGAAGAGCTGGATCAGGTGCTGGCGACGCTGGAACAGATCCGCGCCGACTTCAACGAAGGGGGCCTGTTCCGCCGCAGCAAAATCTCCCTGGCGGACATGATCGTGCTGGGCGGGGCCGCGGCCATCGAGAAAGCCGCCGCCGACGCCGGCCACGACATCGAGGTGCCGTTCACCCCGGGCCGTGCCGACGCCACCCAGGCCATGACCGATGTGGAGGCGTTCGCGGTGATGGAGCCCCAGGCGGACGGTTTCCGGAACTACTTCAGCGAAGACAGCCGGCTTTCCCCCACCGACAGCCTGGTGGACAAGGCCGACCTGCTGACGCTGAGCGTGCCGGAAATGACCGTGCTGGTGGGCGGCATGCGCAGCCTGGACGCCAACGTGGACGGCGCCGACCACGGCGTATTCACCGATCGCCCGGGCACCCTGAGCAACGACTTCTTCGTCAATCTGCTGGACATGTCCACCCGGTGGGCGCCGTCGGAAAACAACGAAGGTCTGTACGAAGGGCACGATCGCCAGAGCGGCGAGCTGAAGTGGACCGCCACGCCGGTGGATCTGATCTTTGGTTCCAACGCCGAGCTGCGCGCGGTGGCGGAGTACTACGCCCTCAGCGACAACGACGATAAGTTCGTGAGCGACTTCGTGGCCGCCTGGACCAAGGTAATGAACCTGGACCGCGCCGCGCTCTGACAACCTGCTTTGAAAATTCTTCAGGCAACCCTCCCGCCGGCCCGTGCAAGGCCGACGGACTTCCCCTTGCGGCGACACCCTGTCGCCGCTTTTTTTTGCGCTAGCGGGCCAGTTTCTTCACCGGCGTAAAGCTGGTGTCCGCTTTCAGCCGCTGGACCCGTTTCGGGAACTGCTCCCGGCGCGCCCGTTCGCCCAGCCGTATCAGGCTGCGGTTCACCGACGGCACGCTTTTGCGCACCAGCTCCGCGCCCAACCGTAACGGTATCTGCGCCGGCCACACGTATTTGGTCGCGGTGCGCGGCAGCCCCAGCTTGTCGCCGGCGTCGTCGCCCAGGACGTAGCGGGTATAGCCGGCGCGCAGGGTGTATTCCAGCCGGCCGAGACGCTTCGCCAGCCAGCTGTCGCCGCTGTCCTGCAGCGAGGCCCGGGCCAGCGCCTCGCCCAGGCGGCGGCTGTCCTCGTCGCTCTCGCCGATGGTGGCGATCACCTGGTAGAGCGCGCGCATGGCATCGGCCTCGCAGGCCGGCAGCAGGCGTTCGTCCACGCCCATCAGGTAGCCCACGTAGCGCCACAGGTGCACCACCGCTTCCCGTTCGCGCTTGCTGAACAGAAAGCCCAGCGAGCGCAGGCCGGAGAGAAAGATCACCGAAAATTCCAGGATCGTGGCCATGGAGTCCCACTGGTTCAGCGGGTGCCCCCAGGCCGGGTCCCACTTGTCCGACTTGAGCAGCATGGCGCGCACCTGGGCGTGCATCAGGCGCACGCGCACGGCGCTTTTGAAGCCGTCCCGGTCCCGCTCCAGGCCGCCGGGGGTGGTCACGTCGATCCAGAATTTGCCGGTCTCCACCAGCCGCCGGTTGGCCATGCGGTCCAGCTCGCCGGTGAACGCCAGCGGCTTGGCCGCCGCCGCCGCCAGGTAGCCGCCCATCAGGGACAGATTGCGCAGCACCAACTCGCCGGCCAGGCCCACCCGGTGGGAGACCTCGCAGGCCAGCCGCAGCTGCGCCCGGTCCAGCCAGATGGGTTCGTGGTCGACCTGGTGAAACAGGGCGGTCAGTTCTTCCGGCGGGTCGTCGATGGTGTGCAGGCCCTGTTCCAGGGCCTGGTCCAGCAGTTTGCGGCCCTGGCCCGCGGGCAGGCGGTGGTACATGGCGACCACCGCGTCGGCGAGCGGGTCCCCGGCCAGCATTGCCTGGCGGATCGACGCCATCTGCCCCGGCGTCGGGTGCGGGTCGGAGCCGAGCAGCCATTTGAACAGGCGCCGGCCGCGCCGCATGCCGGGGCGGTCCGGGTCGCCGACCCGGTTAAGGCGGGCCGGATCGGTGATGGGCTCGCGGATCATGGCGGTCATGGGGTGCTCCTTGCAGCGTGCGGCTGACAATGTAGAACCGGTGAGTTCTATGCAGCATATCAAGCCGCCGTGCCGATGACATGACCGGAATGATCAGCGCGGCCGGTGTTTTCGGGCACCGGCCCGGAGCGGCTTACCAGGGCAGCTCGCTGCCGTCGGAGTGCCAGAAGGTGCCGGTGTTGTCCAGGTTGAGCTCGTCCATGCGCTGCACCAGGCGGTGGGCGGCCTTCTCGGCGGTGATGTGCCCGGTGTGGCCGGTCATGTCGGTCTGCACATAGCCCGGGTGCAGAATGGCCACGGCGATGCCCTTGTCCTTCAGGTCCACGGCGAGGGATTTGCCGGCGGCGTTGAGGCCGGCCTTGCTGATGCGGTAGCCGTACTTCTTGCCGGAATCGTTATCGGCGATGGAGCCCATGCGCGAGGTCATCAGGCCCACCTTGGCGCCGTCACCGAGGTTGTCCAGCAGGGCATGGGTGACCCGCAACGGGCCCAGGGTGTTCACTTCGAACTGCTTCTGGATCTGCTCGAAGTTCATGTCCTCCAGGGTTTCGCTCTCCATCATGCCGGCGTTGTTGTAGAGCACGTCCACGGGGGTGTCGCCCAGTTCCTGTTTGAGCGTTTGCACGTCCTCGGCGCGGCTCGCGTCGATGCCCTCGATAACGCGCACGCCCAGATCGTGCAGGTCTTCGCCGCCCTTCTTCACGGCGGACGAGCGGCACACCGCGATAACGTGATTGCCGCGCGCTTTCCACAGGCGCGCCATGTCATAGCCGATGCCACGGTTGGCACCGGTGATTACGATGGTCTGGCTCATTGGTTCCGTCCTTGCGGTTGCGTTGCGATGCCCCACAACCTGGGGCCTGCCGGCGCGCGGGGCAACCCGGGGGCGGTGTCCAAAACAGACTTTTACGTTCACTGCGTGGCAGTATTCGGCGCCGGGCGCGGGAACCTGTTACATTCCAAGTCCTTCACAATTTCCAGGTTAAAAGGATCGACCCATGACTATTTCCGTAGGCGACAAGATTCCCGACGTCACCATCAAGACCAACGGCGCCAAGGGCCCCGAGGACCTCTCCACCGGCGAGTTTTTCAAAGGCCGTAAAGTGGTGTTGTTCGCGGTGCCCGGTGCATTCACTCCGGGGTGTTCCAACACCCATATGCCCGGCTTCGTGGTGGAAGCGGACGAGCTGCTCTCCAAGGTGGACGTGATCGCCTGCCTGGCCACCAACGACGCCTTCGTGATGGACGCCTGGCAGAAGGATCAGAACGCCGAGCGCATCACCATGCTGGCGGACGGCAACGCGGAATTCGTCAAAGCCCTGGGGTTGGAACTGGACGCCACCGGCGGCGGCATGGGCATCCGCAGCAAACGCTTCGCGCTGGTCGCCAATGACGGCGTGGTGGAATACCTGGGCGTGGATGAAAAGGGCGTGGAAGACAGCAGCGCCCAGACCGTGCTCAAGCACATCTGAAGGCGCCGTGGCCGGGGCGGCGCGCCCCGGCCGTGATTCAGCGTTTCAGATACTTGGCCGCCATCGCCTTGACCGACTGGCGGATCTGCGGGCCGGCCTCCGGGTCGCCTTTCAGGATCGAGCTCAGGTAGCCCTTTACCTGATCCATCTCCAGATGGGTGGGCAGCGGCGGCACGTTGGGATCCACCACCGCGTTGATCACCACCGGACGGTCCGCGTTGAGGGCGTCCTCCAGCACCGCCACCACCTGGTCCGGGTCGTCCAGCCGCAGGCCGCGCAACCCCAGCATCTCCGCGTAGCGGGCGTAGTCGAAATCCGGCAGCGCCTGGGACGATTCGTACTTGGGATCGCCTTCCATCACCCGCTGCTCCCAGGTCACCTGGTTCAGGTCGCGGTTGTTCAGCACCAGAATCACCAGTCTCGGGTCCGACCATTCCCGCCAATAGTGGGCGGCGGTGATCAGCCCGTTATTGCCGATCATCTGCATGGCGCCGTCGCCGACCATGGCCACCACCGGCTTGTCCGGCTCGGCGAACTTCGCCGCCAGGGCGTAGGGCACGCCGTTGCCCATGGAGGCGAGCCCGCCGGAGGTGGTGCCTTGCACCTTGCCGTTGACCTTCAGAAAGCGCGCGTACCAGTCGGTGGCGGTGCCCACGTCGGCGGCCAGCCGGGTGTCGTCGGGCAGCCGTGACGACAGCTCCCAGAAAATACGCTGCGGATTGAGCGGCTCGGCGCTGGTGTAGGCGCGCGCTTCGACGGTGTCCCACCAGTCGGCGATCCGTTCTTCCAGATCCGCGCGCCAGCTTTTGTCCTGTTTCGGCGTGACCCGCTCCAGCAGCGCTTGCAGGGTGGCGGCGGCGTCGCCGTGCAGGTTCACCTCGGTGGGGTAGCGCAGCCCCAGGTTGGCCGCGTCGATGTCGATCTGCACCGCGCGCGCCTGATCCTCCTCGGGCAGAAACTCCGCGTAGGGGAAGCTGGTGCCCACCAGCAGCAGGGTGTCGCAATGGCGCATCATGCGGTCACTGGGTTCGGTGCCCAGCAGCCCCAGGGTGCCGGTGACGCCCGGCTGGTAATCGGAAATCATGGTCTTGGCGAGCACCGCCTTGGCGATGCCGGCGCCCAGCGCGTCGGACAGCTTCAGCAGCGGCTCGACGGCGTCCTTGACCCCGGCGCCGGCCAGGAT
>TARA_R100000365_G_C2748530_1_pt1 | contig 14518 bp, 15 predicted proteins | sample TARA_R100000365 | Tara Oceans TARA_R100000365 (sample SAMEA2620668) | marine metagenome | biome: marine biome (ENVO:00000447); feature: mesopelagic zone (ENVO:00000213); material: "saline water (ENVO:00002010), including plankton (ENVO:xxxxxxxx)" | depth 1000 m | reverse complement strand
CCGGCGCGGGCGACGTTCCGGTCCGCGCGGGCGTGGCGGGCTCTTACCGTAAAGAGCGCCTCGTAATTGACGCCGACGGGGACGATAGCAATATCGACGCCGCCGTAATTGACCAGCTCCGCGACTATGGGCTTACGCCTATCGACGTACAAGAGCTGGGCATTCTCGATAACCAGTAAGGAGCGCTTACCATGAGCGGAGCAACTACCAAGCGCATGATTCGCGCGTATCAGCAAATGGCCCAGCCTATGCTGTTCCTCTCGGGCCTGTTCCAGAGCCCGCCCGAGAACTTCCATACCTCGGAAGAGGTAGAGATTGATATCGTACGTAGCGACGAGGATATCTCTATCGTTATCGAGGATCTGTCTACCGGCTACCGGATGAACTCCGAAGACCTCTATACGAATAAGGGCTTTAAACCGCCCATTCATAAAGAGGCGATTCCGATTAACTCGTTTGATTTGCTCAAGCGTATGCCTGGGCAAAACCCGTTCGAGTCTCCGGATTTCCGGGCTAACGTGATTCTCCGCATGTTTAACGGCATGACGAAAATCGAACGTAAGATCCGGCGTTCTATCGAGGTCCAGGCCTCGCAGGTTCTACAGACCGGCGTAGTAACGCTGACCGATATTAACGGCGCGGCGCTCTACACCCTGGACTACAAACCGAAGGCGACGCACTTCCCGACCGCGGGCACTGCCTGGGGTACAGCGGGCGACGACCCAGTCGGCGATATTAACGCCCTGGCGGAAGTTATCCGCGGCGACGGCCTGGCAGACCCGGACCAGTTGCTTATGGGCGTGGATGCGTTCGAGGCCTTTATCAAGAACTCGGACGTACAAAAGCGCTTCGATACCCGTCGCTTCGACCTGGGCACTATTGCGCCTATGCAGATGCGCGGTAACGGCGGCAGCTATCGCGGTACCGTCGAAATCGGTAACTACCGGTACGACGTCTGGACCTACGGCGGCCGCTACAAGGATCCGCAGACCGGCGTATCTACCCCGTACCTGGACCCGAGTAAAGTCGTGGTTCGCGCCAGCTCCGGTCGTCTCGATGCCACGTTCGGCGCTATCCCGAATATCGGGGCGCTTATGGGCACCACTGCTAACCAGTTGCTCCCCGAGCTTCCGGGCCGTTTGAGTAACGCGGCTGGCGGTATGGACCTGTTTACGAACGCATGGACCAGCCAGGACGGCGAGCAGTTGTTCGGCGGCGTCGGGGCTCGTCCTTTGATGATCCCGACGGCTATCGATACGTTCGGCTGCCTGGAAACGAACGCATAACCTACGGGTTAAGCGATAGGGCTAGCGCGGGGGCTTAACGGCCCCCGGGCTTCGTAACTGGAAAGAGGGCGGAATTATGCCGAGTAACAAACAGTACAAGGAACAGGCCGAGAAACTCGCGGCCGAGCTGGACGTCGAGATTACTACCGACGGCCTCAATAACGAACAGTTGGGCGACCTCGTATCGGACCTTAAAGCGAAGGCCCGCGACGCCGAACTCGATACCCAGGCAGACGACGCGCCGGAAGCGGAAGCGCCCGCCGAGAAGCGCCCGCCGTTCTCCGTGGCTTCGGGCAAGTCTATCACCAGCCGCCGCGGTATCCTGGCGCCTGGCGACGAAATCAAGGCCGACGACCTGGCGGGCGGTAAGGACGCGCTCGACGCTTTCGTTAAGTCCGGCCACGTAGTAAAGGCGTAAACCTATGGGTCTCCGCGAACAGGCAGAGAAGGACCTCGGCGCTATCCTGGAAGACGGCGCGACCGGTTTCGGCTGGCCCATAACTATTACCGACCCGGCGGGTACCGTCGGGACGCTTACCGGTTTCTCCGACGACATCGCGCAGATTATCGACCCCGACACGGGGCAAGCGGTAAGCGGGCGCCTGGCCTCCGTGGCCTTGCGTATGTCTTCGCTCGTACTGGAAGGCCTGGGGCTCCCGAAAGGGATAGCCGACACCGGTTCGAAACCCTGGGTTATCCAGTTCGACGACATAGGCGGGACGCCCTATAAGTTCAAGGTCTCCCAGTCGAACCCGGACCGCGCGCTCGGGCTCGTCGTTTGTTTGTTGGAGCTTTACGAATGATAGCCGAGCTGATCGACAAACAAGATAACTCCGAAATCGTACGCGACCAGATAGCCGCGATACTGGCGACCGAGGTCGCGAACCAGCAAGCATTAGCAACCGCCGACGGGAAAGACCCGGCCGACTATAAGCTCCGGATCTATACCGAGCGCTCGAACCCCTGGGAAGCATTCCTTAACGACCAGACCGACCGAAGCCCGATTGTAAACGTGTGGTTCGATAGCTCGAATTTCGACAAGGGCGCGAGCAACATTGTAGAGCGCCAGAAAACCGAGGCCACGTTTAATATCGACTGTATCGGCTTCGGTATGTCGGAGGACGTCCCGGGCGGAGGTCATAAGGCGGGCGACAAGGAAGCCGCGCTCGAAGTACAGCGCGCGATTAGGCTCGTTCGTAATATCTTAATGGCCGCCGAGTACACGTATTTAGGTATGCAGGGCGTCGTATGGCAGCGCTGGCCGCAGTCTATAACGTCGTTTCAGCCGCAGATAGACGGGCGCCAGATCCAGCAAATAGTAGGCGCTCGCCTCGCTTTTAATGTAGTATTTAACGAGTTCTCGCCACAAGTTCCCGCGGTTACGCTCGAACTTGTTTCGGCGGAGGTAAGTAGGTCGGAAGACGGGGAAGTTATCGTTAATGCCGACTACGATTATACAACGCCATAGAGGGGAAAATAACCATGGCTATTAGTTCAGCGGTCGACGTCTCCGCAGTGGCGCGGGTAGTCGGCATTAAGACGCAGTTTAAAGACCTTCGCGGGGGCGGTATTCTGTTTCTCCCCCAGCGTATCGCGGTCGTAGGCCAGGGCAATAGCGCCGCCGTCTACGACACCACGAAAACGCAGGTAACAAGCGCGACCCAGGCCGCGGACCTCTACGGCTTCGGCTCCCCTATCCACCTGGCGCTACGCCAGCTCTTCCCGGTTAACGGCGACGGCGTCGGCACGATTCCGGTAACGGTCTACCCCCTGGAAGACGACGTTAGCGGCGTAGCGGCCGCGGGCGACATTACCCCGGCCGGATCCCAGACCGAAGCCGCCGCGTACCGTATCCGTATCAATAACATCGACTCCGAGGATTTTGTTATCGAGGTCGGCGACACGGTCGCGGACATTACGGCAAAAATTACGAGCGCCATTAACGCGGTTTTGGAGATGCCGGTCGACGCCGTCGACAATACGACCAACGTAGGCATTACCGCAAAATGGGCGGGCGAGTCTGGTAACGATATTTTCGTCGAGGTTATCGGGTCTACGACCGCCGGTACTACTTTCGCTGTTACCCAGCCTACCGGCGGGCTGGTAAACCCAGACGTACAACCGGCGCTCGATCAAGTCGGTAACGTATGGGAGACCATGGTCCTTAACTGCCTGAACACGGCCGACAGTACCGCGCTCGACGCTTACCAGACCTTCGGGGAGGGACGCTGGGGCGCGCTCGTACGTAAGCCGCTTGTCGTGTTTACCGGCGACACCAGCACCACGGTAAACGACGCTATCGCGGTCCCAGACGCTCGCAAGACCGACCGGGTTAATGCCCAGCTCGTAGCGCCGGCGTCGAAGGACCTCCCGGTCGTCGTGGCAGCCCGCCAGCTCGCCCGTATCGCTCCGGTAGCGAACAATAACCCGCCCCAGGACTACGGCAGCCAGGACGCGACCGGCCTTACGCCGGGCCCGGACGGCGACCAGTGGGACTACGCCCAGCGTGACCAGGCGGTTAAGGGCGGAAGCTCGACCATTGAGGTAAAAGACGGCGTCGTCAATATCTCCGACGTCGTGACCTTCTACCACCCGACCGGCGACCCGATTCCGGCCTATCGCTTCGTGGTCGATATCGTCAAGGTTCAGAATATTATTTTTAACCTCGACCTTATTTTCGCTACGAAGGAATGGGACGGCGCGCCGCTTATCCCGGACGACCAGCCGACCGTTAACCGGTCCGCGAAAAAGCCAAAAGCGGCCGTCGCAGCCGTCGCGGCTATGCTGGACAGCCTGGGGCTTAATGCCATTATCAGCGCGCCCGAGACCGCGAAAGCGAATACGGTCGCCGGCATTAACGACCAGAACCCGAAGCGGCTCGACGTTTCTACCACGGTCCAGTTAAGCGGGAATACGAATATTATTTCCGTCGACCTGAACTTCGGCTTTTTCTTCGGCGCCCAGACCGTCGTAGCATAATAGGAGGCCTTCAAAATGGCAGCAGTTGGCGGCTCTATTGAGTCAGTAACCCTAGACGGTCGTACCTTCGCGGTAGCGGCCGACGCGGAGGCCCAGCGCAAGCTGGGCGGCTTCGAGAACGAGGTCCAGTCTAACGGCGACGGCACGGCGCGACTGATTAAGACGCGCGTCCCCTTGTCCCTGGACGGCCTTACCGTAGAAATCGACGACGACCGCGGCGACCATGAGTTCCTGCAGGAGCTATCGAACCGTAACGATTTCTTCCCCGTGGCTATTTCGTACGCTTCGGGGTCGACCTGGCAGGCGACCGCCCAGATTGTCGGCGAGACCCAGGCCAGTAGCCAGAACGCTACGGCGTCGGTATCCTTAATGGGTCCGGGCGTACTTACTAAGCAGTAAGGCGCCGGCATAAATAGGGCATTACGCCGCGGGGGCGCCCTATCCCTATACCTGGCTTCGGCTGGGACGCGGCGACCATTTTTACGAAATAGGGCGTAAAACCATGAACGATAAAGTAGCGAAAGAAGTAGCCGAAGCCGAGTTCGACCGGTTCGTTAAGTCTATGGACCTGGACGTCGACCCCTCCGATATGTCGGAAGAGGATAAGGAAGCGTTCCAGCAGCAAAAAGACCGGCTCGTCGGGGCTATCCAGTCCGGCGCGCTGACCATTAACGACGACGGCGAGCCCGTATTCACTCCCCAGCGGACGAAGGACGCGGATACGCTGACCTTCCACGAACCGACCGGGGCGTCGCTTATGGCTATGGACCGGAAGAAAAAATCGGAGGATATCGGCAAGCTCTACGCGGCCATGGCCGATATGACCCGAAGCCATGCGAGTACGTTCTCGAAAATGCGTATGGCAGACCTGAAAGTCTGCATGGCGATTACAACGCTTTTTTTGGGCTAGTCGGTACCCCGTTAGTCCGGCACGGGACGGACGAAAGGCTCCCGAACGGAGACCACACGTTCCCCCGAGTGTATACCGAAATGCTTTTACAGGTATGCAGGGACTACCCAGGGGTACCGGATCCGCGAACGCTCCGGGCGCACGAAATACGATTTTTCTACGAGGGGCTTCGCGCAGAGCTTAAAACGCATACTAAACCGAGGTAGGGGATAACATGGCGGGCCGTTTCAGCGTCGAGGCAGTATTTAAAGCGGTAGACCGGATAACGGCCCCCGTGTCCCGTATGCAAAATAAGGTCGGGAAGTTTACACGCAGTATGGAGCGTGGTCTCCGGACCGCGAACCGCCAGGTTAACCGAATCGTAAAAGGCATGGGCCGGGGCTTCGCTAAGGTCGCGAAGTTCGGCGCCGGGCTGGCGGCCGTAGGGGGCGCCGCGGTCGTTACCGCATTGAACCGGACCGCCGACGCCGCCGACTCCCTGGCGAAGCAATCCCGCCGGCTACAATTCCCTATCGAAGAGCTACAGGAATGGAAATTCGTAGCGGAGCAGTCCGGCGTACCTACCGAGCTACTCGACAAGTCTCTCGGGGCATTCTCGAAGCGCCTCGGCGAAGCTAAAGGCGGTATGGGCCCGCTCGTTTCCGGCCTCAAAAACATAAACCCCCAGTTACTCCGCCAGCTACAGAATACCGAGAGCGTATCGGATGCGTTCGCGCTGTACGTTAACGCCATGCGCGAGGCCGATACCGCGACCGAAAAAGCCGCGCTCGCGAACGCCGCGTTTAGCCGTTCCGGCCTGAACCTCGTAAACATTGCTGACAATAGCGCCGACGCTATCGCGGGGCTCCGTAATGAGCAGCGCGAGAACGGTAATATAACCATGGCCCAGGCCGTCGCGGCCGAGGCCTATAACGACGCCGTTAACAGTCTTAAGCGCTCGCTTATGGGGCTCTTACAGGGCGTTATACTCCCCATGATGCCGGCGATAACGAAGACGCTACGCCAGTGGCGGGAATGGGCCGTCGCGAATAAGGAGCTTATCCAGACCCGTATTATAGAGTTCGCGAAGAACCTTAGAGACCGGGTCCTCGGCATTGTCGACGCGGTCGTCGAGTTCAGCGAAAAATACGACCTCGGCGAGCGCATAGGCGACACCCTCGATACGCTCGGGAGCTTCGGCCGCTTCCTCGCGGAGAACGCCGGGACGATTCTAAAGGTAGTCGGCGGCGTCGTGGCCTTGTCCACGGTTCTTAATACCCTGGTCGCGGTAATGACCGCCGTTAACCTGGTAATGGCCCTTAACCCGGTCGGGCTTATCGTCCTCGGTATCGCGGCGCTTATCGCTATTATCGCGGCCGCTATCGTATGGTGGGACGAGATTAAGGCGGCTATTATCGACTTCGGTAACGCTATCCTCGACAGTCTCTCGGGTCCTATCGAATGGCTCACCGGCGCCGCCGGCAAGGTAATGGACGCATGGGGCGGGATAAAATCGTTTTTCTCGGATCTATGGGGCGGCGTAACGGGCATTTTCGACAACGCCCTCGCCAGCATTACGGGCATAGCCGACAAGGTTAAGAACGTCGCCGGCGGTATCGTCGACAAGATATCGAGCATAGGCGGCGGCGTGGCCTCGTTCTTCGGATTCGGAGACGACGAGGAAGAGCAGACGGCCGCCCGCGGCGGGCCCGGCGCGCCGCAGGTAGTAACGCCCCAGGAGCGGGTAGCGCGAAGCGTGGAAGAGCAGCGCTCGACCAGTACCGCCGAGCTTACTATCCGCGACGAGTCCGGCCGGGCCGAGGTTACGCGCAATTTTGCAGGGCCGGGCGTTACCCTGGTACCTAGTGGGGGCTTCTAATGGCATGGAATGACAGAATACGCGAGGCGGCCTATACGTCCCCCAGTGGGGCGCGTACGGCGTTTAACTACGAGGACGTAAGCCGCTCCGTCGATAAGAAAACCACGGGCTACGAGTTCCCCGACGCCGACGGTACGTACGTCCAGGACCTCGGGCGCTCCGGCCGAAAATACCCGATTCGGGCGTTTTTCTGGGGCAACGACTACGACCAGGAGGCCGACGGCTTCGAGGCGGGGCTATTGGAGCGCGGCGTCGGCAAGCTCGACCACCCGATTTACGGCTCGATAGACGTCGTACCGTTCGGCTCGATCAAGCGCCGGGACGACTTGAAAACCGCCGCTAACCAGGCGGTCGTAGAGGTTACGTTCTGGGAGACCGTGGGCATAATTTACCCGACGTCGCAGCAGGACCCCGCGAGCGCGGTACTATCCGCCGTCGACGAGTACAACGAAGCGGGCGCCGGGCAGTTCGCCGACGCCGCCAGCCTGGGTACTGCAGCCGAGCGAGCGAACTTTAAGGGCGACTACCAGGCCCTTATAGGGGCGGCCGAGTCCGGGCTACAGACGGTAGCTGACGCTCAGGACAACGTACGCGAGCAATTCAACGCGATAAACGACTCGATTAACCAGGGTATCGACGTTCTTATCTCGCAGCCGCTAACCCTGGCGTTCCAGACGACCCAGTTAATACAGGCGCCGGCACGGGCCGCGGCGAACATATCCGCCCGGCTATCCGCCTACCGCGACCTGGCCTCGTCGATCATAAGCGGGGACGGGGCGGTCGTAGAGTCCGACGCCGGGGCCGTTGAAACTAACCGCTTTCTCGCGCGAGACCTTTACGCTTCCGGGTACGTTACCGGCTCCGTGGTTTCGGTCGTAAATAACCAGTTCGAGACCAAAACCGAAGCGCTCGAAGCCGCCGAAGCGGTCCTTAACCAGTTCCAGGACGTCGCAGACTGGCGCGACAGCAATTACGACGCGATAGCCGACATAGATACGGGCGAGGCCTACCAGAAACTACAGGAAGCCGTAGCGCTTACCGCGGGTTTCCTGGTCGAGATATCCTTTACGCTTAAACAGGAGCGCCGTATCGTCCTGGACCGGGCCCGTACTATTATCGACCTGGCGGCGGAGCTTTACGGATCCGTAGACGACCAGCTCGATTTTTTGATTAACTCGAATCGGTTAACAGGGTCGGAAATTCTAGAACTCCCGAGGGGCCGTGAAATTGTCTACTACGTATAGGGTCGCCCAGGGCGATACGTTCGATAGCATATCGCGGAAGAGATACGGCACCGAGGCGGAAGCCGGCCGTATCGCGCGGGCGAACCCCGGCGTATCGGAGCCCCTGGCGCCCGGTACCGAGGTAATCGTCCCGCCCCTACCGGATGCACCCGCCGACCGTCAAAACGCCATACCGGCCGCGACGCTAGACGAGGCCGCGCTATTGATCGACGGGCAGCGCTTCCGGTTCTGGGACCGCATGAGCATTACACGGGCTATCGACTCCATGGATACCGTTACGTTCGGCGCCCCGTTCGACCACCAGGCCCCGGGCTTCCGGGAAACCTTCCGGCCGTTCTCGTTTAAACCCGTGGTTATCATGGTCGGGGGCGACCCGATTTTTACCGGTACCATGGTCGACGTAGTCCCGTCCCTGGCGAACGACTCGAAGACCATAGCCGTAAGCGCTTATTCCCGGCCAGGCGTCCTTAATGACTGTACGCCGCCGGCGTCTGCTTTCCCGCTCGAATTTGACGCGGCCGACCTCCGAACCATTACCGACGCCCTGGTCGGGCCGTTCGGCCTGGCGCCGGAGTTTCGCGCGGACGTCGGCGGGCCGTTCGAGCGCGTCGCCTGTTCCCCGGGTAAAGAGGTCCTCGCGTTCCTGGCGGATCTGGCGAAACAGCGCGGGCTCGTCATATCCAGCACGGAGCGCGGTAAGCTCTTATTCTGGGACGAAGTCGAGACCGGTTCGCCCGTTGCTCGCCTGCAGCAAGGCGAGAGCCCGGTCCTTTCCGTCGAGCCAGTATTCGCGCCCCAGCAATACTACAGCCACGTAACAGGCGTCGAGCCGGTCGTCGTGGGCTTATCGGGCGCCCAGTACACGGTACGAAACCCCCGGCTACAGGGAGTTACCCGGCCGCATAGCTTCGAGGCGCGCGACACCCTGGAAGCCGATATTAAAGGCGCGACCGAAGCGAAGGCGGGGCGCATGTTTGGGAACGTCGCCGCGTATACCGTTCGCGTAACGACCTGGCGAGACCCCCAGGGCGAGCTATGGAAGCCGAACACGACGTTAAAACTCACGGCGCCCGATGCTATGATTTACAACGAGTACGAGTTCGTTATCCGCTCCGTATCGTTTGAGCAGGACCCGACCGCGCGTACCGCTACTATCGAGCTGGCGATACCGGGGTCGTTTCGAGGAACAATTCCGGAGGCCTTACCGTGGGACGGATAGCCCGTATATTATCGTTCGTTCGTTCCGAGATTAACGGGGCGAAGGTATCGGACGTAAAAAGCGACCCGGGCGGCGGCCCGAATACGACCTCCCAGCACTTCCAGCCGGCGGGGGACGACGCGCACCCGCTCCCGGGCGATTACGTAGCGACTTCCGCCGCGGCCGGAACCGGTCGAGAAACCGCCGTCGGCTACCTGGATCCAGCGAACGAACAGAAAGCGACCGCCGGCGAAAAGCGGATATACGCCCGCGACCCGGAAAGCGGCGATAGCGTCGTCGAAGTGTGGCTTAAAAGTGACGGTACCGCGGTAGTAGTAAACGCGAACGGCTCGGTTACGTTGGCGCCTGACGGCGGTACGACCGTAGAGACGCCGGCCGCGACCTTTACAGCCGCCGCGAGCGGGTCTATAAAAGGCGAGAATGGCGGAGGCGTCTTCGAGCTTACGCCCGGTGGCGACTTCGTCGTTAATGGGGTTACAATAGGTACGGACGGCTCTATCGACACGCCGACCAAGGTAACGACGCCGTCGGCTATTATTAACGGCGTAGAGGCCGCCAGCCACACGCACCCGCAGGGCAACGACAGCGCGGGCAACACCGAACAGGATACGGGGCCGATGCAATGACCGACCAGCAACAGGGCGACGTTAAGCTCTTCCAGACCGACGACGGCGGTAACATAATCGTCGAAGACGGTCTCGTCGCCATGGCTGGCGGTTTGGAAACGGCCGCGTACCTTTCGCTATTCGGCGGCAACGAGGACGACGACGGCCGCTCGGATAACTCGCTTACGTGGTGGGGCAACCTGGACGAGAACGACCCCGCCAGGCAGTACCGGAGCGAGACCCAGCACCTATTACAAGCGCTACCGCTTACGACCGGTAACTTACGCCGTATCGAGGACGCCGCGCTCCGTGATCTTACCTGGCTAATCGGGCAGAATATCGCGTCGAGCGTATCGGTTTCCGCCACTATCCCGGGCCTGAACCGGGTTAAACTTACCGTCGATATCGAGGCGCGCGGGGAAGAGTCGCGCTTCGAGTTCGTAGAGAATTGGAAGGCCCGCGCATGAGCTTACAGACCCCGACGACGAAAGAGATAAACGACAACATTATCGCCCAGCTCGAAGCGTCGCTTAACCAGACTATCCCGCTACTTCCGAAATCCTTTTTACGGGTCCTGGCGCGGGCGCTATCGGGCGTCTTCGTACTGCTATACAAGTACGGCGGCTTTATGTTTCTGCAGGTATTCGTACGGACCGCGACAATATCGTCGACGGTTGTTAACGGCCGCGAGCTTTCGCCGCTTCTCGAATGGGGGCGCCTGGTAGGCGTCGGCGACCCGGCCGCGGCAACGAACGCCGAGCTACTTATCGACATTACGGTCGAAACCCAGACCGGGACGCTACCCTCCGGGACCCAGCTACTTAACAGCTCGAACGGCGTTACGTATATCACTATCGGAGCGGTCGCGCTGGACGCGGCGACAGTCCAGGCGACTATACGCGCGGTATCCGACCAGGCAGGCGGGGGCGGCGCCGGGGCTATCGGAAACCTCGACCCGGGCGCGGTCGTATCTTTCGCGAACCCGCTCGCTAACGTCTCGCGTAACGCCGTCGTGGCTTCCCAGACCGTTACAGGCGCCGACGGGGAGAGTACCGAGGCCTACCGGCAGCGCATTATAGACCGCTTCCAGAAACGCCCCCAGGGCGGCGCGTACGCGGATTACGAGCAATGGGGCGAAGAGCCGGCCGGCATTCTTAATGTTTACCCGTATACGAGCGAATGCCCGGGGCAAGTGGACCTATACGTCGAGGCCACGGAGGCAAGTAGCGGAAGCCCGGACGGCATACCGACGAGCGCCCAGTTACAGGAGGTTCTCGACTCGGTAGAGCTGGACGACGAGGGGCTAGCCAGTCGCCGCCCCGCGAATGCGCTCGTTAATGCGTTCCCGATAACTCGGTTGTCTTTCGACGTCCAGGTTACAGGCCTAATCGTTAACGACCTGGCGGAAGTCCAGGCGAACATAGAAACCGCTCTCACGGAGTATTTCAGGGCTCGCGAGCCTTTTATACCCGGTCTGTCCGTCCCGCCGAGAAAGGACCGCATAACACAGAGCGGGGTCGCCGGTTTGGTCGAAGACGTAGTAACGGCTAATAACGGAATTTTTACGGGGGCCTCGCTGTCTTCTTCGAGCGTCGGGATAACGGCCTACACGCTCGGCGCGGGGGAAAAAGCTAAACTCGGATCCGTGGCTTTCGCATGATATTTTTTCGCGCCATACGTCACCTATTGCCCCAGGCCCGCGCCTGGCGTTTGACCGCAGAGAAAACGCTCCGAGAGTTTTTCGAGGGCGTATCCTCCGCCCAGGGCGACATAAAAGAGTTTTTCGACCTTATTTTCCTAGACATTTTCCCGGATACTACGCGGGAATTATCCACATGGGAGCGACAGTTCGGGCTCTCCGACACCGGCATAAATGAGGCCAAGCGCCGCGCGAGGCTAGCGGCGACCTGGAAAGCCGTAGGCGGGCAGAGCCCGAAGTATATACAAGACACCTTACGGGGGGCGGGGTTCGACGTTTACGTCCATGAGTGGTGGGAGCCGGGTAGCGAGCCGAGCGTCGGCGCGGAGAGTTGCGCGACACCGCGTAACCCGATTATGTGGCTTCGGCGGGAGTTCACGGGGGCCGTTATACTTGTGGAGTGCGGCGAGCCCGACGCCCAGTGCGGCGAGGATTTCGCCCAGGCGGGCAACAGTTTGGAGCCCCGCGGGTATCCGCTCGTTAATAAGATTCTCGAAACCACCCGGGACAATCTCGTATTATGCGGGGAGGCCGTGGCCGAAGCCGGGGAGCCCGAAGCGCTGGCAGGGAATTACGTACAGTTTAGCGAAGGCCTCCGAGAATATATCGTCCCGAACGACCCGGCACTATGGCCGTATTTCCTTTACATAGGCGGCGAAACATTCGGGGAACTCGCCCAGTTAGACCCGAAGCGCCGAGACGAGTTCGAGGCCCTTTGTCTTAAAATTTGCCCTACTCAGCAATGGCTGGGTATGCTAGTAGAATACGTCTAGGAGCTACAAAAATGGCTATTAATCCAGAAACGCAGTACCCCGGAAAAATCGCGCCTTCGAGCGCGTCTTACCCATACGGGCAGGCCCGGAACGTAACCGTACCTGGCGACGGCACGGGGACCCCGTGGGAAGCCGCGCTCGTTAACGACTTGTTCGGCTTCCTGCAGGCCATGCTTACCGAGGGCTCGGTCGTTCCGTCCGGAACCCCGGAGACGGCCACCGCATCGCAATACCTGACCGCTCTTAAAGCGCTTTTCACGCAACGAGAGGCACTCTCCCTGGCGGATATCGACGCGGTCGATACGACCGGATTTTATATTGCCACCGGGGCAACTACGGGGACGGCGCCCCCCGGCGGCATGGCTGGCGCCCTCTTACATATCGAGCGCGGGTCGTCAAACCAGGCAACGCAGGTTTTCGACACTCTGGTCGGGACCGGCGCGGACCAGGAACTCTACACCCGCACAAAACGAAGCGACGGCGTGTGGTCTCCGTGGGCGTCGGTATTTGAGGGCATCGGCGGCGACGGCGTGTTTAACTTCCTGGCGGCCGGCGATGGAACCGCCAACGTAAACAACCTGCCGGGCGACGATCCGCACTGGCTGGAAGTGAGCAACAACCCAGGCGACGGCGCCAGCGGCAACCAGCTTTTCCGCATGAACAGCTACGGAAACGTGGCCTACGGCAACAACATCCATTCGTGCCGGTATTACGGCAACGAGGGGGCGCCGACCGCCATTCAGAACGGCGCGTTTATTATGTCGTGGGGCTTCCGTGGCTACGACGGCACCCAGCTATCACAAAGCGCCGGCGCCTTCCAATTCGAGGCCACCGAAAACTGGACGGGCTCCGCGCACGGGTCGCAGTTCGCGTGGGAAGTTACCCCGAACGGTTCGACCACCCGCACCCGTCGCATGGTTCTGGACCCGGACGGGAACCTGCTCGTAGGGGCGACCAGTGGCGGGGCCCATTCGATCTATAAGGACGTAGCCGACAACGCCGGCGAAGCGGTCCTACTTATCGGGCAACCCGGATTCGCTACGGCGTGGTACGGCGTGACCGGCACGGGCGCCAACGTGGCGAACGCATCGTTACGGATGAACGACGACAACGTCACCGGCCGCTCTATCAACGCCAGCGGCACAATAAACGCCAGCGGCGCCGATTACGCGGAATACATGCGTAAGGCGGACGATTGCGGCGAGATCTCCAAGGGCGACGTTTTGGGCATTGACGAGAACGGGCAGCTAACCGACCAATTCGACGCGGCCCTGTCTTTTGCTATTAAATCGACCGACCCGTCTTACGTCGGCGGAGACACCTGGGGCAACGAAGAGGCCCTAGGCCGTAAAGAACCAGCACAGCCGGCCCTCGAAACCGACGACCTTCGGGCGGCGCGTGAGCAGGCCGAGCAGGACGCAATGGCGACCCTTAACGAAGCGCGCCGGACGCACAAGGGCGACGACCTGCAGCCACACGTTGAAGCGTTCAACCGGGCCATGGCGACCGCCGCCGACACGTTCGACAAGGCGATGGCGGAGCGCGACGACCAGTACCGCGCCGATATGGAGCGCTTCCGGGCCGATATGGCGGAGTTTAAAGAACACCTCGAAGCCGAGCGCCAGCACTGGGACCGCGTGGCCTTCTCCGGCCGCGTACCGGTTAACGTCCATGGCGCGGCCCCGGGCGATTACTTGGTACCGGAGCGCACCGAGGAAGGCGGCATTACGGCCCGAGCGGTCGCCGACCCCAGTTTCGGCGAGTACCGGGTCGCAGTGGGCCGGGTCGCTTCAATCCAGAAAGACGGCCGCCCGGTCGTGCTGGTCAAGGTAGCGTAAAGTGAAGACCAAAGAGCAGATAATCGACGATATCCTCCGGGTCGAAGGCGGTTACGTTAACGACCCGGCCGACTCGGGCGGCGAGACGAACTTCGGTATTACCGAGG
>TARA_R100000365_G_scaffold801_2_pt1 | contig 14580 bp, 16 predicted proteins | sample TARA_R100000365 | Tara Oceans TARA_R100000365 (sample SAMEA2620668) | marine metagenome | biome: marine biome (ENVO:00000447); feature: mesopelagic zone (ENVO:00000213); material: "saline water (ENVO:00002010), including plankton (ENVO:xxxxxxxx)" | depth 1000 m | reverse complement strand
GGCTGCGCAACTAAAAACAGTGAGGCTGCAAGCAGCGTGATCCGATTGAACGAAGGGCTGCCGAAAGCCAACTCGTAGGCGAGAGGGAAAGCCGCAACCAGGACGGATGCAAAGACCAAATAAGAAGCCCCATAATATCGCAACAACGTGGGCAGTTCCGTATCGCCGAATGCCAGGTGCCGCTGGATCGATGCCTGAAGTTTTGCGAGGGGGACGACGTTTATGAAGCGCCCTGAACTTATCGCGGCCATGAAGATGCGGAATTCGCCAATGGTGGCCGCCGTTGCTCCGGCGTATCCGAGAACGATCGTTGTGAGGCCGGTTATGCATATTGTGGGCAGACGAAACGATAACCCGCCTGCGAGTGTTCCAAAAGAGGGCCGGTCCCACCGAAACGACACCCTGCGCTGAGTCAGTAGAATGCCGCCTACAATCGTGGACGCCAAGGCAAAGCCAGCCAAGTTGGCAGCAATAATGGCTCCTTCGATATCCAGATAGACCATGGACACGAATGTCACGAGATAAGCCGCAAGGGAGGTGTATCGGGCAACTGCTGCGAGTTTCACATCTTTCAAGGCAAACGCGGCCGCGCCAATGAGAGAGTAGAGGGCGTAAAATATGGCGACGAAGATCAGCAGAATGATATCGAAGTCGCCTATCGTTGCCGCGACGGCGATTGTCATTAACACGCCTGTTTGAAGAGCGATATTCGAGAGATTGATGTTGGCTGTTTCGCCGTCGGTGCTTGAGTTCAAGTCAGCCTGATAGGATGGTTCCAGAAGCGCCTGGGCAAAGAACACCGGCGCCAAAAACAGCATCTGCGCACCGAATGCCGCAACGCCGATAATGAACGGGGCCACGAATGACTGAAACATCATCAGGGCAATGTTGCCAAACTGAAAGTGAATCGATGGGCTTCTAACTGCCCTGATCAGAAGCGATAGAAGTTTTTTCATTATGACCCCCCGAAAAGTTACACTGAGCGAGACCGAGCGTTAAGAATATTGCGACAGCGCTTTGCGTTATCACGAAGCATATCTGCACAAAACTGGCAAACGCCAGTGCGACAATCATCTTTTTCGTGCTGACTTGTCGCTCTGTAGGGTGGGCAACGCACTCGCAGCAGCTAGCCCGATGAACACCATGGGGTCGTCGATCAACCCTTGGTGCAGAACCGCCATGCCGATAAGTGCGCCACGGTAGGCTAGCAGCCCGATAAAAAATACCCGCGTTTCCGGATCAGAAGGACGCAGGGCTGATCGTATGTGATGAGGGATGCCATAAAAAGCCAGCAACAGAATTATCGCAAGCCCGAGGACATATCCGTGTCGATAGATGATCATCACATAGGTAATGTGCGGAGCACGGACGATGCGCTCCACTCCACTGGGCGTAGTGACTGTCTGTCGTGTGCCTGCGCCAATCCCGAAAAGCGCCGACTGCCAGCTTGAATTCGTAAGGGCGAGAAAGTACTCGGCCTCTGCCAAACGTGTTCCCAAGCCAGCCGCGTTAGAGGCGATAGCGGCCTCCCAACGACTGTGGGCTTCGGTCGCGTCGGTGAAAGTGGAAGGATCTTCCCCGCCAACGCCGGTGTCGGACGCTGTGCCATATTCGTAATCTGGCGTAGACGGCAGCGCTTCATCTTCAAATACGGCGCTCGCATCCAATCGACCAAACCCCGGCATGGAGACAACCATAGGAATCAAGGCTATAATTATCACGAAGGCGCTTATCGCTCCGAGTGTGATGCTTCTAGGCGTGTGCCGGAAGATTCCTGCTAAGGCAAAAAGTCCGCAAATTCCCGCAGCCAGGATTGTCCCGGCCACCACGGAACGCGTAAGCCCGAGCGAGAAGATTGCCACCACGGCAAGTAGGGCAGCAGCGAGAGCACCCAGTTGGCGTCTTCGGCAATAGAGGGTGAGTGGAATCAGGAGAGCAGGGAGAAACACTTCCCACTGAATCCCGTACCGCATTATTCGGTTGGCAATGAGAAGATGAATGACGGTTCGGAGCACAACCCAAACGGCTAGCGAGCTTATGATTGCGGTAAGGATGGTCCGGATGGGGAGCGTTCGGAACATCAGCAAGCCAAAGAGCAGATAGCCCACGGGCAATGCGTACCGAACCGCATCGGCTATCATGTCGATCCCGAAATTGCCGTTGATGATTCCGATGATGAAATACGGCGATATTAGAAGGAACCAGAGGGCAGCGAGCCAGTTGAACTGCCTAAGCATAGGTCGGGCGACTGGCAACCACACAGCGCCTTGTGCAAGAACCCACACCGCAAACGCGAGGCGCATGAACTCACGGCGCTGGTCCGGGTCCATATAGACGCGCAGGTCGTACCAGCCGATTTTAGAGAAAAGAACGAAACAGAACGTCCAGAATACGGCGGTCGCGAAACGCGCGTTCATCGATGAAGTCTTTCCTTCTCAGCCCCAGTGGCACCTAAACCGCGTCCAACACAGAATTGCAACCCGCCCCGCCATAGAGCGGGGCTTTTTCATATCCATCCACAGGTGAACCAGTGAACTTCGTTGGAACGGGGCACGGCCTTGCGCAGGGCGACGTTGGCACCTGCACACCCTGACCATCAAACATCGATAAGGAGGCCGTGATGGCCCGAGAGAACTTCGCTTCGGCGTTGACGGAGGTGCTTGCCCATGAGGGTGGGTATGTGAACAATCCTGCCGATCCGGGTGGCCCAACCAATCTCGGCGTCACGCTGGGAACGGCCAAGCGGCTGGGAATTGACGTAGATGGCGACGGCGACACCGACATCATCGACATAAAGCTGCTCCAGCCTGCCGATGCGGCCAAGGTCTATCGAGCAGAATACTGGAACAAGGTGCGCGGCGATGATCTGCCGTCCGGGCTCGATTTTGCCGTGTTCGACTTTGCCGTGAACTCAGGACCGGGCAGGGCAGCGAAATATCTCCAGGCACTGGTTGGCGTTGCTCAGGACGGTTCCATTGGTCCGAAGACCCTGGCAGCGGTCGCGGCATACGACCCCGCCAAGCTTATCGACCGGCTCTGTGATCGCCGCATGACCTTCCTGCGCAATCTCTCACACTGGTCCACGTTCGGCAAAGGCTGGACCCGCCGAGTGGAAGGCGTGCGCGCCGTTGCCAAGCAGATGGCGGCCCAAGCGCCAGAGATGCCCACGCAGCCGCAAAAGCCCGTTCCGTCGCCGCAAGCACCCGAAACGGGCAAACCCCACTCTCCGATCAAATCTGGCGGTCTTGTCGCCATCCTCGTAGGGGCCGCCGCTTTGGTGGCCTTCTTTATTTTCGGTCGCTGAAAGGAAAGCACCATGTCTATCATCTTTCGCATCCTCTCCATGTTCGGCCCTCTGACAGCGGCCAAGTTCTGGTTCTCCATCGTCATGGCCGGGGTTCACTTCGTCCGCCTGTATTTCGGCATCGATCTTGGGCTTGATGAGGGAACCGCACTCACCATCATCAACGGCATCTGGGCCGCTGGGGTTTGGGCTATCGGTAACAAGAAGCCTTCCATCCCGGTCCTGACCGAAGCCGAGGCTCGGGCACGCACCGGCTATTACGGCGAGATCGAAACCCGCAACCGCTGACAACCACCGGCGTCCGGTAGAACCGGGCGCCTACCAAGGGCATTTGACTATAGGGGCTCCCGTGGCAGATCAGGACAATGACATGAATGTCTCCGCTCCAAAATTCCAATGGGTTTGGAACCTCAACACCATCACCGTGCTGATCGGCTTTGCCGCTGGTTTCGTAGCGTGGGGCTACACCATCTCGGAAATGCAGACCGGACGAGCGCAGAACGCTGCCAATATCGTACGGCTGGAAACGCGGGTGGGCAGTCTCGAAGCCTCGACGCGTATGATCGACAACCACGAGTTGCGCATCGGCGTGATCGAAGCCCAGATCAGGGATACGTCGGACGCGATGCGATCTCTGGAAACCACGCTCAACTCATTGGCGGCCGACCTCCGCGTCACTCGGGAAATACTCGAGCGCCTTGAACGATCACAGACCGCCAGCATCGATCCTCAATGATTATCTGCCCGAAATGCTCCAAGCCCGTGGACTGGCGGCCCCACAAGATATCCGGGCGTCTCGTTCTCACCTTCGCCTGTTGTGGCGCGGGGCAGACCGCCGAGGCCGATTTCGTCGTGACAGAGATTCGTGAGGGCCTGCGCCTCATTCGTCCGGCTGACTGATCTCCATATCGGCCCGTCGCAGGTTCTGGGCCAATGAGAGCAGGGCGGCATAAACCGTCTCTCTGTCCCATCCCGCCTTTATGGCTGCGTCGATCGCCTGCCTGATGTCAGGCTCCATGGCCTCCTCGCAAGCCAGCACATCATCCATTCCCGCCTCCTATGTCCCGCCATGCGGATTTCTCCCCGTGGCCTTACGGTCAAATTCTGCCATGTCATCGGTCCATCTGTGAATAGCGGCGTAGACCGCTTCTGGTTCCCATCCGGCCTTGAACGCCGTGCTGCATATATGGGCCAATGATCCCGCTATGGCATCGAGGCACGCATCTGGCAGGGCTTCCGCATCCGCATCCTCTGGCGGGGGCTGTATCGTCATGTTGGCGATAAAGCTCTCCCGCTCATCCTCCAGCACCAGCAGTTTCCCGACGGCTTCTTTCACGAGCTTGCGCAGCGCAACATAGTCCTGCCATGCCTCCGGGGTGGCCTTGCGATGCTCCTCGGCCTTCCTGCGGGCCAGCTCGAGCTTTGTCACGAACTCGCTGGGCACTCTGTTGCCGATGGTCCATAGGCGATCTTCTGGCATGAAGCGTGTCCTCCGTCCTCTGTCGTGGCTCAGGACGGGCGTTTATGCCATGGGCGGGACTGTGGGCGCTAGGAGATGTTTCGCCGCTGTGTGAGAACGAATCTCGAACCTGTCGTGGGAATGTCGTGGGACTTTTTGTCCCGCACTGCGCAAATCGGCGCTGATCTTTCCGTTTCGTTCTCCCCGGGCGTGATCGGCGGGGGATGCCGAAAAGCCCGGGAAAGAAACGGTTTTGATGGTCGGAGCGGCCGGATTTGAACCGACGACCCTTTGTCCCCCAGACAAATGCGCTACCAGGCTGCGCTACGCCCCGATTGGCCTTTCACCTATATAATAGCGCTCCTTAGCGCAAGGGGTACGATGGCCAAAAAACGGTTATGTGGAACGCGTTTCCACCTGCGCCGTTTCTTCTCAATTCAAACAGGGGATTTTTTATGCCGATACTTTTGATCGTGCTGGTGGCCATTCTGATCGGCACCGTGGGCTTTTGGGATTCGCTGGGAGCGCTGCTCGGCGCAGTCGTCGTTTTGGGCCTGTTCTGGCTATTGGTGGCCATAACCGGAATTCTTGCCGTGCTGTGGCTGGTCCGAAAGATATTTTAAGGCAGTTGGCGCTCTCGCCGTTCAGTGTGAGGCGCCGCAGCGCAAATACCCCACACCAGTCCTGTTACCAGGAACCAGTGTCTCCAGTGATCGGTATCGATGATTCCCGATAGGGCGATCATCGGCACAAACGTGGCAAACACCGGAATCAGGAGTGGGCGGTGGGCGCGATGGACCAGTGCCTTGCTGCCGGCCACCAGGGTCGATCCGACAAGAAGGTAATAGATGATTGCGCCGCCCCAGCCATACGTCAAAGCGACATTGAGATAAGTGTTGTGCGGCTGCTCGGTGATGCGCAGAAATCCGTATTCCAGCGGACCTATACCCCAGGGATGGGTCAGGACCACATCGATCGTGTACCAGATGCGCCCGAAACGGCCCAACTCGCCGGTGTCATAACTCTGGGTAAGGGAAAATCGCTGGGCGAAAAGCTCAGAGACCACCGGGATCGACAGGAGCACCGCCATGGCGGCGGCCAACATCATCAGCCCGCCGATGGCGATCAACAGCAGGCGCACTTTTTCCCGCGCCGACGCCTCAAGGAAAAACACCATGGCGAAGGTCAGAAGGGAAGAAGCGGCCAGATGGCCCCATGCGCCGCGCGAAAAGCTCACGAAAACGCCCACAAAGATGACGAGATAAGCAGCGCCGTTCCAAAGGGAGGAGCGCCCGCTTGTTAGCAGTACTCGCTGCAAAACAAACATCGCTGGAAGAATGAGGAAGGGGCCATAAACGTTGGGGTCGTTAAAAAACGCCTTGGCACGACCAAACCGCAGGAACACATCCTCACCCGGCAAAAAGCCCATATAGGCCAAAGTTCCGACAACGGACGCGATCAGCGCAATGGCAACATAGGCCTTGGCGATCAGTCGCATATTGGTATGGGGCGCCTGAGCCACAAAGTTGGCGACGAAATAGCTTGTGATCAGTAGAAAGATCGTAACGAGATTGAAGATCAATCCATCAAGCACGCCCTGGTAGACCATGAAAAATGGCGAGATCAGAGCAAACGGCGCAAAAGCAACGACTATGAACAGCAGGGGCAATGTCTGGCGCCGTAGCTGCAGCCCGCCGGCCAGCGCTACGGCAAAGGCAAGCAGAAACATCACCTCATAGGGTGATGGTTCGACGATCACGAACCCTCCTGAAAAAATCCATATGCCGACGATCAGCCCCAGCGCCTTTCTGGCGCTCGCGCCGAGCCACGCCCGGCCACGCTCGGACTGCGCAAGCGCGGTTGGAGCGGGCAGGGCGAGGGTCAAAACGCGTTCTCGTTCTTGGTGAACAGAGAAATTGGTGTCATCACAAGGATGTAGAGGTCGAGCAGGATGGACCAGTTCTCGATGTAATAAAGGTCGTGATCGACGCGGGCCATCAGCTTGTCGACCGTATCGGTTTCGCCGCGCCAACCGTTGATTTGCGCCCACCCGGTGATGCCGGGCTTAACCTTGTGTCGCGCAAAATAGCCATGGACTGCATCGTGATAAAGCCGGTTGGCGGCTTTCGCCTCCAGCGCATGGGGGCGCGGGCCCACGATGGAAAGCTCTCCCTTGAGGACGTTGAAGAGCTGCGGCAGTTCGTCGATGGACGTCTTGCGAATTATCCGTCCGACCGGGGTAACGCGCGGATCGTTGCGTGTGACGAGCGTTGACGCTTTGGCGTCGCTCATGTCGGTGTACATTGACCGGAATTTATAGACTGCGATCAACTCGTTATTGAAGCCGTGACGGTTCTGTTTGAAAAGAACCGGCCCCTTGCTCGTCGCTTTGACAGCGATGGCCGTCCCGATCATCACGGGCGAGAGCACGACGAGCGCGAACAGCGCGACGAGCTTGTCAAACACCCATTTGAAAACAAGATTCCAGTCCGAAATCGGCCGGTCGGCCATCTCGAAGACCGGGAGATCGCCGACATAGGAATAGGTCTTGTCGGTAAAGCGCAGCTTGCTCATATGGGCGCTGAGCCGGATATCGACCGGGAGCACCCACAGTTGGCCCAGCATTTCGAGCAGGCGGGATTCGGCCGACAGAGGCATCGAAACGATGACCAGATCGATGCGGGCGCGGCGCGCGAACTCAACAAGATCGGCAACCTTGCCGAGCTTTTTTACCCCGGCGACCGCCTCGGGAGAGCGTTCGTCATAGCGGTCGTCGAACAGACCTATGAGGTCGATATCGCTGGTCGCGCTTTTTTCGATTGCCCCGATAAGAGCTTCGGCCGCGGGGCCTCCGCCGACGATCACAGTGCGCCGCCGCAGGCGGCCCTTGGTGGACCAGTCAAGGACCAGCGCCCGTAGTGTCAGGCGATAGAAGACCAGCGCGACCCCGCCCGATAATGCCCAACTGCCAAGCCAGATTCGCGAAACCAGATCGCCCGCCTTGAAGGCGAAAAGGCCGGCGACGACAAGCAGGAAGACACCAGTCCAGCCCCCCAAAACACGCAGGATTTGCTTGAAAAGCGTCCTGTAGGCCGCAATGCGGTGGGTGCGGGCAACGTTGAAGGCGATGTTTGCCGCTGCCACGATGCCGAGCGAAAGCGGCACATAAAGCACCGGATCGATCCCGCCGAGATAAAACAGATAAATACCCAATCCGAGCGTCAAAAGCAGCACGGCTTCGATCAGCTGAGCAAAGCCGGAGACCAGTTTATGCGAAAGCGTTGGCGAGACGGGGGCCTGCACGGCCGCCTCCGCATCCGCGCCAAGCGTCCCCATGGTTCCGGTGCTCGCGGATATGTGGCTGAGTACGGCTTCTTTGGGATCGACCCTGAACACGGGTTGGCCTCGCACTGATTGTCATGAATTCGTGCGCGGGACTATGAGGTGCCGATGGTGAAAAGGCGTTAAAACCGCCCTCGGCAATTGGTCAAATGGTTAGCGACTGGTAGAGAGCCTCGATCTCGTCGACCATGCGGGTCAGCGAGAAGCGAGAATGGACGAATTCACGGCGCGCCTCTGCTTCGGACTCAAAAGAGGCCGGGTCGGCAAGAAACGCCGCCATGGCATCTTTGAGGGGCGCGGAATCCTCGGGCGCAATCAGGCTTTGCGACGTCGGGCCGAAAATTTCTCCGATCCCCCCAACATCGGTGGCGATGACCGGCCTGCCAGCCGCCGCCGCTTCCATCACAACGTAGGGCAGCGACTCGGCACGAGAGGGGACCAGAACGCACCGTCCGCTTGCGAAAATCTCCCGCGCGGGACGAATGCCGGCCAACCTGACGCGATCGGTTAGTCCCATTTGGCCGATGCGATCACGCAAAGCTGCAGCGTCAGGGCCGTCGCCAGCCATGATGATACTGGCGGGGCGACCATCTGGTGCCTTGAGCGGTGCCAAGGCCTCAACGATCAGATCGATGCCCTTGAGAGTCCGCAATTCACCGACAAAGGCAAAATCTGCAGCATCGGGATTGGGATTTATGGGGATGAACTCGGCCTCGGCTAATCCGTTGTGGATCACCTCCTGTCGCCCGTGTGGCGGACTGACATGGGAGGCAAAGGTCGTCTGCGCATAGCGGCTTTCAAAGATCAGCGCATCCGTCAGCCGCAAGAGCGTGCGTTCGATAGTCATGAACGCGCCACCCGACAGCGAGCGCGGATCGAAATGCAGCGCACCCCCATGCGGCGTGTAGACCGCGCGGGCCTGCTTTCGACCTATACGCGCCAGCCTGGCGCCAAAGCCGCCCTTGGCGCCGTGCCCGTGCAGGATGTCGGCCCGCAATGACTTGGCCAGTGCACGAATCTTGTAGGGGGTCGTGATGTCCTGCGGCCCCAGCAGGCGCGGGATGGAGAAGCGATGGATGCCCAGTGCGGCGAACGGCGCGATGGTCGCCAGCTTGGCGTCGGATTGCGCATCGCCACTTTCATCCACCACGATGCCGATCTCGTGTCCCCGTTCTGCAAGGGTGCGCGTGAGATCGGCAACATGGCGGAAGAGGCCGCCGACCGGAGCGCGCATGACCTGCAGAATGCGCAGGCTGTTGTTGGCCACAGCTCAGATCCAGCGTTCTGCGATAACGATGGTATCGCCCGGCAGGATCGGGAAGTCGAGTTCGACGCTCCCTTTGACCATCTCGTTGCCCTGGCGGCGGTAAATTGTTGCGGTGTTGCGGTTTGCCGTATCGGTAAAGCCGCCCGCAGCACTGATCGCGGCCCGCACCGTCATGCCGTAGGAATAGGAGTATTGCCCGGAAGAACCGACTGCACCCTGGATGAAAAAGGGCCTGTATTCAGCAACTTCCACGGCAACGTTGGGGTTTCGCATATAGCCGGCAGCCAGAGCCGATGCGACCTTGCGCGACAGCGCTTCGGTGGTTGCGCCGCGGGCCTGCACCGCGCCCACCAGCGGCATGGCGATGGCGCCGGAATCGTCGACCCGGTAGGTGTTGGTGAGGTTGGCATCGCCGTAAACGCTGACCCGCAGTACATCGCCGCTGTCGAGCAAATAAGGCCCGCTCTGTTCGACCAGATAGGTGGCCGGGCGTCCGCTATGTGCGCACGCGCCCAAAAAAAGCGGCAACAAAAGCAAGGCTAGGCGCAGCCGACCCATCATATCCGTCCCGTTTCATGCAGTGAGCTTACGTCTCCCACGTCATGGTTAAAAAGCTCTTAGCGCGAGCCGGGCGAAAAGGGGGCTTAACCGAATGCTTACCATGTCGGGGCGATAAGCGCGTGACGAACGAAGGGCGACCAAATGAGCGATTCCGCATCCGGGGCAGATAGGTCCGAGGAAAGCATAGACGCTGGCGTCATTCTCAAAGCGGTGTTCTCAAAGCTGCTTCGCATCGGGTTTGTGACCGTGCTGCTGCTGGCGGCCGCTTATGTGGTTTTGCAGTTTGTGCCCAGGCTCTATGAATCCCGGGCCGAACTTCTCGTCGAGCCACGCAGTACGGCCTATACAAGCGCCGCGAGCAATCAGAGTGCTGAAACCTATTATATCGACATCGCGACCGTTTCGAGCCAGATCGAATTGATCAAGTCGCGGGACACGATCCTTGCTGCCGTGGAGACTGCGGCGCTCGGCGACGAGTCAGCCTTCGAGGGGTGGAGCGACAACAGGATCATTGGCGAAATCGCTGAAAACCTTGTCGTGACGCAAGAACGCAGCTCCCGGCTGATTTCGGTGGCCTATCGCCACACCGATCCTGAATTGGCGGCCAGGGTCGCCAATGCCATCGTTCGGGCCCACGTCCAGAGGCGGGCTGGCCAGCAGATATCCGATACGGTCGACGCGACAGCGTGGCTGCAACAGGAAATCGACCGGTTGCGCCAAAGCGTTGTCGCTGCGGAGCGGGCCATCGCCGATTACCGAGTTCAGAATGATTTGTTTACGGGGTCCAACAACGAGAGCCTGACCAATCAGCAGCTCTCCAATTTTTCGTCACAGATCACCGCAGCCAACGAGCGGCGCAATGCAGCCCAGTCACGAGCTCAACTGATCCGGAGCCTGCTTGAATCCGGGCAGTCGGTTGGCGGGGTCTCTGATGTGCAGGCTTCTTCTGTCGTGCAGCAGCTTAGCCAGGAACTGGCGCGCCTGCAGGGAGAGCGCGCCCAGCAAGCGGCAACATTCCTGCCCAGCCATCCCACGATCCGCGCGCTCGACGCCCAGATCGCCGAAATCAATTCCCAGATTGCCAGCGAAGGGCGCCGGGTCGCCCAAGCCCTGGAAGCTCAGGCTCAAATCGAGGCCGATCTTGAGCAGTCCCTCCGCGCTGAACTCGATCGGGTCAAAGTGACCGCTGGTGCCGATACCATCGAAGGTGTCGGCCTCGCCGAGCTCGAACGCGAGGCAGCTGCGCAGCGCGAACTGCTCAACGCCTATCTGCTGCGCTTCACCGAGGCGTCGGCGCGGTCTGACATGAGTTCGGCGCTGCCCGACGTGCGCATCGTCAGTGAAGCTGTGCCGGCATCTTCGCCCGCATCGCCGAAGTCAAGCCTGGTGCTCCTTGCGGTCGGCGTTGCTTCGGTTCTCCTGCAGACTGGCGCTGTTATTTTCTCTGAGCTCTTGTCGGGCCGCGCGCTGGTCGAACGGACGGTGCGCAAAGTCAGCTCCGAGATCAGCGAAGAAAAGAATGCCGCGGGCACACCGGCTTTGGCAGACGAGGCGGCCAAGCCGGCATCTTCACCTCCGTTGGCGATAATCGGTCATCGGCCTCCAGCGGACCTTATCGACACCGAAATCGAAGCGCTCGCCGCCAGCGTCCTGGCGCGGCTCGACAGGTTGGTCATTGTTGCGTCCGACCGCGACGACGAGGAAAGCCTTGCCTTTGCCGAGCGGCTCACGGCCGCGGTGGTGGAAAACGGCCAGAGTGTAGCGGAAATCGATGCGGCGAGTGGTCAGCAGGGCATAGAGATGGGGCTCACCGATCTATGCGCGGAAGGCGCCGACTTCGGAGATGTCGTGCACCGGGGTGCTGACGACCGATTTGCCTTCGTGCCCTGGGGACAAGGAACCCGGCTCAACCGCAACACCGAACGCGTTGCTACCCTGGTTGATGCACTGTCAGATATCTATGAGGTTATCGTTGTTGTGACGGGCCGGGTCGGCATGACCTCGAGCCTGCCGCTCTTTGCCGGCGTTGAGGGCAAATGTGTCCTGCTCTCCTCGATAGGGGCCAGCAACAGTGCTGCCGCCAGGGAAATCGGCGCGCTCGGCTTCTCCGATGTCCGCATCATTGCGACTGCCGAAGCGCAGTCCGAAGTCGCCTGAGCGAACCAGGTGCCCCGTTACGGAGTTTACAGGGCTGCCTTTGAGGCATTGGCACTACCGGGGATTGCGGCCGGACTGCGGCGGTTTTCGGCGGCGCGCGGGCTCATCTTTACCCTGCACAGGGTTTTGCCCGATGCCCCGGCAGCATTTTCGCCCAACTCCATCCTGCAGATCCGGCCCGACTTTCTCGAAGCTGTCATCGTGCGTGCGCGAGAGGCCGGTTTCGATATCGTCGATCTCGACGAGGCTACAAGGCGCATCGCGAGCGAGGATGCCAAACCCTTCATCGTTCTCACTTTTGACGACGGCTATCGCGACAATCTCGTCCACGCCTTGCCAATCCTGCGCAAGCATGCGGCTCCCTTCACCCTCTATATCCCGACCGGTCTGATCGATGGGGTGGGGCTGGTCTGGTGGCAGGCGCTTGAGGATATCATTGCCGCCAATGACGTCGTTGTCGTTGAGATGCCCGAGGGACCGCACTACGGCGATGCGGGAACATTGGAGCAAAAGAATACCACTTTTGCTCACATCTACCAGCGCTACCGCAAAATGCCCGAACCTCAGCGCGAGGCGTCGATCAGGACGCTGGCGCAGCGCTATGGCCTCGACCTGGGGGCGCACTGCCGCGGTCTCATTATGGATTGGTCCGAGCTCAGGACGTTCACCGACGAGCCGCTCTGCACTATCGGCGCGCACACAGTCCATCATTACGAGCTTTCAAAGCTTGACGAGAACCAGATGCGGGCCGAGATTGAGCAATCGGCCAATGTGCTCGAAGCCCAGTTCGGCACGCGACCTCGCCATCTGTCCTATCCCATCGGCGGCGTTGCCGCCGCCGGGCCGCGCGAGTTTGCCGCCGCGACCGACCTTGGATTTGCCACTGCCGTGACCACGCGCCCGGGCGGCCTCTACGCCGAACACGCCGCCCACCTCAACGCGCTGCCTCGCGTGTCGCTCAATGGATTGTTTCAGAAACAGCGATTCATTGACGTGTTCCTGACCGCCGAAATGTTCACCCTGATGCGGCGCGGTCGTCGGCTCGATGTGGAATAAGGTCAGGTGTCGGGACGCTGCATCCAGCGTATCACGACCATTGCAGGAAACACCCATGCGAGACCGAACAGAACGAAAAAGCCAAGGTGCACGAGGTTGTGTGCGCCCACCAGCCACAGTTCGTAAATCCACAGGCCCAGCGCCGTCCACACGACAAGCGTCAAAAGGGTCAGTCCTATGCCGATGGCTTTGCGCTGGCGCTGGGTCATTGGTGTCTCCATACTGCGGCGTTTGTTATCATTGCCATCCGCCGGACATCCCATTAGCACTTCGGGCAGGATTGACAACTCCGGTACGCTCACTGTGTCTGCCATCGCTTCAGCTGGTTCCGCATCGCTCGATTACGACCGCATTCGGCCCGTCCGCATCTGGCTCTATTGCCTGGCGGCGTTCGTTTTGCTGATCGTGGTGGTGGGCGGGGGTACGCGGTTGACCGAATCCGGTTTGTCGATCACCAGCTGGAAGCCTATTTCCGGTATCATCCCGCCGCTTTCCGCCGCTGACTGGCAGGCCGAATTCGAGGCGTATCAGCAGATTCCGCAGTACCGTCTGGTCGAAAGTTGGATGGGCGTCGATGAATTCAAGTTGATCTTCTGGTGGGAATGGGGGCATCGCTTCCTTGCGCGCATGCTCGGTTTCGCTTTCGCCGTTCCCTTTGTGATCTTCCTTGTCCAGCGCCGCATACCCAAAAGTCTCGTCTGGCCGATGGCGGGTCTGTTTGTTGCCGGCGCTTTCCAGGGGTTTCTGGGCTGGTGGATGGTGTCCTCGGGTCTTTCAGAGCTGACCTCGGTTTCCCAATACCGCCTCGCCGCTCATCTATGCGCGGCCAGCGTTTTGATGATGGCGCTCGTCTGGGTGGCGAGAACGCTCGAGCCTCCTGCACGGGGCGCAGCGCCATCACGCGGATGGCTTGTTGCCAATTGGGTATTGGTTGCGTTGCTGTTTATCCAGATCGGGGCAGGGGCGCTCGTTGCCGGTCTCGATGCCGGATTTATCTACAACACCTGGCCACTGATCGACGGTGTGATCGTGCCTGAAGGGCTGTTCACCCTCGACCCGGCCTGGCGCAACATCTTCGAGAATATCCTCACTGTGCAGTTCAACCACCGGAACCTTGCCTACCTCATCACCGTCTACGCGCTTGTCCTGTGGTGGCGTGGCCGCAAAAGGTCCGACCTTGCAGGCGTTCACGCCTGGTTGCCGCGCATTGCGATGCTTGTCGTGTTGCAGGTTGCAGTGGGGATCACGACGCTGTTGTCGGTGGTCAATATTCCCATCGCGCTCGTTCATCAGGCGCTGGCTTTCACACTGGTCGCGATGGTAATCGCCTATCTCTCTGATATGCATAGGATTTCTGTGCGGTAAAATTATACCGCAAATGTAAGTCATTGTTATAAAATAGAAATCACTTTGTACTTGACGACCTTTGCGGCC
>TARA_R100000365_G_scaffold3680_1_pt1 | contig 14624 bp, 10 predicted proteins | sample TARA_R100000365 | Tara Oceans TARA_R100000365 (sample SAMEA2620668) | marine metagenome | biome: marine biome (ENVO:00000447); feature: mesopelagic zone (ENVO:00000213); material: "saline water (ENVO:00002010), including plankton (ENVO:xxxxxxxx)" | depth 1000 m | reverse complement strand
GGGGGGTGCAAGGTGCAAGGGCGGACGGGCGGAGGGGGATCACCCAGCCTGCACAAGCGGATCAAAGTCGTGACGAAGATGCGAAGCATGTATCCGCGCGGAAGGTTGGGGATACCGCCCGGCCGCCCTTGTGCCGCGCCAGGGGGCGGCGCCCCCAAGCAACCGGCCTTGCTTCTCTTTTGCTTAGTCATGCAGAATTCGGTGTCGTGGAATAGAGACAAACCGCCTATGATTGATCCTGTGAGCAGGCTGAGGGTTCTCCTCTGGCGCAATGAAGTATTTATAGTAATGTTGCCAGGGGGGCATCGTGATCGAAGAAATCCGAATTGCAAAAGTCGCAACCTACGGCGATGTTCCGCAAATTTTGAATGGCTTGCGGCCAGTCAACTATTTCTTTGGAACCAATGGATCCGGTAAAACAACGATATCACGGATTATCGCAGATCCCGCTTTATACCCAACCTGCACCGTAGCTTGGCGTAACGATCGTATTCTGGAAGCCCTTGTCTACAACCGGGATTTCGTTGCTCAGAACTTTTCGCAGCAATTGCGCGGAATTTTCACTCTGGGCGAAGTCGCGGCTGAGAAGCTGAATGAGATTGAAGTGGCCCGAGCAAAGGTAGAAGAAATTGAAAAGCAGATATTCACGCTGAAAGGTACGCTGGGCGACCCCTCCGAGGCCAGCGGCAAGCATGGGGATCTCAGCGTATTACGTGACAACTTCGAAGCAGAATGTTGGAAACTAAAAACAGCGCATGACAGAAATTTCCAAGCGGCATTCGCTGGGGTGCGAAATTCTCGCGCTCGATTCTGTGACAAGATTCTGGAGGAAGCCGGAGCAAATCAAGCCGCTGTTCACCCAGTCGATGACTTGAAGGCCCGCGCCGACACCGTTTTTGCAGAAGGCGTTGGTAAATTGCCGACGCTATCGAGCGTCAATGGTGCTGAGGTAATGGCCTTCGAGGAGAGTCCAGTCCTTGCAAAGAAGGTGGTCGGAAAAGAAGATATCGATATCGCCGGCCTTATTCGACGCCTGGGCAATAGCGACTGGGTTCGCGAGGGTCTTAATTTCGCTGAGGGGGCTGGATCGCCGTGCCCCTTCTGTCAGAGAGCGCTTGATGCGGAACTGCTCGAAAAGTTGAACGCTTTCTTTGATGAAGCCTATCTTGCCGACATTGGTGAAATAGCGCGGATAGAGGGGGCATATAGGACGCTTTCGGACGTGCTCCTAAACGAAGTTGATGCCGCGCTGACTTCCGGCAGCCCGCACATCGATGTTGAAGTCCTGCGCCCTTTGGTGGAGCGGCTCCGTTCTCTCGTTGCTCTGAACCAGCGTCATATCGAACGTAAACGGAAGGAACCTAGCCTGCCGATCACGCTGGAACCTCTCCACGATGCAATTGAAGAAATCGCCGCGCTCATCGAAAGGGCGAATGCTGAAACCACGAAGCACAATGGCTTGGTCGATAATCTAACCGCTGAACGTCGCGCGCTTACGTCCGAGATATGGAAATGCCTGATAGACGAAAAAAAGGGCATCATTGACTCATACGTCTCTGAAAAGGCAGAGCTCGACAAGGCTATCGCGGGCCTTGCCAGCGGCCTTGAAGGCAAAGCGAAAGAACTAGCCACTGCACAAGGCGTCCTAGCTGAACTAGAGAAAGGCGTAACTAGCGTCCAACCAACTGTTACAGAGATAAACAATACCCTTTCCTCATTCGGGTTTACAAGCTTCAAGCTGGCAACAGCCGGCGAGAAGGAGCAGTATTACCGAATTGTGCGGGACGATGGCAGTGATGCCCAAGAAACCCTCAGTGAAGGGGAGAAGAGCTTCATCACCTTCTTATATTTCTATCATTTAATCCGAGGCAGTACTACGGCGAGCGGGATAAACATCGACCGCATCGTTGTTTTCGATGATCCAGTATCGAGCTTGGACAGCGATGTACTCTTTATCGTCAGTTCTCTTATCAAGAGAATTCTGGCTGAAGCCGTGGAAGGTAACGGCCGCATAAAGCAGATCTTCGTGCTGACCCACAATATCTATTTCCATAAAGAAGTGTCGTTTGACCCGAAGCGGCAGAGCACACGGCGCACGCATGAGACGTTTTGGGTCGTGCGAAAAGTTGACGGCGCCACCCTCCTTGACGGCTATGAGGCCAACCCGATCAGAACATCTTATGAACTTCTCTGGGCTGAGGTGAAGAACCCAGATCGTTCAAATTTGACGATTCAGAACGTCCTGCGACGCATCCTAGAACACTATTTCACCATCCTCGGAAACATGGACAAGGACGCGGTCATTGCGAAGTTCGAAGGGCGTGACCAGCAAGTCTGTGCGTCCTTGTTTTCATGGATCAATGACGGCTCACACAATTTTGCAGATGACCTGTATCTCGCAGCAGATGATACGACGGTTGCCCGCTATCTCGCTGTGTTCAAAAAGATATTCGAAGTAACTAGTCATGGCGCCCACTACGCGATGATGATGGGAGGAGAGGCGACAATCGAGGAGCCTAGCCCCGATAATTCACCCGAAATTCGGGGTTCAGAGACGTTGGTTGAGCTCTCCCCGTCCGCCGGTGGAGTTAGCACTGAATGACGGCCGGCGACGATCAGGCAGTGTCTACACCGCCCCGTGACCGTCATGCTCACGGCCCATGGAGTGATTTGGCGCTACATACCATCGGCTGGCGCGCGTTTCAGGACCTTTGCTCCCAAGTGTGCGAGGTGGTGCTGGAGCGTCCAGTCGAAATCTTTCGCGAAGCGCAGGATGGTGGCCAAGACGCGGTATTCCTTATTCCGGCAAAGCCCGACGCGCCGCCGATTGGAACTGTCCAATGCAAACACACGTCTGAATCCAACAAGGCATTGAAGGTTGGCGATCTCACTGCCGAGATCAACCATGTCGAAGATTTGGTCAAAGCTGGCCAAGCAGACACTTATGTCTTCATGACCAACATGAGCGTAGACGCGCCTGTCGCGGCCGCGATGCGCACCAAACTACGTGCCCTCGGTGTGCGCAAGCCGCATATTCTCGGTCGCCAGTACATTGTTCGAGCCATCAGGAGCAGCGCAAAATTGCGAGCCCTGGTCCCCCAAGTCTATGGATTGGGGGATCTTACATCGATCGTCGATGAGCGGCTTAGCGAGCAGAGCCGAGCGCTGCTCGATAGCTGGATTCCGAAGCTGCGGACCTATGTGCCAACGAAGGCGCATCGTGACGCAGTCAATGCGATCTCTGAACATGGTGTGGTTCTCCTGCTCGGCAATCCATCAAGCGGTAAGTCGGCGATCGGCGCGATTGTATCGACCATAGCCTCGGAAAATCCCAACAACACGGTCCTCGCGCTCACGAGTCCGCGTGATTTCGAGACTGGTTGGAACCCGAATGATCCAGGTCGTTTCTTTTGGATTGATGACGCTTTCGGATCGAACGTGCTGCGCGACGATTACGTTCAGGACTGGGCATCCGCCTTTTCGAAACTGCGGGCAGCGATCAAGCATGGTAACCGCTTTCTCCTGACTTCACGAAAACACATCTACGAAGCAGCACGGCGTCGGCTCGGACAACGCAATCTTGCACAATTCGTCGATGGCAGTGCTGTAGTTGATGTTGGCGATTTAACCTTCGAAGAGAAGTCGCAAATCCTCTATAATCATATCAATTTCGGTGAGCAGAGCGAAAGCTGGCGTTCGAGTGTCAAGCCCCACCTTTCGGCGGTGGCCGCGGTTACCGATTTCTTGCCGGGCATCGCCGAAAGGCTGGGCGACCCAAACTTCACAAAGGGCCTGACACCGCGCGAGAGCTCGCTTGTCCGCTTCATGAAAGAGCCACGTGAGCATCTCATTGATACCGTCAACGCCCTAGACGATCAGTTGCAGGCCGCGTTGATCCTCGTTTACGTGCATCAGGCCGGCTTCGATCCGAACGACTATAATCCGTCGGCTGCACAGGCGGTCGCGGAGCTTACCGGCTTTACTCTGACCAAGATTCAGGATTGCTTCGCCGAGTTAGCAGGGTCTTTCCTCAAGCTCTCAGGGTCCAAATGGACCTTTGCACATCCTACGATATCCGATGCGTTGACTGAAATCCTGCGGCAAAAGCCTCATATGATGGCGGCGCTTATTAGAGGCGCGACCATCGATACTATCCTCAGCAGCTTCATATGCGAGAACTCGCCGCATGTTCGAGATGCGCTCGTTATTCCAGCCACACTTGACGACGCGCTGGTCAGCCGGCTCGGTCGCACACCCGACGAATGGCATAGGAATTGGCTGCTATTCCACTTCCTCTCTTACCGCGCCAGCGAAGCGGTATTCACCAAAACGATACAGCAGTTCCCGGGGTTACTTTGTCGCTCCTGCTGGCAGACGGAACTCGTTGGCAACGATCCCCAGGTTGCTGCCCATGCCCGAGCCCATCGCCTCGGTCTCTTGCAGGATGATTTGCGCTTAGAGACAGCAGACCGACTCGAATCCGCTGCGCTCACAGACCTTGATCTGTCCTTCTTCGAGGAGGACGACATGCTCGCACTCATGCCCTCGCTACGTCTCGTCGGCGTAGGCTTGGCGCTACGGACAACCATCTTTCCGTCGCTCGACGACCGCATTGAGGAGATCGCCGCGGACGCCGACTTGGACGAAGAGCCTGAAAGCCATTTTGAGAAATTACTTGGCATGTTGGATCGTGTAGAAACGATCGGCGTCGATACCGACACCGCCGACTTGATCGTCGACGCCCGGAATCAAGTTAAGCGATCTGTTGAAGCGCTGGAGGAGCGGAAACGGGAACGCGATGAAGAAGCCGAAGACGAGACGGACTGGACTCATATCGTGACACAGAAGAAAGAGGAGTCTCCTCCTTCCACCGCCACCACGAACCGCTCAGTTTTCGATGATGTCGATAAGTGAATCTGAGCGCCTGTGCCGTTTGATGCAGTCGTTGTACAGGCGCCTAGCAGGGAAACTGCCTCTTCCTGGGGTGGAAGCACCTGGGTCCTAAGCGATGAGCATCAGACCGCTATCCCGTTTGGGTGGCGGCAGCTTTATTTTAGAGGGTCATGGAGGGCTATAGCGTAAACGTAGTTCTCATCGCTATCCCGCGTGCCCCGCCATTAACTATCTATATGCCTAACGATTTGAAATAGAATCGACTTTCCGGTTGCTTATTGTGGCTCGGCGCCCCAAGCCGGTGCCCCAAAAGGATTTTTGGCCAGTCACTTCCTACGCCCTGCGTTTCTAAGGTCCAGCATTTCGCGCAGCTTCGTAATGTGCATGGAAGCGCGGTCTTTCGCTTCTATTGGTTTAAAGCCTTCGCGCCTCAGCCTTTTTGCAATCAGGTTGGGATACATGCGCTGCCAAACTTCGTAAAACTCACCACGAGGTATCTCAACTGTCATCGTGGGGCGGTCCATCGTTCTGGATATCACGTCTCCCGGCCTGCCAGCCCGAAGCGCCAAGCCTTCAGCCAGCAGTATTTGATCTATGATGGAACTATGTTCTTCGAGGTCGAAGGCAATTAGTAGCGCCATGCTCGTTGGTGATAGTGATTCCAGTATCAGCGCCACATCCGTAATATCCTTTATCGCACACCACCTGCTCCGGATCGCGCCAAGGCCGGAGTCGGCGTGCAACACAATGTGATCATCAATGTCGGATCGACCTGCCGTATCGAGGATCAAAAGGGGGATCGTGCGACCTTCCGCGACCCTTAGAGACGCAGCCCCGCCAGGAGTGGGGAAATGCACCATCCGGACGCCATTTGCGTCGGCTGAAGAAGCACTTCTGTAGCCTGTAGCGTCATTGTCGTCTCGGGGCCATCTGCCGATGAGTAGCTGATCACAAATTCAGCGTTCAGAACGGAGGTGCTGGATGCCGATTCATTGACCACGTCCACTTGGAAACAGTAATCCCTGCTCCGGTCCAGCTGATCGAAGAGCCTATAATCTCTGAATCCAGGACTAGCTTCGGCTTGGCATCTTTGAGCTGTTGCCGTGCTATGACCTTCGCGTCTCGGGCATAGAGTAGACTTACGACCGACACAATCGCCGCAAGCACGCTTCCGCCACCTGAAAGCCAGTCGGAGTTTATGCTGCTTAGCGCCTTCCAAAAGTCATTCACGCGAACTCTCCTGACCCATCGGTCATACTATGGAGAGCCAAAGGCGATCTGTCCAAGCGCAGTAGTCACATATCCTAAGCCAATCAAAAGCCCGTACTTGTGGAGTGTTCCAACGGCCCCCGTTCGGTCCTCCATCATGTTCCCCACCACGTGGCCTCCGACCACTACCGCAAAGCTCACAATGGTTGCACGTCACAGATGGTTTGGAGTGCCGCTGCAGGCCATGATCGCTCCGTCGCCTGAGCCAGAGTGCGCGTCGTGCTACGTCGATCAGGTTGGTCTTCTTGCAGGCTCGACGAGGGTGAAATTCGCCGCGAGCGTACAGTTACCCAAACTGGCCTGCGATGCGCCCGAGGGCGTCTGCCCTGCCATCTAAAAAATTTAGTTGACGAAGACTATTGCGGTATTGCAGTGTTCTTTCTGCGCATAAAAAACACAAAGGTAGGAATTCTGATGTCGCGCTTACTCATATCGCTGCCGGTGGCAGCCACCCTGGCTGCCGCTTTCGCGCCAGCCGTTTACGCCTCCACACTTAACGTCCAACTGTCTGCGGATATCCGCAGCTCGCACCCTGGCGTCAATCGCGATGCCATCACCGATTCTGTTATGCTCAACGTCGTCGAGGGGCTCGTTGCGGCAGATGAAGGTGGTGTCATCAAGCCGATGCTGGCGAGCGACTGGACGGTGTCCGATGACGGCACCGTCTATACATTTTCGCTGCGGGACGACGTGGTTTTCCACAACGGCGCCCCGATGACCGCAGACGAGGTCAAATGGACCTGGGACACAGTGCTGGGCAACCCAGAACACGCCTGTACGACGTTCTTTGACGGCAGCCGCGGCTCGGCCATCGAGTCCGTGGAAATTATAGATCCGCTGACCGTGGAATTTACGCTTAGCGAACCTAATGCGCTGTTTCTGACCTATATGGCGCAGTCGCAATGCGCCTCGAACGGCATCCTGCACCCGGACTCGTTTAACGAAGATGGAAGCTGGAACAAACCCATCGCGACAGGTCCATTCCTGTTTGGCGAATGGTTGCGCGGGGAAAGCGTCACGCTCGAAAAATTCGACGATTACGCCATCACCGGCGAAGAAATCGACGGATACGGGGGCCGCAAGGAAGTTCTGGTCGATGAAGTCAAGCTCGTCGTCGTACCCGACAATGCTTCGGCGGTTGCGGCACTACGCTCGGGCAACCTGCACGTTTTGCCATATCTGCCGCCCAGTGAAGCGTCCGAATTGAGGGCTGATCCCAACTTCACCCTGGTGGCCGCGCCTCATGGAGGGCTGATCACCTTCCTGTTCCAGACCGAAGACGCCATCATGTCAAATGTCGACATGCGCCGGGCCGTTGCTCATGCGCTCGATATTCCCGAGATCGTGGCGGCCGTCACTTATGGCCTGGGGATCCCCAATCCCTCCCTCGTTTCGGTCGGTTCGGCGTTCCACACCGAACTTCACGACCAGGGATTTGAGTACAATCCCGAAATGGCCGCCAGCCTGCTGGCCGAAGCCGGCTACAATGGCGAGGAGATCGTCATTCAGACCAATCGCCGGTCAGCCATCAGCTACGATGCGGCCGTGATCGCCCAGGCCATGCTGCAGGCATCGGGAATCAATGCAACGATCGAGGTGCTCGAGTGGGCAACTCAGCTCGATCGGTTCAATTCGGGCAATTATCAGGCGATGGCCTTCAACTACTCGAACCGCGCCGACCCTGCGCTGGCCTATTCGGCTGTTCTTGCATCCAAGGAGGACCGGGCCAATGCGATCTGGGACAACCCCGAAGCGATTGCCCTGCTCGACGATCTGCTCCAGACAGCCGAGCCCGCCGAACGGCAGGCCCTGTTCGACCAGCTCCATGAGCAGTTTATCGAGGACGTTCCGCTGCTCATGCTCGCAAACGGTCTCGATGTCGGGGTTTCGTCGGCCAATGTCGAGGGATACCGCACCTGGCAGGGATTTGCCCGCCTGTGGGGCGTGAGCCTTAACGAATAGGCCCACGCTCTGACGCCTCCAGGGATTTGACATGCTCAGATTTGCATCGACACGTATCCTAGCTGCCATACCGACGCTTCTGATTGTCGCTGTGGCCGTATTCACCCTTGTCCGTCTGATCCCCGGAGATCCTGTCAGCCTGATGCTGGGCGATCTGGCAGATGATGCTACGCGCGCCCAGCTTCGGGAACGGTTGGGACTCGATCAACCGATCTACCTACAGTTCGTCATCTGGCTGTCCAATCTGTTCAGGGGTGATCTGGGCCAATCGATAACCACGGGCCAGCCTGTGCTGCCACTGGTTCTCAGCCGCTTTTTCACCAGCGCGCAGATGGTTCTGCCCGCCATTGTCATCGCCATCATTATCGCGGTGCCGCTAGGGATGATCGCGGCCTGGCGCCAGAACAGCAAAATCGACCTGTTCGTGGTCGGGCTTTCCACACTGCTGCTGTCCATTCCGACCTTCTGGCTGGGCCTGATGCTGTTGCTCATGTTCGGCATGACGCTCGGCTGGTTGCCGGTTCTGGGCTATGTCTCGATCGCCAACCGGATGGTTGACGGCGTCATCTATCTGATCATGCCCGTCGCGACCCTGGTGCTGCATGAAGTGGGCAGTCTGGTCCGCATGGCCCGAGCCTCGACGCTCGACGTCCTACGCCTCGACTACATCACCCATGCGCGCGCCAAGGGATTGAGCGAGGGAGAAATCCTCATTCACCACGCCGCCCGCAACGCCTTCGGGCCGACATGGACGCTGGTCGGACTGATCCTGGGAAATCTGCTGGGCGGCGTTGCCGTGGTCGAAACCGTTTTTACCATCCCGGGCCTTGGGAGGCTGATCGTGGAATCCATCTATGGCCGCGATTATGCGGTGGTGCAGGGCTGTCTGTTGTTCGTGGCGCTCACCTACGTACTGGTAAACCTTCTGGTCGACCTTCTTTATCCAATCTTTGATCCTCGCGTGACAGCAGAATGACCGCCAAAAACCTCAACCTTATGCTGGGCGGCACGCTTGTCCTGCTGTTTCTGGCCGCCGCAGCTATCGGCTCTGTGTGGACCCCGTACAATCCGCTCGGTATCAATCTTTCAGGCAAGCTCCTGCCCCCGAGCGCCGAACACTGGCTGGGAACCGACGAATTTGGCCGCGACGTGCTGTCCCGGCTCATGGCTGCAGCCGGCACCAGTGTCATTATCAGTCTTTTGACTGTTAGCCTTTCCATCTCCGCCGGCATCGTTCTGGGCCTGATATCGGGCTATGCGCGTGGTGCCGTCGACCGCACCATCATGACGCTGAACGACGCGCTTCTGGCGTTCCCATCCATGCTTATGGCGTTAGCGCTGCTCTCGATCACCGGGGCCAACATGTACGGCATCATCCTGGCGCTTGGGCTGGCCTATACACCGGCGGTGGTACGTATCGTTCGTGGAGCGGTGCTTTCGCTGCGCGAGCGCGAATTCATCGAAGCCTCACGCGTCATGGGGAATTCGGGTGTTTACACAATGGCTCGGCACATCCTTCCCAACTGTCTTGCGCCGATCATTGTCTTTGCCACCACCATGTTCGGGTCCGTGCTTTTAACCGAAAGCGCCCTGAGCTTTCTCGGTCTGGGCGTTCCCCCTCCTGCTCCCACCTGGGGCAACATGCTGGCCAGCGCCCGCCCGCACATGGCTCAGGCGGTCTGGCTCGGCATTTTCCCCGGCCTTTGCATATCGCTCGCCCTGTTGGGCATCAACCTGTTCGGCGACGCTGTCCGCGATCGTTTCGATCCGCGCATGAGGGGCATTTAAATGAGCGAGCAAACACTGCTTGAAGTTCAAAATCTCAGCCTGCGCTTGCGGAACATCCGTGCTGGCGGACGAATTGTCGATGCGGTCAGTTTCGGGATGGGGCGCGGGGAGATCGTCGGCATTGTCGGGGAATCGGGATCGGGCAAGACGATGCTCGCGCGCTCGATCATTGGTCTTCAGCCCGATGCCATTGTCGTTGAAGAAGGTGACATTACCCTCAAGGGCCAATCGGTCGGGGCGATGAACCCGCGCGAGCTGCGCAAAATCCGTGGTGCCGAGGTGTCCATGGTCTTTCAAGAGCCCATGACCTCACTCAATCCGTCCATGAAGATCGGCAGGCAATTGGACGAGCCATTGCGTGTTCACACCGACCTGCAGCCGGCAGAGAGGGTGCAGCGCTGCCTCGAAATCATGAGACAGGTGGGCATCTCCGATCCGGAGAGTGGCCTTGAAGCGTATCCGCACCAGTTTTCCGGCGGTATGCGCCAGCGCATCATGCTCGCTTCAGCGATGCTGCTGCGACCTTCTCTGTTGATCGCCGACGAACCCACGACCGCTCTGGACGCGATTATCCAACGGCAGGTTCTCGAATTGATGATCGACCTCACCCAGTCTCAGGGCACCGCGCTACTCATGATCAGCCACGACCTGCCGATGGTCGCGCGCTATTGCCAGCGCATCCTCGTCATGCGCCAGGGACAGGTGGTCGAAAGCGGTCCGACCGCCGATATTCTGGCACGACCGCAACACGACTACACCCGCGCCCTGCTCCAATCAATGCCCGGGCGGGGACCCAAGCGAGGGTTTTCGCCCGATGCGGCACCACTGGTTGCAGTGAGGGACCTCGAGGTCGAATACAAAAACAAATCCAACCCGTTTCGACCCCGTACGACAAAAAAGGCGCTCAAAGGAGTCAGTATTACCATTCGCCCTGGCGAAGTGCTGGCCGTGGTCGGCGCTTCAGGATCGGGAAAAACCACGCTGGGCAGAACGATAGCCGGGCTGACAGAAAAAACAGCCGGTGAAGTGCTGTTCCGGGGGCAGTCCATCGAGAAAAGCCAGAGCACCTACGCCGAGTATCGGCTTAACTGCCAGATGATATTTCAGGACCCCTTCGGCTCGCTCAACCCCAGAATGAAGGTCGGGCAACTGGTTGCCGAGGCTCTGAGGCACGAAAAGGACCTTTCTGCCAAAGAGCGGCATACCCGGGTCATCGACATTCTCGCGGAAGTGGGATTGGGCGAACAGTTTCTGGACCGCTTTCCGCATGAGTTATCCGGGGGGCAGCGGCAACGGATCGCCATTGCGCGGGCCATCGTGCGCAGGCCAGAATTCGTCGTTGCAGACGAAGCCGTTTCGGCACTGGACGTCACCGTGAGGGCTCAGGTCCTCGACCTGCTGGCCGATTTGCAGAAGCGCTATAATTTCTCGTGCCTTTTCATCAGTCACGACCTTGCTGTGGTCGAAAAGCTCGCCGACCGTGTCGTTGTCATGCGGGACGGAGAAATTGTCGAGCAGGGGCTTCGAGATGAAGTGTTCGACAATCCCAAGACCGACTACACGCGGGCGCTGCTTTCGGCCATTCCGATGCTGGAGCGCACCCAAACAGGGGTCAACATGCGTTGGCGCTTCGACCAGCCCGAAACCACCGGGTTGGAGGGCCAGCCGTGACAGCGCACGAGGATGGTCTGAGGCGCGCCAGCCCCATGAGCACAGGCACTGACCCCGCTGCGATCCTGGAGGCGCTCGACGTCATCGAGCGTGAAGGAATCGAGCTGCACAGCCTTTTGATCTGGCACAGTGGTGCCTTGATCACCGAGGCCTATTGGAAGCCGTTTGCGCCCGAACGTCCGCATATGATGCATTCGGTGACCAAAAGCTTCACATCGATGGCCATAGGGCTGGCGATCGAAAACGATCTGCTCGCGCTCGACGATCAGATCGTGGGCTTTTTTCCCGATCATCTGCCCGCTAGCGTGCCGGACAATCTTGCCCGGCTGCAGGTGCGGCATCTGCTGACCATGACGAGCGGGCATGAACGCGGGATATCGGGCGGCGCCTGGCGTCAGCTCAAGACGAGCTGGATCCGGGATTATCTAGCACGCCCGATACCCTATCGGCCCGGCGATGTCTTTGTCTATGACAGCGCTTCAAGCTACATGTTGGCGGCCATCGTTCAGAAGGTAACAGGGCGGCTGCTCGTCGACTATCTGGACGAAAAAGTCTTTTCGCCCATGCAGATGAGCGACGCGATCCGTTGGGATGTCGGGCCCGACGGCGTCAATACCGGTGGAAACGGTCTGGTTTGCTGCGCATCGGACATGCTCAAGCTCGGCATCGTGCATTTGCAGAATGGGCGGTGGAACGACCGGATCATTTTGCCGGAAGATTGGGTGCGGGAGGCGACCAGCCCGAAGCTGCGCGACGTCGTGCTAGGAACCTTCACGGGGCAGCACTATCTGGGGCCCAACGAGCTTGAGGAAGGCTCTGTGCCCGATCGGCGGGAGGGCTATGGATATCACTGGTGGATCGGGCCGCATGACAGTTTTTCGGCAAACGGGCTGTTCGGCCAGTACTGCATCGTGCTTCCGAAACAGAACGCCGTCGTCGCGTTCACTGGTGGACTGCACGATGACGACCGGCGTGTCCACTCCATCGTCTATGACCTGCTCCGACCAGCCCTCGGCGCAATGACCGCTCAAGATTTCGACAAGCGCGTTGCGGATCTGCACCTAGCGATCCAGCCGGGCTCCGCCGAAACGCGGAACGCTCCTGCGAACTGGAGCGGTGTCTATGGCATCGGCGACAATGACCACCATGTGCAATCGATCTCGCTCTCTTCATCGGACGGGCAGATCGTTTTTCAAATGAAGGACCACCGCGGCAGCCACACTATTGCTGCGGGCATTGGGTGCTGGGTGGAAAGCGTCACGACCATGACCGGTGCGCCAATCCACCATTCCTACGATCCCCCCGAGGGGCTTCGGGTCTTGGCCTGCGCGCGTTGGCTTGCTCCAAGGAATGGCTGGGCGTGCCTGGAAATGGATTGGCTGTTTGTGGAAACCGCGTTCCGCGACACTGTTCGCTGCTGGGTAAATGATGGGCTATTGCGGCTGGAGCGGCGGGTGAATGTCAATTCCTCGCTGCTGGCACTGCCGGAGCTTTCGGGCCGCAAATGCATCCAGGCAAGCGAAGAGCGGGAAGGGTTGTCGTCATGATGAAAGTCAATCTGCGCGACATGAGCCATACCGAATTTATGGAGCGGCTCACCGACAGGACTGTCATCCTGATACCCCTGGGTTCCCTAGAGGTTCAGGGACCACACGCGCCCATGGGCGATTACGCGCTGGCGGAGCGTCTGGCGGAGTTGAGCGCTGAAAAGGGACAGGGATTATGCGCGCCGGTCTTGCCTTTCGGGCATGCCGATTTCTTCCGCGGCTTTGCGGGCGGTATCCAGTTGCGCGCGCGGACGCTGGCAATGGTCCTTGAGGACGTATTGACCGGATTTATGGACCACGGGCTGGATCGCCTGCTAGTGTTCAACGGCCATACGACCAATCTCCCGATCATCGATCAGGTGACGCGCAAGCTGCGGCGAGAACGGGGGATCATGGTTCCGACGCTCAATATATGGAAAACAATTCCCGACCACATCTGGACCGATCTCTACGGCCAGCAGGCATCCGTCGTGCGCGGGCATGGTGGCGAGCCCATTACCTCGGTTGCCGCCCATCTGTTTCCCGAGCGCATGCGTTTCGATCTGCTCGGGGAGAAAACGCCGCGCGGTCAGGTGATGGGACTGACCGCGACCTCAATTTCAGGGACAAAGTTCAACGACCAACCCTTGCATCTGCCGCTCGACGCGCGTGATGTGGATGCCAATGGCTTGCTGGGCGGCAGCGCCGCCTATGCATCGGCCGAAAAAGGCGCTGCGCTATGCGATCATATCGTTGATCATACCGCGCAGCTCATCACCCATCTCATGGAACACTCTCCCAGAGTGCCGGGATTTCCTTTTCGGCAGCGCACGGAACATGACAATGAATAAATACCGGATCGCCCCCCTCCCCGCCCAGGCCGACGCCGGCCTAATCGCCGACTTGGAAACCATCGAAACCGCGACGCTCGGACATGTCCGCTTTACCGGCTTTCTGGATCGCCGCATCCAGGCGCTGGACACTAACCAACCCACAAGGGCGGGTTGCGCGGTCACGCTGGCGCTTCCGGCCATGTGCTCGAGCCTCATGCACTATGCCGCTTCGTTCCTGCGGCCAGGCGACTTTCTGATCGTGGACAGGCTGGGCGACGACCGGTACGCCTGTCTTGGCGGTGCAGTGGCCCGCGCCATCAAGAATGCCGGTGCGGTCGGGATCGTTGTCGATGGGTGCGTTACCGATGTGGCGGACATACTTGACGAGGGCCTGCCCGTCTGGTGCCGGGGCACATCGTCCCTCACCACCCGTCGGGCCGATCTGGGCGGGACCTTCAACCGTCCCATTGCCTGCGGCAATGTCCCTGTCCTACCGGGCGACATCGTGATTGCCGATGCCTCGGGCGTTGTGGCGCTGCCAGCGGACGAAGCCAGGCAGGCGACCGACGAGGCCATGGCCCGGGAAAAAAGGGTGCAGCGCACGATGGAGCGGCTCGCAGCCGGCGAAAAGCTGGGTGAGATAACCGGCGTGGTTGCATCAATCAACTCCCAGCCGGACGGG
>TARA_R100000365_G_C2748532_1_pt1 | contig 14638 bp, 13 predicted proteins | sample TARA_R100000365 | Tara Oceans TARA_R100000365 (sample SAMEA2620668) | marine metagenome | biome: marine biome (ENVO:00000447); feature: mesopelagic zone (ENVO:00000213); material: "saline water (ENVO:00002010), including plankton (ENVO:xxxxxxxx)" | depth 1000 m | reverse complement strand
CAACACCGTCGGCGCGGCGGGCACGCTGATCGCCGGCAAATGCCTCGACGTGATCGCCGCCGGCGTCGTCGTCGAAATCCTCTGAGGAGCCTCCCGCCATGGATCTCACCCACGCCGCTCTCGCGGCCATCAACACCGCCTTCAACACCGCCTTCAACGAACGTCTGACCGGCACCGAAACGACCTATGGCCGGATCGCCATGACGGTGTCCTCGACCACCCGCAACCAGGCCTACCCGAAGCTCTCCGAGCTGGGGCCGATGCGCGAGTGGATCGGCGAGCGCTTCATCGAGCGCCTGGAGACCGACGGCTTCGTGATCCGCAACCGCAAGTTCGAGAAGACGGTGGCCGTCCAGGTCGACGATATCTCGGACGATCAGGTCGGCGTCTACTCCCCTCTCGTCAGCGACATGGGACAGGTCGCGGCAGAGCTGCCCGACGATCTCGTCTGGGAGCGGCTCGAGGAGGGCTTCGACACCGAGCACTACGACGGCCAGTTCTTCTTCGACACCGATCACCCGGTGATCGACAAGGACGGCAACGAGGTGTCGGTCTCGAACTTCCAGGGCGGCGCCGGGGCGGCTTGGTACCTGATCGACGATACCCGCGCGATCAAGCCGATGATCTTCCAGGACCGCGAGGCGGCCCGGATCACCCCCAAGACCTCGCTCACCGACGATAACGTCTTCATGCAGGACGAGTTCATCTGGGGTGCCAAGCGCCGCGCCGCCGCCGGGTTCGGTGCCTGGCAGCTGATCTATGCCTCCCGCCAGGCACTCACCCCCGAGAACTACGCCGCCGCCCGAGCAGCCATGATCGGGGCGCGGGGCCATCGCGGTCGCAAGCTCAACCTGCGTCCCAAGCTCCTCGTCGTGCCCTCGTCGCTCGAGGCGGACGCCCGCGAGATCCTGATGGCCGAGCGCAATGCCGCGGGCGCCACCAACGTCTGGCGCAACTCGGCCGATCTGCACGTCGAAGGCCGCCTCACCCTCTGATCGCGGTCAGTTTCCCGAGGGGCCGGCGCGTCCGGCCCCGACGATAAGCTGACAGGAGAGATCCGTATGGACACGAAGACGAAAGAACGCATCGCGCTCGAAGAGGAAGCCCGTTCGATCGGCGTCAGTTTTGCGCCGAACATCGGGGATGAGAAGCTTGCCGAGCGTGTCGCGGACGCCAAGGCCGCAGACGCCGCAAAGCAGGCAGCCGACGTGGCCGAGGCGGCCACCGATGTTGCCACGAGCGACGATGCCCCGGCAGCGGAGGCCCCGGCCGCCGACGAAGGTTCGATCGAGAATACCGAGGGGGCGGTGCAGGACGCAGAGACGTCCGAAAGCCCCAACCCGCCTGCGCAACCCGAACAGTCCGCCCAGGCCACTGCTGCCGAGGGACAGGGCTCGTCTCTCGGCAGCTCCTCCGACATGCAGGACGAGTCGCCGTCGGACGAAGATGACGAGGACGAGGACGCCGGTCCCACCGTGACCGTGATCTGTCACCGCCCGGACGGACGTCGTCGTGGCGGCCGTCGTTGGGACAATGGCGCCACCACGGTCCCGCTCTCGGAGCTTTCGCTGCTTCAGCTGGTCCAGCTCGAGGGCGATCCGCACTTCACCGTGACCCGCTCGGACGCCTGATCCATGCCCTACGCCAGCGTCATCCAGCTCAAGGCCGTGATCCCGGACGCGGATCTCGCTCTGCTCACGGATTTTTCCGGGGCGGAGACCGCGTCCGACGTGCGGCTCGAACAGGCGCTGGATGACGCGACCGCCGAGATCAACACCTACATCGCGAAGGTGGTCTCCAGCCTCCCGCTGGAAGATCCGCCGCACATCCTGACCGTGATCTGCCGCGACCTCGCGATGCACCGGCTCTATGTCAACCTCGGGCGCAACGACGAGGTGTTCGCCCAGCTGCGCAAGGACGCGCTCGGCACGCTGAAGTCCATCTCCCGCGGCGAGATCTCCATCGGCGATGATGGCGACGGCGAAACCGAGATGACCTCGCCCGGTGTCGCGATGACCGATGGGCCCGAGCGTCAGTTCACCCGCGACCGGCTGAAGGGCTACTGAAATGGCCGTCAGCTACAAGGTCCGCTTCGAGGACGCAGCCCCCAGGGCCGCCATGCACCGGCTGGCCTTTGCCGCCAGCGATCTCACCCCGCTCATGGATCTGATCGGGACCGTGCTGGTCAACGGCGCCGTCGAGCGGATCGGACAGACCAACGTCGCCCCCGATGGCACGCCCTGGCCGAAGAGCCTCCGGGCCCAGCTCGAGGAGGGCGTCACGCTGCACGACAGCGGCCAGCTCATGCGCTCGATCACCCACGAGGCGGCCCCCAACCAGGTCGTTGTCGGGTCGAACATGATCTACGCCGGCATCCACCAGACCGGCGGCGTCATTCGCGCCAAGACGGCAAAGGGGCTCGCCTTCACCCTGGCGAACGGCGAGAGCGCGGTGGTGGGCTCGGTCACCATACCCGCCCGCCCGTATCTCGGGATATCCGAGGCCGAGCGCGAGGAGATCGAAGAGGTCTCGCTCCAGCACTTCGCGGACATCCTGGACGAGGAGCTCCGCTGATGCTGCAGCTCGATCCCCGTATCGTGAAAGAACGCCTCGAGAGTGCCGTGCCCGCCTTCAAGCGCGTGGGCCTCTCCGCCGATCTCGGCCGGGTCACCGCCCGGTCGCTGCTCTATCCGTCCGCCTTCGTGGTGCTGCTCGGCGAGCAGGCCAGCGAGACCCGCTATTTCGGCGAGGACATGATCGAGCAGGTCGTGACCGCCCGTGTCGGCGTGATCGTGGCGGTGCGCGATATTGCCGACACCACCGGCGCCCAGGCCACCACCGCCCTGGCGCCGATCCGCGAGGCGGTGCTGCTGACCCTCTGCCGGTTCGTGCCGGAAGCGGGCGGCAACGCCTTCCGGTTCCAGAAGGGAGCCCTGCAGAGCGGGATCGATGCCCAGGGCAGCCTGTTCTGGCAGGACGATTACACATTGCGCTTCGACCGGCGCATCCAGATCACATGAGGAGCTGAAACGATGGCGACCTGGAAACAGCGGCTGATCCGCGAAATCCTCGAGACCACCCCGGGCACACTTGAAGCCACCACGGCCGCGGACGCGATCCTCTGCCGCGAGGTGACCTTCAACATGCTCGATGCGAACTACACCGAACAGGACTTCCTGACCGGCCGCGAAGGCGCCCAGGCAGAAGACCTCAGCAACATCCGCGCTGGTGCCCAGTATCAGGTGGAAGCCGCAGCGCCCGGCGCTGTCGCGACGCCACCGCTCTATGCGCACCTGCTGCAGTCCTCGGCCATGGCGATGGCCACGGATGTCGACGATACCGTGTTCACGCCGATGCCCGTCGGTACCGCGATCCCGTCGTGCACCATGCAGCTGCGCAACGGTGCCCATCAGCAGAGCGTCGTCGGCGTGCGCGGCTCCTTCGGCTTCACGGCCGAGGTCAACAGCCGGGCGTATTTCACCTTCACCCGTCAGGGGCAGTACCAGGCGCCGGAAGCATTCGTCCCGGCGGCGCATGACTTCTCGGCCTGGCCGCGCGGGCTCGAATGCACGCCCGAGAACATGTTCGCCTTCACCCTGGGCGGCACCAAGCTCTGCGCGACCTCCTTCAGCTTCACCGACGGCCGCGAGCCGCGGGTCAACGACTACATGAACTGCGAGGGCACCAAGCTGACGCCGCGCATGTTCACCGGGTCGATGACGGTCAAGCACCCCGATCTCGCCACCAAGGATCTGCTTTCCATGGTCAAGGACGTGGTGACGGAGCCGCTGATCTTCACCCTGGGCAAGACGGCCGGCCAGATCATCACGGTCACCGGCGCCAAGGTGCAGATCAAGGCGCCTGCCGAGCAGGACATCAACGGCGATCTGGGCCTGCGCCTCGATCTGCGCTTCCTGCCCGACGCCGGCGACGACGAAATCGAAATCCGCTTCAGCTGAGGACACCATGTTCGTATTCGAGCCCGACTACACCTTCGAATGGCCGGTCAAGGTCAAGTATCCCACCGCCGGCGGCGAGGACGTGCGCGAGTTCACCGGCGTCTTCCGGCTGCCCGAGGACGAACTCGAGATCTACGAGCGGGGCGAGCCGGGCTCGATCTCCGACGTGATCTCGGCCGTGCGCGACCGTCTCGCCCGCTACTGGGTGGGCTGGAAGGGGATCGAAACGAAGGGAGGCGGCGAACTCGTCTTCTCGGAGGAGGCCCGCGCCCAGCTGCTGCGTCAGCGTCCGATCCGCGAGGCCGTCGATCGTGCCATGTCGGAAGCCGTGCTGGGGATCCGGGAAAAAAACTGAGCGCGGCCGCGCGGGCCATCTACGGCGGCGCGGCCGTCTCCGACGACCTGGTCGAAGACCTGATGGCAGAGACCGGGCTTTCCCGTCCCGAGGCGAAGGACATGGCCCGGAGCATGCTCGGCACTGACGCCGACGTGCTCCGGCTCCCCGAGAGCGACAGGACCGTAATCCGCCTGGCGCTCGCAACAGTGGGCAAATGGCGGGTTGCCGTTGGCTGGAACGGCGCCCGCAAGCCCCTCGGGTTCGACCTCGGTGAGATCGACGTCACCGCGCGGTGGATGGGGATCACCCCCGACGTTCACCTGCTGGATGGGATCGGGATCATCGAACGCGCCGCCCTGAAGGTGCTGGAGGCAAAATGACCGAGATGCGTTCAAGCCTTGTCGTCGAAGCTGACGGCTCCTCGATCGTTGGCGAGTCCCAGCGTATCACCGGCGGGCTCGACAGCGTCTCGGCCGCGGCCGACAAGACGGCTGCCTCCTTCCAGAAGATCACCACCCAGAGCGCTGCTGCAGAGCGTATGCAGCAGCGGCTCAATTCGACCTTCAACAGCTTCGGTGCCAACGCCCGATCGGCACAGGAGAGCGCCCAGGCCCTTGACCAGGCATTGCGCGCCCGCGATGCCTATCGCGCCCTCGAGGAAAGCATCGATCCGCTGATCCGTGCCGAGCGCGAGCTCGCCGCGGCCCAGCAGATCGTCAACAACGCGGTGTCCTCCGGCGCCGCTACGCAGGAAGACGCCGCACAGCGCCTCCAGGTGCTCAACGACCGCTACGAAGCGATCGTCACCTCGCAGCAGCGTGCCGCCGCCTCCCTTAGCGCCATGCCGTCCTCGGCGGGCTCGGCACGCGCCAGCGCCGCGGTGTTCGAAGAGGCGTTCCGCACCCGCGACGCTTATCGGTCTCTCGAAGAGAGCATCGACCCGCTGATCCGTGCCGAGCGCGAGCTCGCCGCCGCGCAGCAGTTGGTGAACAACGCCATGGCCTCGGGCGCCGCTACGCCCGAGCAGGCAGCCCGCAGCCTGCAGCTGCTGCAGGGGCGCTATGATGCCACCGTAGCGGCGCAAGGCCGCGTTGGCGCGTCGAGCCGCGCTATGAGCGGCTCCATCCAGAACGCCAGCTTCCAGATCGCGGACGCCGCGGTGCAATTCCAAGCTGGCACTGCCGCCTCGATCATCTTCGCCCAGCAGATGCCGCAATTGCTGGGCGGCATGGGCGTCCTTGGCGCCGTGATGGGGGCCGTTGTCGCCGTCGGTGCTCCGCTCGTGACGATGCTGCTGGATACCGGTGAAGCTGCGGGTTCACTCGACGAGCGACTCGACAAGCTCGACACGTCCCTGCAGTCGGTCAATGAACGTCTTGAAATCCTTCGGGATCAAGATCTGTCCCTCACCTTCGGGACCATGGCCAATGATATTCGGGGCCTGACCGAGGATCTTCTAGCGCTCGATCGAGTTGCGGAGTTGAGAAACCTGCGTAGTGTCCTCGAGGAGGTCCTGCAGGAGAGCATCCAGCCCCGATGGTGGGACCGTGCCGGGCAGACCATCCTTTCGGGTTTGACCGCCGCGGCTGGCGGCATGGCCTCCGGCGCTGCAATTGGTGGTCAGGATCTGACGGCACAAAGGTTCGCCGAACTGACCGGTGGTCGTGGTCCTGATCTTGCGGGATTTCAGACGCGCAGCCAGTCGATCATCGACTCGGCACAGGCGGGGAATGTCGAACGGGTCGTTTCCGAGTTTAGGTCCTTGGTACAGGACTTTAAGGGGGACCAGCCTCTCTCCGAGATGAATGACGAGCTTCTGCTGATGCTCGATACCCTCGGGAAGACCGCACAACAGCTCGCCGCCGCCGAAGCTCAGCTCAACGGCTCGGCCCTCGCGGCCCGGCTCGACAAGGAAACCTCGGCGCTGGTGACGAACTACCGGCAGCAGGCGGAGCTTGCGGCGGCGGTTCTGCAGTTCGGCGAGAACAGTGCCGAGGTCGAGGCGGTCCGCAACCAGCACGCCCGTGATGCGCTGACGCTGAAGCTGCGCGAGCTCGGGGTGGAACAGGGCAGCGTCCGGGAGCAGGAGGCGCTCGCCGCCCTTGCCGAGGCACAGGCCGCCCAGGACGCCACCCGGGCGGAGGAACGTGCCAAGAGCATCCGCGAGACCCTTACCGGCCTTTCCGATGAACTGGCGGTGACCCAGGCGATCATCATCAGCGGCGAGCACAGCGCAGAGGTGGAGCGCCTGAGGACGGAACAGGCGCGCGAGACGCTACGTCTTCGCCTGGAGGAGCTCGGCGCCACCGAAGAGCAGATCGCGAAGGCCGAGGAGCTCCTCGAACAGTCCCGTGCGGCTGCCCGCCAGGCACAGCAGGATCGCGCCGCGCGGGAAGCCTCGCAGAGCCTCGACGGTCTCCAGCGCCAGGCCGAGATCAACCGTGCCATCCTGCAGTATGGCCGGGACAGCCTCGAGGTGAAGCGGCTCCAGATCGAGGCCGCGCGGACCGAGTATGCCCAGTCGCTCCTCACCAAGCAGATCTCCGAGGAGCGCAGGCGCGAGCTGCTGGCGCAGTGGGATATCACCAACGGCCTGCAGGGCGTCGATCCGTTCGGCTCGCTGGCCACCGCGCGCTCGATCCTCGAAACCCAGACCCGGTCGATCGCGCGTCTCGAGCTCGAGCAGAGCCTGATCGGCCAGTCCGAGCAGACCCGGCGTCGGGTGCTCGCGCTCTACGAGGCCGAGCTGCAGATCCGCCAGGCTGGCATCGATGCCGAGAGCGAGCTGGCGGACCGGATCCGGGAAGGTGCTCGCGCCGAGAGTGAACGGGCGGCGGAGCTCGAACGCCAGCAGGACGCCTGGGAGACCATCCAGAAGTCGGCCGAGGACAGCATCGATCGGATCGTGGACGCTGCCATGGACGCGGACCTGCCGGGCGTCTTCGAGGGGATCGCCACGGAGATCGAGGGCATCCTGACGGATCTCGCCATCAAGAACCCGCTGAAGAACATCCTTCTCGGCTCCGATCTCCCTACGCTCGGAGACCTGGGCGGGCTGAACGGGATCTGGGCACGGCTCACGGGCAACGTCCCGGCGATCGACCCCGCGGAGGCCGCGGCCCAGGCGGCGGCGCAGTCCGTCGCGACCATGCAGGTGACGGCCGCGAGCGTGATCATCGGCGGCGCCGGCGTCAGCCAGTTCCTCAGCACCATGGGCGGCACCGGCGCTGCCAACGTGAACCTGCCGGACAGCGCCGTCACCTCTCAGATCTGGGAGTTCTTCAAGGGCAAGGGGCTTCAGCCTCACCAGATTGCGGCGATCGTCGGCAACGCTGCCGGCGAAAGCGGCTTCGACCCTCGCGCGGTAGGTGACAACGGCACCTCATTCGGCCTGTTCCAGCACCACGCATCGCGCGCCGACGGCCTGCTGTCGGCGGTGGGCGGCGTCGGTGGGCTGGGCAATGTGCAGGGCCAGCTCGAATACGTCTGGCGCGAGCTCCTCACTTCCGAGAATGGTGCCCTGCAGAAGCTGCTCGCGACGACGAACGTGCAGGACGCCACCTCGGTCTGGATGCGCGACTTCGAACGGCCCCACGCGGACGCGATGATCGACAGCTGGCCCACGCGGCTTGGCGCGGCCGAGGCAGCCCTCACGCGGTTCGGATCCACGGCCACGGATGCCACCAAGAACCTCGGCACCCTTGGTACCGGCTTCGACACCTTCGGCGGTGCGCTGGCGAGCGTCGCTCAGTCGTTCGCCTCGGGCGGCGGCTCGGGCGGCCTGACCGGGATCCTCGGCACCATCGGATCGGCGCTCGCCGGCGTCATCGGGCTGCCGGGGTTTGCTAAGGGCGGTGCTACCGGCGGCAGCGACCCGTCGCGCGTAGCAGGGCTCGTGCATGAGGAGGAGTTCGTCTTCGACGCGGAGGCCACCCGGCGGATCGGCGTCCAGAACCTCGAGGCCATCCGGCGCGGTCGCATGCCGGGCTATGCCAGGGGCGGCTACGTCAGCAACGCGGGTGACTATGCCTTCCTGAGCGAAGGGTCCGCCAACGGCAACGCCCCGATCGACATGCGACCGGTCATCAACGTCCAGAACAACACCTCAATTCCGGTGGAAAAAAGCAACATCGAGGAGACGACAGGTCCGCGCGGCCAGCGGCAGTACACGCTCGCGCTCTCCGATGCCGTCGCCACCGGCCTGACCACTCCTGGGGGCAAAGCGGGACGGGCAATCCGCACGAACTACGGCCTGACCCGAGGGAGCAAGCGCCGCACATGATCCTGACCTGGCCCACAGACCTTCCGCCAATTCAAAGGGACAGCTGGCAGCTGACCCGGCAGGACCCGCGCCGGCGGCGTCAGGCCGAGACCGGACCGCCGAGCTACCGGCGCCGGTTCTCGTCGGCCGCCAAGCTGGTGACCATGTCCATGGTGCTGACCCGTTCGCAGAAGGCGGTGTTCGACAACTTCTATGACGTCGACTGCCGGAAGGGTGTCCGGATGTTCCGGATGCCCGATCCCTCCACCGATGGCTGGAAGCTCCTGCACGAGACCGGCGTGCCGCTCCTCAACGAGAACGGGGTTCCGTTCCTGCTCTCGAGGAGCTGGCTCTGCGCCTGGGGCGATCAGGTTCCGACCGAGACGGTGGTCGAGCAGGTCAAGTTCAACATGTCCTTCAATATTGTGGTGATCCGATGAGACGACTTTCCCTCAACGCGCGCCTGGCGCTCGATGATCCGGCGGCCGAAGAGGTCGAGGTGGTGCTGTTCATGATCGAGCATGCCGAGCTCGAGGAAGGGCCGATCCGCCTGTCGACCGACGATACCGAGGAGCTGTCCGACGATCCTTACCTCATGGGCACCCGATCGGATTGGCGCGGCAGCGACCCGGAGACCCAGCCGTTTCTCTGGACCATCGCCTCGGCCATCGTGCCCTCCGATCTTGACGATGCCTCGAGCTCGGGCTCGGTGGTGCTGGAGAACCTCGACAGCCGCATGGTGAAGCTGATCCGCAGTGTCTCCACCCCGCCCACCGTTCATGTCGCCGTGGTGCTCGCGTCCTCGCCAAGCAACATCGAGGCCGAGTGGCACGATTTCCTGATCACCGATGCCAATGTCAGCGCCGGCGAGATCACCCTGCGCTTTTCCCGCGAGGACGTCGAGAACGAGGCTTTCCCGCCCGGCAAGATGACCCGCAACTATTTCCCGGGGCTGCACCTATGACCTGGTCCAATCGCTACGTCGGCATTCCCTACGACGAATTCGGCCGTTCCGCCTCCGGCTGCGACTGCTGGGGCCTTGTGGTTGCCATCTATGCCGAGGAACTCGGCATCACGCTGCCCGACTACCTGGGCTACGGATCCGTGGAAGAACACCACGAGATCGCGGCCCTGATCAGCGACGCGGAAGCCTCACCGACCTGGACGCCGGCAGAAGGTGCAGCGCGCCCGTTCGACGTCGCCGTATTCCGGCGCGGCGAGCTCGCCTCTCACCTTGGGGTCGTCATCGCGCCGGGGCTGATGATCCACATGGTGGGCGAGGACTGCGCCAAGCTCGAGCGCTACGATACAGGCCGCTGGGGACATCGTTTGAAGGGCCTGTTCAGACACGTTCAATGCCCCGTCAAACCGGGGGCGCCGGCATGACGGTCGACAAGCCCCTGACGTCCGTGCTTGCAGTCCCAGGCATCGAGCCGGGCGCGGAACCGGCCAAACTGCAGCTGCCCCACGGTCTGACGGTGGCCGAGATGCTGCCGCTTGCGCTGCCCGCAGCGTCTCAGGCGGACCTGCACCACTGCCGAGTCGCCCTGGTCACGCGGGAGGGGATGTCGATTGTGCATCGCGAGCACTGGGCGCGCCTTCGGCCCCGGCCGGGCGTGCAGGTTGTCATCCGCCTGATCCCGCGCAAGGAGGGCTTGCGCGCCGTCATGACCGTGGTCGTGGCGATCGCTGCCGTGGCGGTGGGTGCCTTTTACGGTGCCGGCTTCGCGGCGGCGATCGGCCTTGGCACCGGCACGGCCGCGGCGGCGGCAGGCACGGCGATCCTGTCCATGGGCGTGAACCTGGTCGGGAACATGCTGGTCAACTACCTGATCCCGCCGGTTACACCGCCGTCGCAGGACAAGACCCGCAACAGCTACTCGATCACCGGCTTCCGCAACAGGCTCGAGCCGGACGGTGCCGTGCCGATGGTCATGGGCACGGTGCGGTTCGCGCCGCCCTTCGCCGCCAGGACATACACCGAAATCGTCGGGGATCTGATGTTCGCGCGCCTGATGCTCAATCTCGGCGAGGGTGAGGTGGAGATCGACGATATCCGCATCGGCGAGACCAGCATTGGTGAATACGACGACGTCGCCACTGAGCTGCGCTACGGCGTAGCGGGCGAGGATCCGTGCTTCCTCTATCCCCGGCAGGTGGTCGAGGAACAGATCGGCCTGGAACTCACCCGTCCGCTGCCTCGGGACAGCCTGGGCGAATACGTCGACGGCGAAGCCGAAGAGACCCCCGTGGTCAGGACCTGCGGCCCGGATGCGAGCGGAGCCAATGTCATCATCGCGTTTCCGGGAGGGCTGGTCCGCTTCAACGATGAGGGCGAGCGCCGAAAGCGGACCGTCGTCGTGAGGATCGAGCAGCGGCTTGCCGAAGGCGACGAATGGCAGGAGGTCACCACGCTGGAGATCACCGCCAAGAAGCCCGAAGGCTTCTTCCGCCAGCACAGTTGGACCTTCCCCACGCGCGGGCGCTGGCAGGTCCGGCTCACCCGGATGACGGACGAGAGCAAGAGCGACCAGGTGCAGGACGGCTCCGCCTGGGCCGCCCTGCAGACGCTGCGCCCGGAATACCCTATCAACTACCCCAAGCCGCTGGCGCTGCTCTCCATGCGGATCAAGGCCACCCATCAGCTGAACGGGGCGCTGGACAACATCTCGGTGCTGGCCCGTCGGGTTTGTCTCGACTGGGACAGCGGCACCCAGACGTGGATCAGGCGCGCGACGAAGAACCCGGCCTCGCTCTACCGTCTCGCCCTCCAGCACGCCTCGAACCCGAAGCCCGTCGCCGACGGCGGTATCGACCTGGACGCGCTCGCTGCCTGGCACGAGTTCTGTGACGCGAACGGCTTGACCTACTGCCGCGTCCTCGAGGACGCCGACGTGCCCCTTCGGGAGGCCCTGACCGAGATCGCCGCCGCAGGCCGGGGACGGCCGCGGCACGATGGCACGAAATGGACCGTGGTGATCGACCGGCCCGGCGGGCTGATCGTCGATCATATCCATCCGCGCAACTCGTGGAACTTCAGCCTGACCCGTACCTATACCGACCCGCCCGACGGGCTCGTGGTGAAGTTCCAGGACGCCTCCAACGACTACAAGGACGCCCAGCGGATCGTGCCATGGCCGGGCTTCGAGGGAGAGCCGTCGCTGCTGGAGACCCTCGATCAGCGGGGCAACACCGACGCCGAGAGCATCTACCGGGAAGGCTATCGACGGGCGCTGGAGGTCAAGTATCGCCCCGACGTGTTCGAGGTCACCCAGGACGGCAGCGTCCGGGTTGCCACCGTCGGCGACAACGTCAGCGTCACCTACGACGTGCTCGACACCGTGCAGGTCGCAGCCCGCGTGGTGCAGACCGAGGGAGCGCTGATCGAGCTCGACGAGATCGTCACGATGGAGGCCGGCAAGAGCTACGGGATCCGATTTCGGAAGTTCGCGGAGACGGCCGAGGGCGAGGCCCCGGACACCATCGGCACCAGCCTCGTGCGGACGGTCCAAACCGTTCCCGGCGAGACGCACGTCCTGACGCTGGAAGGCAGCGGCGATATGCCGGGCATGGACGACTGGATCCTCTTTGGAGAGGCGGGCAGCGAGAGCTTCGTCGCACAGGTGACGGCGGTGGAGGCAACCGAGGACATGTGTTCCCTGTTGCGCCTGGTCGATGCGGCCCCGGAGATCGATCAGGAACTCGACGCGCTCGAAATCCCGGCCTGGTCCGGCCGTGTCGGCGCGTCGATCGAGGAGAACCTCGAGCAGCCCTCGGCACCGCGGTTCACCAGCGTGACCTCCGAGGTCGACGCCGACGCAGAAGGCTTCGGCGGGTTCTTCCCTGGCGGCGCGAGCGTTCCCGTCGATTTCCTGATCGAGCCAGGAAGCGGGACCGTGGAAGTCGCCTACATCGTCGTCGAATACCAGAAAGCCGGCGACCCGGACTGGGTCAGCCAGACCATCCCGGTGGGCAACGGCGGCGGACGGACACCGGACTATCCGCTGGGGACGGTCATCAATCTGCGTGCCTACGCGATCTCCCTCTCCGGCGTCACCGGGCCGACGACACCGGAGCTCTCGATCTCCGTCGGCGAGGACGCCGCGCTTCCGGCCGCGCTGGACGATGAGGCGATCGCCATCGCGACGTTGCTTGGTGGCGCCCAGATCCAGTTCGCGACGACGGATGACGTGACCACGACGCAGGTCCAGCTCTATCGATCGACATCCGACACGCTCGATCGAGAGACCGACGCGGTGGGCGCGCCGATCGTCGTCAGCCCCCTCCAGACCTTCTCCACCACCGTTGGCGACACCGGCCGAACAGATCTGGTCACCGGAGGCGACATGGACGATCCCGGCGCCTGGACGCTGGACGCCGGCTGGGCGATCGCCGGCGGTGTTGCGACACACACGCCCGGAACGGCCGACGATATCAGTCAGCCGCTCTCGATCGCGGCTGGCAAGTATTACCGGATCGGTCTGACGATCGCAGGACGCACGGCAGGCACCGTCACGCCTTACCTTCTCGGGGGCACCGATCGGCCGGGCGCAGCGCGGTCAGCGGATGGAACTTTCGCTGATCGCATCCAGGCGGTGACCGACAACGACGAACTCGCGTTCCGCACTGACACCGGCTTCGACGGGACGCTCGACGAGGTGGTGGCCTACCTTGAGACCGAGGCCTGCCTCGATCAGGGGACCCACTATCTCTGGCTGGAACCCCAGAGCGCCGAAGGGCTGCCTGGACCTGCCAGTGGCCCGTTCCAGATCGAGATCGTCTGAGCGCTAAGCCATAGCCGCAGAGAGGTTCCCCGGCCCTTCGCCGCGCAATTTCTCTGAAAATGCACCGGCCGCTGTGGCGGCCCATTCCCCATCGAGAGACACTGAGGACCCACCATGGCCGAGAACGGCATGAAGATTGACGAAACTCCGGTACTCGCTTCGGCGGAATACGTCATCGTGATGAACGATGGTACCTCCGGGCAGTTCGCCGTCTCGGACCTCGGGACATTGCTCGCCGGGGGCGGGGTGCTTGCCACAGTCGCCGTGACCGACGGGTTGAATGTGCGCGTGACCTCGCTCGAAGGCACGGTGATTGCCGGCGGCGTCCCGACGGCCGGCGGTCCCGTGGACGCCGTGGCGACCGGCAACGTCACCCGCTCCGGCGAACAGACTATTGACGGGGTCGCCACCAGCGCCTCGCGCGTGCTGCTTGTAGGGCAGACAGACCCGGCGGAGAATGGGATCTATGTCACGGCCGCCGGCGCCTGGTCACGCGCGACCGACATGGACAGCGGCGCCGAGGTGGCGAAGACCTATGTCTTCGTGGAAGGTGGCACCGCCAACGCGCTCAAGCTCTTCTACACCGGCTCGACCGTCACCACGATCGACACCGACGACATCGTCTTCGCGGAGGCCCAGAACGGGAACTTCCTGCTGGACGAGTTGAATGGCAAGGCCGAGGATGACGTGGTCGTCAAGCTCACCGGGGCGCAGAGCGTGGCCGGCGTGAAGACCTTCGTCTCTGCCCCCGTGGTGCCCGATGCGAGCTTCTCCGTTGCCAAGACGACAGGGTTGCAGACTGCGCTCACCGACACGGCGAGCCGGATCAACTACATTGCTTCTGGTTTTGGCGGCACTGCGAATGCACGTACCTGCAGCGTGGCTGACGGTGCGGTCGGTGGCGCCCCGATCACCGCAACGCGGGGCATCACAATTCATGGCATCGTTTGGCCAGGAACCAACACCGGCAACGTGACGCTGGCAGTCAACGGTGGGCCTGCACTGCCTTTGCTGGATGAGGATGGCAACCAGTTGCCGCCGGGAGCTCTGGTGTCAGGAGACAGGCCTTCGGTGTTCGGGACTGGTTCTGACTGGCGTTTGCTCGGTAAGGGCTACCGTAGGACGTGGGATACGCGGCTGCGGGGCCAGCGACTGCAGACTGTCAACTTCACCAACCCGGACGCCATCACCGCCACCACTGCAGATGGCACGATCAGCGCCAAGACCCGGATGCAGTTCTTCTCGGGCGTCATCGGAAACGGTGCCAACAGCGGCGGGCCCGTCACGATCGACATCG
>TARA_R100000365_G_scaffold3373_1_pt1 | contig 14711 bp, 12 predicted proteins | sample TARA_R100000365 | Tara Oceans TARA_R100000365 (sample SAMEA2620668) | marine metagenome | biome: marine biome (ENVO:00000447); feature: mesopelagic zone (ENVO:00000213); material: "saline water (ENVO:00002010), including plankton (ENVO:xxxxxxxx)" | depth 1000 m | reverse complement strand
CCAATATTGGCAAAGAGCTAAGGAAAATAGAGCTTGATCATTTGGGAACTGTAAAAAGTTTTGCAAACTACAGAGTCCTGACAAAGCGGTTTGAGTAATCACTCAAACCGCTTTTGGTTTAGTTACCTTTTTTCCTGCCGGAAAGTGAGTATTATTAAATTTCCTCCAAGAAATTTATTCTACTTACCCATAAGCATCTCGGAGATCTGGAGAACTATGAAGCCGTGGTTTGCGCATATCAAGGGTTTGATGAGGTGCAGGAGGCGGTGATAAAAACCATTCAAGTGCTTTGAATCCCTTGGAGGGTCGAAAGGAGAACACAAAACCCCTCAAGGGATTTTTAAACCCTTATAGGGCAGGTCCATCTTGCAGGGCTAGATAAAAACTTAAGCCATAGGGTTATTTTTTATTGGGAAACATACCCTTGTATTTTTCCACTAGGATATTGTATTTTTTATAAATATTTTGAAGATTAAATCTCTTCAAAATGAAAATTCATCTATCCTTTTTTATTGCTGCTATTGTTTTTTCAAGTTGCAATTCTGTAAAAATCCCAAAGACTTTAGGGGATACTTCAAACGCTAGCTCTTACGGATATCATCCTATTGATCCTTTGCCAGTTTGGACTGAAAACCTCCAAGAACGAGAAATCGACAATGGAGTACTTTTAGGCTCTATGCCTGATGAAACCATCCGCCTTGCAATAGCGGAAGTGACCTCAGATGGAGCATTAAAGTTTGGCTCCTCTTCAGTGGGAGTCGCCAACCACAATTATGTAGTCATTTTAGATTATATCAAATACAGCACTGACTTCTTCCGGGTGGAATTTATAAATGAAGAAAAGGGTGAGTTCAAGGTACTTCCGAGATATGAAAAAAGTGAAATAGAAAACTCTTATGATCCCATCATCCGATCTACCGACGATGGAGATGCAGTAGTTCCCGTATATGTAGGGGTTGGATTGAGGCTAACTGCCAATATTATGGTGAATAAGACTGGGGTAGATTTGGGAAACTTGTTTTCGATTGGAGCCAATGCATCTTCCAACAATATCGCTGGAACTTTAACTGTACAGACTTTAGGAATCAGCGGGGATAATATTTCATCAATTATACCCATGCCTAGTGAAATCAATCCTACCACTATCCAAAACGCTATTCTAGCCTTGGGCACCATCAAAGCCAAATTATATGATCCCAATACAGTTATAACACCTCGGGCCGTAGGTGTCTACAATTATATAGGAGGCTCCTCCAAAACCATCAACAAATTTGTTTCTTCCATTTTGATAGAGAGACCTAAACTGAGTATTTACTAAGTAAAGGCTCTTTGATAAAGGAATTTAATCGAGCATCTATTACTTCATCAATGGGGCGAACTTTATAAAGTCTCTAATTTTCAATAACTTAAAGATATTTTTATAGAATTTGAATTGAGAAAATAAAAGGAAGACCTAATCCAATAAAGCCCATGGGACTAAATCGATATAAGAGTCTTTATCTATGGATGTTTATTCCGATGGTATTTATGCAACTGGGAATTTTCAGGGATTATTGGGGCGATTTCACAGATAATGCTTGGTCCGTTCACATACATTATATCACAGGAACAATCTGGTATATATTTTTAATCATTCAGCCTTATTTTGCCACTCATGGTCAATTGCCCCGCCATAGGACCAATGGGATCATAGGAATGTTTTTGGCTGGAGGGGTTGCTCTCACAGCACTAAGTATGATGCATCGGGACATTGTGACTACCGAAAGATCCCTGACAAACCCAGAGCAATTTGGACCCTTCCAACCTTGGTTCTTTTTTGGGGTGGCAGCAGTTGAAATTGTGATGATTACAGCATTTGGATTAGCTGTAATCCAAAGTATCATTCATCGGAAAGAAACAGAAAATCACGCTTGGTGGTTGATTTCGACAGTTTTCCTGATTATGATGCCTACTTTGGGCAGGGGAATTCAAAATGTCTATGTGGGCTTAAATATTGAAAGCTGGCCAGAAATTGATATCATGCTCCCAATTTACTTTACGCAATTTCTGATAATTAGTATGCTTCTATTAGGTTCTTGGAAATATGAAAAACTGAAGCATCCCGCCACTTTCCTAGCTGTAGGAGTTAATTTATTTGTTCTCTTACTGGAGCCTTTAGGAAGATCTGAGCGCGTTCAAGAATTTCTCAAAATGATCATCAAAGGTTAAGCTTAAAGAATTAGATTAATTCCTCGCGCTTGAAGGTTTTTAATATTTAATCCTCCACCGAAAACCTATACTCAATTCTATGCTCATATTTTTCTCCAGGATTTAGAATAGGGCTGGGGAAATTTTCATGATTGATCGCATCGGGCCAGTTTTGGGATTCCAAACAAAATCCCCAGTGTTTTTGATAGGTTTTTCCATCAGCTCCAGCAAAATTTTCAATGAAATTGCCGGTGTAAAACTGCACTCCCATATTATCAGAATACATATCCATCACACGCCCACTTGCAGGATGCTTAACGCGGACAAAATGCTTCATTTCATCTGATGGCTCTTGTTTCAAAATCATATTATGGTCAAAGCCTCCTCCATTAGCAGCGATCTGATCTCCAAGCTTATTGGGTTTCCGAAAATCAAAGGGCGTATCTGTCACATCTTTGATTTCACCTGTAGGAATCAATCCTTCATCCACAGGAGTGTAATAATCCGCCCAAAACTGAAATTCATGATCCAACACATCTCCCTTAATTCCAGAAAGATTGAAGTAAGTATGATTGGTCAAATTAACAATGGTTGGCTGATCAGTAGAAGCCTCAAAACGGATACGAATCGTATTATCAGGTGTCAGCTCAATCCATTGGGTGGAAGTTAAAGTTCCTGGATATCCTTCCTCTCCATCAGGACTTCTATAAGTCATTTTAACTCCCAAAATCGAATCATTGGTATACGGCTCTGCATCCCATACTTTTTTGTTAAATCCTTCTACACCACCATGCAGATGGTTTTCTCCATTATTGGTTGCCAAAGTATAAGTTTGCCCATTGAGAGTGAATTTTCCTTTCGCGATTCTGTTCGCTACTCTCCCGGCTGTAGCACCAAAGAAGGGATTAGGCTTGGTAAGGAACTCAGGAATTGAGTCAAAAGTCAATGCAACATTTTCGAGATTACCGTCTTGATCAGGAACGAATATTTTTGAAATCAATCCTCCAAAGTTGGAGAGCTCTACACTCATGGTTCCATTATCTAAAGTGTATCGAAACACATCTTTTCCTTGCCATTCAGCTACTTTTTCAGCTTTGATCATTAATTCAAGTTCTTGGGTGATTGTTTCTTTTTGTGGTTGAGAATCGCAAGATGCGAATACCCATCCGAAAAATAGAGAGAAATAGAAGATGGATTTTTTCATATTGTCTGGGTGGTAAATATAGGTTTTTGAATTATTGTTAATTTAAGGTAAGACCTCTTTCAGCCACTTCGGAAAAGCTTCTTTATAACTGTTTGTTAGTCAGGAAAGGCGTTCTCTGTTCCATCTCATTTTAGCACTGCCTACTGCCTCTGCCTACTTTTTCAGACTTTAGATTTCATACTTCAACTAATGAAAGACTGCTTCACCCCTATCCAAAGCTTTCTCTTTTATTAAGATAGACGAGAAACTCCAAGTAAATCTTCCTATAAATAAAGCGTGAAGGGTTCGCAGTGACGACACTGCCTACTGCCAACTGCCTCTGCCTACTTTTTCAGACTTCTCACTTTATCTTTCTGACTTAATCAATCTGCCTACTGTCACTGCCTACTTTTTCAGACTTCAGATTTCTCACTTCTCACCTTCCTAAGGCTTCCTTTCATGATTCTTCTCAATCCTATCCAATTCTGCCTGAAGCTTTTCTCCACTGATCCATTGCCCTCGGATCATTACTCCCAGAGGTTTTTGCATGGTGTTTAGGTCTTCCAGAGGGTTGTTTTGAACCATCACAAAATCAGCAGCCATTCCCTTTTTGATCATTCCCCAGTCATTTTCTTCTCCCATGTATTTTGCGGGTTCAACCGAGCCAGATTTTAAAATCTCATAGTTGGACATTCCCGCCTCTGACATCAGCCTAATTTCATGATGAATGGAAAAGCCCGGGACATTAAATACTTGTGGAGAATCCGAAGCCATAATCATTGGCACTCCTGACTGATGTAACTCCATAAATAATTTTCTCCGAAACTCGAGGTAAGGAGCTACAAACTCTTTATCCAACAACCCCGCTCTTTCCATTTGTTTTTTGGCGTTGACCCACTGCTGTATCAGAAAACCAGGCAAATATTTCATTTCAGGCGCCTGACGGAATTCATCTGCCGGGATATAGCCAAAGTATCGATCAAAAAGAGTTAAAGTAGGTGCAATATAGGTTCCCTGATCCAAAGTCATCTGAATCAAGTTTGGCAATTTTTCCATCTGGACTTCTCCAACTAACTTCAGATTAAAAGGCCCGGAAGTGGCAGGATCAATTTCCAGATTATCTGGCAGAAGGCCTTCCATGTAGCCATCCATATGCTCTATGGATTTAAAGCCGCTTCCCAAAGCATTTTTTATCCCCACAGCGAGAGGAACGTGTCCTCCAAAAGGAATTCCTAATTCTTTGGCTGTTTTTGAAATTTCCCACATCTCATCCAGCTCCACTCCGGGGTGAATTTTTAAGTGATCATAACCGGCTTCTTTTTGCTCCCTCACCATCTTTGTCGCCTGCTGAGGACTAGTTACAGAATTGCCATTGAATGAGGGTCCTGAAATATACACTCTAGGCCCGGGCGTTTCTCCGGAATTTACTCTTGCTCTTAAATCAATATGGGAAGGATGACCAAGCATGCTGCGAATTCTCAATACCCCATTGGCAAGGTAAAGCCACATAGATTCCTCCTGAAGCTGAGTATTTCCGTCATTTTCAACAGGAAGATGGGCATGGAACTCCGCCAATCCCGGAAATATATAAGCGCCCTGTCCGTCTATCAGATTTTCGCTATACATCCTGGGAGTTTGTGCAGTGAGAGGAATAATCTGGTCAATTTTTCCATCTACTATGTATACTGCCTGATTTTTCAATACCTCTTTCCCATCCATACTCACGATGTGCACATTAGTCACCAAAGCTTTCTGGGAAAAGGCAAAAAAGGACAATAAACAAAAGGAAATCAGCAGCGATACTTTTATTGAATTCATAGCCATGGATATTAGGTTATCTTGAATTTCGTGTTTTATAAAGTGGAATGCAATCCGATCCTGTAAAAGCTTATTTGTACAAATAACTCAAAGCTTCCTGCAACATCTCTTTAGGAGTTTGATCAATGGACAGTTTTAATCCATAGGCTGGTTCTTCCCAAGTGGCAAACTGAGAATCCAACATTTCCGCCTTCATGTAATGGTTTTTCCTCGCCAGCATTCTAGCCCAGATCAAATCCCTATCTCCTTTCAGATGAATCCACTTCACAGAGGAATCCACTCCCAAAATTTTCCGATAGCTTTCTTTCAAGGCAGAACAAGCCAAAACACAACCACCACAAGCCTTGGACTCCGTAAGTTTGCTAGCCAAGGCTTCCAACCAAGGCTGCCTATCATTGTCATTGAGAGGAATACCCTGACTCATTTTTGCAATATTTTCAGCTGGATGAAAATCATCCGCATCATAAAATGGTAAACTCAAATGGGCAGCAAGTGCAGAACCTAAGGTTGTTTTACCGGTACCTGACACACCGGTGACAATGATTAACATATAAGCTTTGTGATTTTTTATTCTTCAGTCCTAAAGATTAGCTAATTTGGGGAAGATGAAAAGCGGGACAACTTTTATTTCGGATCAATTTTACGCCAAACATGTCAGTGACCTACATTTCCGTCACTTACGCATGGCCAAAGCCTCCACATCTATTCAAGACTGTGCTGCCCAAATGGCAAAAGAGCAGGTTTCCTGCCTATTTGTAGGGGAATCGCCTCAGCAGATTCAAGGCTATGTCACCGACATTACCCTTAGGGATCAGGCTTTGGCAAAAGGCTTGGCTTTCGACACACCCATCAGTGAAATCATGGAACATGCCATGGTCTCCATCCATCCTGAAGCCACTCTCGTCGAGGCGCTATTATTAATGTTCCGTACCAAATCCCGCTATTTGTTGGTCAAGGAAAATGAGCAATACATAGGCTGGATAAGCAGAACCAAAATTCTTACCGAGCAAAGCCAGGGGCCCTTTATGTTTATTCAATCTGTGAAAGAAGCCAGGCAGATCACAGAACTGAAGGATAAATGGCAGCGTATGCCGGAAATTATTCATCTCCTGCTCTCAAGAGGGATGAAAGCAGGAATAGTCAATCAAATCATCACCACTGTCGCAGACACTATTACGCAACGAGTCATTGAGCGGGTCATCAAAGAAATTGGAAGCCCTCCTGCCAAATTTGTCTTTTTCGTACTGGGAAGTGAAGGAAGAGGTGAGTTGACTCTGAAAACGGATCAGGATAATGCCATTATCTATGAGGATAAAGCGAATGAGCAACGAGAAGCAGTTCGAGCCTATTTCTTGGATTTTGCCACCCGAGTTTCAACAGCTTTAGATCAGATTGGAATCGCCTTTTGTGATGGTGAACTCATGGCCATGAACCCCAAATGGACTCATTCTCTATCTCATTGGAAAAGAAATTATGAGAGGTGGATCTCTGACGCCTCTCAGGAAACAGCCATGAACTATTCCACCTTTTTTGATTGCAGAGCCATTTTTGGAGAGGAAAGTTTATTAGTGGAATTGAAGGACTATATGGGAGAGCTGCTAGAAAAAGCTCCCGAGCGTTTTTTTATCAATTTGGGCTACAATGCACTTCAGTACGAACCTCCACTTACATTCTTTAGAAATATTAAAACCGAAAAAATTGACGGTGAAAAGCAACTGAACCTAAAACAAACCATGCGTCCCATTGTGGATTTGGCAAGGGTTTTTGCGCTCAAACATAAAATCCACGAAACCAACACAGTTAGAAGGATAGACTTGCTAAGGCAAAAAGGAGTATTCACCATGCCTGAAACCCAGGAATTAATCCATGCTTTCAATTACCTCATGTCTCTCCGCTTGGAAAATCAGGCAGGTTTGATTCTTGAGAAAAAGGAAAAACCTAAGAACTTTCTGACCCTTGACTCTTTAACTAAAGTTCAGTCAGTTACTCTCATAGAGATATTTAAAGTTATCAAGGATTTCCAGGCCAGAATCAAGTTTTCATTTACCCGAAGTCTATAAATTTCAACTCCTTCCGATACTTTTATAAATTTTTTATTAAAGTTGTTTTTTATTAGTGAAAGTTTTTTAAATTTGCTCAGACAAATAATTTAAAGCTCTGCAAAAGGTAAACAATAGTAAATTTTACTTTTAATTGATTTTCCAATTATTTTTTGGAATACAACCGATTGCTTATTTTAATTTATTTGGAATAGAAGAAATAAAAACCGATAATAAATCTTATAAACCCTTAACTGTCTAACCAGCATGCTCAGTAAGTACCCACTATCCGAAGTAGAGAAAAGCTTCTTGCAGGAATCAGGAGTAGAAAAAATTTCCACGCTGATTCCCTACTTGACGGTTGACAATTTTCCCAAACTAGGTTTGCTTACCGCTTGCCGGTTTTTGGAATGGGCGGCAGCCAACCCACAGGGAGTCATCAGCTTACCTACTGGAAAGACGCCTGAATTTTTTATCAAATGGACTCAGTATTTATTAGAAAACTGGGACAGCAAAAAAGGCAAAGACATTCGGGAAAAATATGGCATGGGAGCTACCAAAAAGCCTGTCTTAAAGGACTTGACTTTTGTACAGATAGATGAATTTTACCCTATTTCATCTTCCCAGCACAATTCCTTCTACGACTATGTAAACAAGTTTTACATTCAGGGATTTGGCCTTTCTAAGGAAAAAGCCATTCTCATCAACTCGGATGAAATTCCTTTAGCCAATGGTCTGAGCTATAAAGAAGTATTCCCTGACCTGAAAGTAGACTTGAGCCTGAGATTTCGAGATCCTCAAAACGAACTGGAAAAAATTCAGCAAGAATCCATTTACAAAATCGACCAATGGTGCGGACAATATGAGCAAAGAATCAGAGACTTAGGAGGAATCGGGTTTTTCCTTGGCGGAATCGGACCGGATGGACACATCGCTTTCAACACCCGAGGTTCTCATATTTACTCAGTTACCCGATTGACTGAAACTAATTTTGAAACACAAGCCGTAGCAGCCGGAGACTTAGGTGGCATTGAAGTATCCGCCAACAGATTGGTGATAACTATCGGCTTGGATACTATCGTTTACAATCCTGAAGCGGTGGCGATAATTATCGCAGCAGGAGAAGCTAAAGCAGGAATAGTACGGGACTCTCTCGAAACCCCGATGAATAATGTATTCCCTGCTACTGTCCTTCAAAAGTTGAAAAATGGCCGTTTTTACCTGACCAAAGGAGCGGCAGTCAAATTAACAGACTCTCTTGACAGCTATTATCAAAAGGGAGAATGGACTTTTGAAAAAACTGAAAGAGCAGTGATTGAGCTTTGCAAAAAGCTGAATAAATATGGACACAGGCTGAAACTGAGTGATCTGAAAGCGGATAAATACTGCAAATTAATCCCTGATCTCTCCGAGGAAACAGTCAGCCTGGTGATGAAAAGTGTAGAGGATAAGCTGGCAAAAGGTTTGGAGCAGGAAAAAGACCAAAGACTGCTACATACCGGACCACACCATGATGACATTTCACTGGGTATTCTTCCTCACATTACCAATCAATTGCATGAACCCAGCAATGAGGCCCATTTCTCTGTGCTAACTTCGGGCTTCACAGCTGTGACCAACACATTTGTCATTGATACACTTCAACACACCAAAAAACTATTGGATGACAACAAAATCCAAATGGTGAATTATGAAGACTTTTTCGAGGTGGGATACAGTTTGAAAACAGACAAAGATGTTTACCACTTCCTGACAAATGTAGCTTCCGAAAATGCTGAGGCTAGGAAAAGAGGACTTTGCCACCGTGTTGTCAGAGCTTTGGTGATCATTTACGAAGTAAAAAACAAGACTCAGCTCCGGGAAACTATCAATGATGTCATCAGTATTTTGAGAAAGAGTTATGATGGAGAAAAAAATCCATCCAAAATCCAAAAGCTGAAAGGCATGATTCGGGAATTTGAAGAAGAATTGGTTTGGGCTCACTTTGGTGTACAGGTTAAGAACGTTCATCACCTCAGACTGGGCTTTTATACCGGAGATATTTTCACCGAACAGCCTGATAAAACGCGCGACGTAGAACCGATCGTGGAATTATTCCGAAAAGTTAACCCTACGAAGATTAGTTTAACGCTAGATCCGGAAGGCTCAGGTCCAGACACCCACTACAAAGTTTTGCAGGCTACGGCGGCCGCAGTCAAAAAATGGGGTGAGGAAAAAGACCTAAGCGATTTGAGAATCATAGGCTACAGGAATGTTTGGTTTAAGTTTGAACCCCACGAAGCCAATGTCATCGTTCCGGTTTCTTTGGGAGATATGTCCGTGATGGAGGACTCCTTCACCAATTGCTATCTTTCACAGGTAAATGCTTCTTTCCCCAGCTATTCCCATAATGGAAAATTCAGCACCGTTGCCAAGCGTACCTGGGTTGGACAATTGAATGACATTCAGCTTTTGTTGGGTAAAAATTACTTCTACCTGCACGAGCGAGCAAAAGTTCGAGCCAGCCATGGTCTAATTTTCTTCAGAGATATGAATGTGGAAGAATTCCTGGCTACCGCGAGAGAACTAGAAAAATCTATTGAAGGAATGCTGTAAATAGTATTTCTTCGCACCCGAGTAAATCAAGCAAGACAATTTGCTTTCAACCTATTAACCTATTTAGTCACTATTTTAACTCAAGGAATGCAAAAGGCCATATTGGGATTGGATATTGGAGGCACCACCATCAAAGGTGGGGTGCTGATTAACGGGCATTTGGAAGATATCCGTACCATTCCCACACCGGCCAAGGAAAGTCAGGAATTCATCCTTGAAACCATAGCCATTTTTATAGAATCCTATTTGCATCATGATTTGGAGGGGGTAGGCATAGGAATTCCAGGCTTAGTGGATGTAGAAAAAGGCATTGTGCTGGGATTGGCAAATATCCCGGCTTTTCAGCATGTGGAGCTCGGTAAATTTCTCACAGAACGAATTGGCAAGCCCATATTCATCAATAATGACGCAAACTGTTTTGCTTTGGGCGTCCATAAGTTTGGCGTAGGGAAGAAATATAAAAACCTGGTAGGAATCACTTTGGGAACTGGCGTAGGAGGAGGAATTGTAATCAATGGGCACTTATATTCCGGGGTGAATTCAGCTGCCGGCGAATGGTGCAGCGCTCCTTATTTAGATCATAATTTCGAACACTATTGCAGTGGCAAATTCTTCCATAATAATTATCAGACCAAGCCCAAAGCTATGGCCAAAAAAGCCATGGCCGGAGACCCTGAAGCTATTCAGGCTTTTGAGGAATTTGGGCATCATTTGGGAGAGTTGATCAAGCATATATTATATGCTTTGGCTCCGGAAGCCATTGTGTTAGGAGGATCCATTCGGAAGACTTTTCCTTTATTTCAAAAATCCCTTTACCGCTCTTTGGAGAGCTTTGGATATCCTACCGTTTTGGAACATCTCAAAATCTTATTGTCCGAATTGGACGAAACAGCCATCCACGGTGCAGTAGCACTGGTGGACGTTGAACCTGAAATTGTGAATTCTTAAGAGATAAAGTTGGTTTAGTAAGTGAAAAAGGGCGGTTTCTGATAGGAATCGCTTTTTTTATTCTGGTTTCATGGCCTCTAGAAAACCTGGCTTAAGCCTCTTATTTCTATCAAAAAGCAAAGGAAAATTGGTTCTCCCTCTTACCGGCCAATTATTCAGCCAGCTACTGCCATCTTGCAATCCCCAAAAAGTGACGCGACTGATTTTATCTGAATGCTTTCGAAAGAGCTGGAAAAGAGATTGGTAGCGCCTGACCAACTCTGCTTCTTTTTCTAGTGTAATTCCATCTTTAAAAGGATTCCAGCGCTCGGATTCAGCAAATGAAATCTCCAGATCAGCTCCGTCAAAATCACTGGGTCTTGGCAGGATATCCACATCCAGTTCTGTTACCATCACATCAAAACCAGCCTCATGAATATCCAGAATTGCCTGCTCTATCATGTCCAAGCTTGGAAAGTCCAATCGATAATGTCCCTGCATCCCTATTCCATCAATTCGCACTCCCTGTTTTCGCAGAGCTTGAGCCATTTCTAATATGGCTTTGCGCTTTTCCGGTTTCCAGACATTGTAATCATTGTAATAAAGTTCTGAATTGGGATCTATCCGATTTGCCTTTCGAAAAGCCTGAGCGATATAGTCCTCCCCCATCAATAAATACCAGGAGGTCTTTCTCCAAGTACCATCATCCTCAAAAGCCTCATTGACCACATCCCATGCATGGATATCCCCTTTGTATCTTCCCACTACGGTTTCTATATGATTCTCCAGTCGCTTTTGAAGTAATTCAGCATCTATCAATTGCCCCTCTTGATCCTGAAATACCCAATCAGGAATCTGCTGATGCCAGACCAGTGTATGCCCAACCAAAAAAGCATCCAGCTCCTTTCCTTTAGTCACAAAAGCATCCCCAAACTCAAAGGAGTACCTATCCTCTTCGGGATGCACTCTACTCCACTTAAGGCCATTCTCAGGGGTAAGAGAATTGAAGTGTAAATGCAATAAGGAATCTGCTCCATCTACCTCATCTGTGATCTGTCTGCCATTGACGGCTACACCAATTCTAAAATCCGAGGAAAATTCATCCTTTAAACTTTCACGCTTAGGCTGCTGACAGGAGAAATTGAGCAGTATCAGAATTACCAAATAGGTTGGAAGTATAAATTTTTGAGAATAGGTTGCTAGCATGTTTTAAATTAGCAAGTCTACTTGAAAATTCACTTTCCGTTCATCCAATTATTCCTACGTCTTAACAACCAAAGCATAATAATTTACTCCATATGTCAGCTAATCACCTTCAAGTCGCTCTAGCCCAAATTGCTCCGATTTGGCTCAACAAGTCACAAACGCTGGAATTGGTCAAATCCTGCATGCATGAAGCCGCTCGTGAGGGAAGCGAATTAATAGTCTTCGGAGAAGGTTTGGTTCCCGGTTATCCCTGGTGGCTTTCCATCACCCATGCTTCGGCTTGGGATGATCGCATGCAAAAAGAGATCTTCGCCCATTATGCCAGACAGGCAGTTCAAATAGAAAGTGGGGACTTACAGGAGATTCAGACATTGGCAAAGCAGCTTCAACTCGCTGTCTATTTAGGAATCATAGAAAGACCACAGGATAGAGGCGGACATAGTTTGTATTGTTCGCTGGTTTACATTGATGCAAATGGACAGATCCAATCCGTGCATAGGAAGCTTCAACCCACCTACGATGAGCGACTGGCTTGGGCACCGGGTGATGGAAACGGACTTCAGGTACATTCACTAAAAGGCTTCACAGTAGGCGGACTCAATTGCTGGGAAAATTGGATGCCTTTAGCGAGAACAGCATTGTACGGATTGGGTGAAAATCTGCATATCGCAGTTTGGCCGGGAGCAGTTAGAAACACCGAGCTGATCACTAGGATGATAGCTCAGGAGGGACGATCTTTTGTGATATCCGTTTCCAGTCTGATGCGCAAATCTGATTTCCCCGAAGACATTCCCCATTTGGAGGAAATTCTTAAAAATTGTCCAGAGGTCTTGGCAAATGGAGGTAGCTGCATTGCAGGACCGGATGGAAAATGGATTCTAGAACCCAGAGCTGATTATGAGGGACTTTTATATGCAAGTTTAGACTTGAACAGGGTCTATGAAGAAAGACAAAACTTTGATCCGACGGGACATTATTCCCGGCCGGATGTCTTGAAGCTAAAAGTTAATGGGGAGCGGCAGCATTCGGTGAAGGGGATGGAATAGATCAAGGTCGATTATTTCTTATTAAACCAACTTGCAAATTACTTTGGATTTTAGAGCTGGAAGACCGAAGACAGAGGACCGAAGCTTCCTGATTTTGATCCTTTTAGCAGCCTATAAGCCGTATTTTTGTTGATACAAACAAGAAAGCTGATTTCTATAAAAAAAATCTTTCTCCTATCCTTCTTCATATAGACCCTCATACTGGCTATTTGAAGGACAGGATGGCGGACAGTATTCTACAAAAAGCATCCAAAATGTATTTAGGAAATCTGTAGAAAAAAGTGGGATAAATCCTTAGGCAACGGTGCACACCCTTAGGCACAGTTTCGCCACCCATTTATTGCAGCAGGGGACTAATTTACGGATGATCCAAGTGCTTCTTGGCCACAGTAGTTCGACGACGACAGAGGTGTACAGCCATATTTTGGCTGTGTCCAATAAAAATGTAGTCAGTCCTCTTGACGGGATATCCGAAATTCTTAATTTAGGTGAGCCGAAGCGGGGGGAGTCATCCACATAACGGATATAGACGCCATTGCCGGAGGAAATATTCGTCAATACAAATGTTAGGGCTCATTTTAAAAGACGACACGACCAATGCAAATTGACGAAGAATTAAGACATAGAATTGGACTTGCTCTTAATGAAGCGACCTTACTTGGAGTTGAGTTTGACAAGGAGAAAAATTTGGTTGCTTGCTCCTTTGCGTTGGTTGCTATGGACAAGAACGGAAATGTTCCCGAAGACAATCGACTTTTATTCATTTTCAAACCAGTTGGACGATTTGTTGCTTCTTTACGCAATGGGCATTGGGACGACAAAAACGCTGAAGTTGAAAAATTTGAACCGGAAAATATTTTAGATATTATCCAAAGCTTTAAAGGACTTTCGATTTATGGTTGGGACTTTATTAATTGTGGTGACAAAGATTTTGACACTTGGAAAGACCGCTTAAGTTTTGACTACTCAGCAGGCGACAATATTGGACTAACGAACACGATTGACCTTTTCCAGGAAGGTGGCAACAGACATATTGACCTAAGAATTTGGTTTGACGATTTTGAAATTTTGACACCAAAGTATGAACCAGTCGACTTGGAAGAGTTCTTAGAAAATGGTAAACGTGGTTGGGACGCAGTTTACTCAAACAATGACAAAATGGGCAATTTTGGGATTATCCCAGCGACAACAGAAAATGAACAAAAGTTAAAGACTGCAATAAACAATTTGACAGGAGAACAGCAACCAAAAAGTTGGTTGAAAAAACTAAAAGACAAATTTAAAAGCTGACGATGGAAAGAAAAACGAGCCATAACATGGGTTTGGCAAAAGTGGCGGTTCAGTGCTCCGCAGACACATTTGTGGTTAATCAAAGTTTGGTTCTCCGCATCAATATTTGTGGTGAAAATCGCCACCTTCGCCAAGCGCCAAACCGTTACCAGTAATGTGAGTAAACCGCAAAAGTTTCCATATAATTCAACTTTTATTATCTTTGTGCAGTATAATGAATTGAAAATCTGAATGGACAAAAATTTTGATGTAATCTTTCTTGAACATGCTCTCGAGTTTTTAGAAAAGTTGGACTTAAAAACAAGACAAAAAATTTACTACAACATTGACAAGGCCAAACTCGGACTCGACCCGAAACTGTTCAAAAAACTGACTGATGAAATTTGGGAGTTCAGGACAAAATATAGCGGACTGCAATAT
>TARA_R100000365_G_C2748538_1_pt1 | contig 14768 bp, 10 predicted proteins | sample TARA_R100000365 | Tara Oceans TARA_R100000365 (sample SAMEA2620668) | marine metagenome | biome: marine biome (ENVO:00000447); feature: mesopelagic zone (ENVO:00000213); material: "saline water (ENVO:00002010), including plankton (ENVO:xxxxxxxx)" | depth 1000 m | reverse complement strand
GGTGTCAGGCGTGTGCTGGAGCTCTTGCGGGATGAGTTCTGGACGACACTTGGGCATCTTGGATGCAGCACGGTGTCGGATCTTTCTCCTAATGTTTTCAGATCCAACTCATGAAGATTGCGGTCATTGGTTCCGGAGCGATTGGAGTCAACATTGCCTATCGTTTGGCCGCCAAAGGGGCCGAAGTGAGCCTGGTCGAGGCTCGTTCTCCCGGTTCAGGCACTAGCAGGGCTTCTTTTTCCTGGTTGTCATCATTTCCTCAGGTCAGTTGGTCCGAGGATCCGGGCAGGGCCAAACTGCGTTTGGGGGTTCACACGCGCTTCGCTTCGCTTGCAGATGAACTGGGAGGAGATTGGCTTGATTGGTGCGGCACGCTGACTTGGGCCACAGCGGCGCCGGGTTTTCGCGAGGCCGTAACCCTTTGCCAGGAGCGGGGGATCGATATCAGAATCATTGACAAGCTTGAGCTGGCTGAACTTGCCCCTGAGTTAAAGCCCCGATCGGGTGAAGAGGCGTTCGTGTATGAGCCTTTTTCGGGATGGGTTGATGCACCTAGGCTGATCGAGCGGCTTGCTGAGCGGTTTAGCGCTCTGGGCGGTGAGCTGATCTCGGGCCGCTCTGTTGTGTCTGTCACGATCCATGCAGGTGAAACCAAGGGTGTCGTTCTCGATAACGGTCGTGTCGTTGAGGCCGATGCCGTGGTCAATGCCACCGGCTCTTGGGCCAGTCAGGTGTCAGCAATGGCAGGCTTGGCCATTCCCATCGATCTTGTCCCGGGCATAATGATCTATGCCAGTGGACCTGAAGGGCTGCCGCACCAGGTCATTAACGGCCCTCAGTGGTTGATGCGGCCCGAGGCCGAACAAAAAATAGCGATTCATTGGCGCGGGGAGGGTTTGACGGCAGTCCATGGTGGGAACGCGAACGACCCTCACTCGATTTTGGCCGCGATAGCGCAACACGTTCCCGCCCTTGAGGCGTGTCGTGTGGACGATGTCCGCGTTGGCGTCCGTGCGATCCCGCATGGCGGGCCGGTTCTGGGCGAGTTGCCTTGGCTTAGAGGCTTTTATATTGCGGTTTCCCATGGTGGAATTGGATGGGGGCCCGTGTGGGCAGATCTTGTTGCGCGTGAGATCTTGGACAAGCAAAACGTTGCTGAACTTGACGGCATGCGGCCGGAACGCTTTTACCTTGATCCGCCTGCGCTAGGCCGATTTGCCGATGATGGGGAGCAGCGCTAGGCGGCGCGCAGCCTTGCGCCAGATACTTGAAACGTGACCAAACATTGGGTCTTTTTGTGCTGGCCCGTTCCACGCGGTTTTTGACTGTTACCTTGCCGAGGACCCAACGACTGGTGTTGCCCGGTTATGGCCACGGCAGACCCCGCGCCATGCCGGATAAGGCTATTTGCGGCGTGGGCTGCGTTTCCCGATCGCCATCGAGGCGCCACATCGGCCCGATGACTGCCGCTCCACAAGAGTGCAGGGGATTTGGATCCTTATCGGAAAGGTGACGTCGTGATTGCCGTTCAGGTGCTCGAGCACCAGTCGGACTGCGGCGATACCGATTTCCTGACCTGGCGTTCTCACAGTGGTCAGCTGGGGCGTGATTTGACGCGAGGGGGAGTGATCGCCAAACCCGACAACCGAAACATCCTCTGGTATACGATAACCGGCGGAGAGGAGTTCGGATACCACGGTCACCGCGAGGCCGTCATGGGAACAAAACAATGCCGTGGCATCGAGGCCATTGGGGAAATGGTGCTGCAAAGCCTGTTTGAAGCTGCCTTCGGCTCCCCAGGTTAGATTGACTACCGATGCCCCGGGGCGATCTTCCAAGCCTTCACGCAAGCCATGGAGCCGCTCGAGCCGCCCACGATAGGCGGGTGTGCCCAAAACATAAACGAACTTCCGATGACCGAGGCCATAGAGATAGTCGGCGACGGCAACGCCGGCTTCATGATCGGTGCCTGAGACCCGATCCACTTGCTCAAGCGGGTCTACCCAACCAAGCCGTACGATAGGGACCTTTGTGGCATAAGCGCGCTCAAGACCATCCGGGCGGTGCGGGCCCACTAACAAGAGCCCAGAACAGCGTGCGGCAAACACCGCCAGCTCTTCAGCCGAATGCGTCCATTGAATGCGAACGGGATAGCCTTGTCGGTCAGCTTCGCGCTGAATGCCGCTTTGAAGCTGGAGATGCAATTCGCTGTTGGCGACGTCAGTGTCGTCAAAGACCAATCCGATCGGCTTGAGGTCTTGGCGGGTCTTGTTGCTGTAGCCGAGCTTATCAGCCATTTCCAGCACCCGCGCGCGCGTGGCCTCGCTGACTCCCGATTTTCCAGCCAGTGCGCGCGAGACCGCGAACTTGGAAAGCCCCGTCTCCTCCGCCAATGTCTTGAGGGTTACCTTCGCCACGTTCTGCCCCACATTCTCATCACATTGTTAGCTAATGCAATATCGTTTGATAGGCAATGGTAAGGTGTCGTAAGGCGCTAATTGTCTGGGTTCAGACATCCTTTTGCCGACCTCCACAAAAAAATCAACATAACACTTTACATAACAAAATTGAAAAACAAGACTAACGATATTGGCGAAGTTTGGAGGCTTCGCGGTTCAAGGAGGAGGGGTTCATGCATCTGGATCGAAGAATATTTTTGTTGGGTACAACCGCACTCGTCACAAGTGCGTTGGCGCCCAGCGCTTGGGGGCAATCTGTCTCACCCGTAGAAAGCGAAAGCTTGCGCGCGCAGGTCGAGTCCGGAGCACTTCCGCCGATCGACCAGCGCTTGCCCGAAAACCCTCTCGTTGTAGTGCCGCGCGAGCGGCCCGGCCAGCAAGGTGGGGTTTGGAACCATGCGCTTGTGGGTGGCGGATCGCTGTCCATGCTGTTCCGCTACCAGGCTTATGAGCCCTTGGTGCGGTTCACGCCGGATTGGTCGGGGGTTACGCCCAATGTGGCTGAAAGCTATGATGTCAACGAGGATGCCACGCAATACACCTTCTACCTACGCAAGAGCATGAAATGGTCCGACGGCGAGCCGTTTACGACCGCAGATATCCAGTTCTGGTACGAGGATATTTTCCTTGACGAGAACGTGGCCATGGGAACGCAGGCCTTTTGGTACTCGGGTGGTGAAGTCGGCAAGCTCGACGTCATTGATGAGCACACGTTCACCGTAACATTCGTTGAGCCGAACGGCTTTTTCGCCCAGCAATTGGCATGGGCCAACCAGGATCAGACGGTGCGTGCGCCCAAGCACTATTTGAGCCAGTTCCACCTCAAATATAATCCCGACGCCGATGCGCTTGCCCGCGAGCGTGGTCAGGAAAGCTGGATTGCTCTGTTCCAGAACGAATCTGGTTTGGCAGAAGACAATACCTATTTCCAAAACGCCGACCGTCCCACGTTGACGGCGTGGATGTTTGAGGTTGCCCCCGGTGAGAGCACCGAGCAGGTGATTTCGGTTCGCAATCCTTATTATTTCAAGATCGACACTCAAGGCACTCAGCTCCCCTATTTTGACCGGATCGTCTATCAGATGGTGGCAGATCCCGAGGTCCTCCTGCTCAAGACATTGCAGGGCGAGATCGACATGATGGACCAGTATATTGCAACGCCGACCAACCGGCCGGTCCTGTTTGATGGTCAGGAGCGCGGAGACTATAGCTTCTATACGCTCCAGGAGACCGCTGCCAACGCCATGGTCTTCCAGCTCAATCTCAATCACACCGATCCGTACAAGAACGAATTGTTCAACACGCGGCGGTTCAGGGAGGCCCTGTCGATTGCCATCGATCGTCAGGCTCTCATTGATGCGGTGTTCATCGGCCAGACCACGCCCGCGCAACCCTCGATCATTGAGGGTGATCCCCTCTATGTGGAGCGCCTTGCCCAACAGCATACCGAATATGATCCTGAAGGTGCGACTGCCATTCTCGATCAACTGCTTCCGGAAAAGGACGCAGACGGCTATCGCCTCGGTGCTGATGGCAATCGGTTGACCATCATTTTCGAGATCGATTCAGCACGGCCGACATTTATCGACATGTTCCAGCTGGCGGTGCCCATGTTCCAGCAAGTGGGGCTGGACGTTCAGATCCGAACCATGGACCGTTCACTTTGGGAAACGCGGGTTCGCAACGGCCGAGACTTCGATGCCACTGCGCACCAGTTCGGCGCCAATAGTGGGGTCGCTGCAATGCTCGATGCGCGCTATTTCGTGCCGTTCTCGTCGAACTCGCTGTATGCACAGGGTTGGTCGCTGTATTTTGCGGATCCGGATAACCCCGATGCCATCGAGCCCCCAGACGATATCAAGGCGATCCAGGAAAAGTACAAGACCTTGCTTCAGACTGGCGATCAGGATCAGCAGACCGAGCTTATGCTCGACATCTTGAACACTGCGGCCGATCAGTTCCTCGTCTTCGGGGTGTGTCATCTCCCCAATGGCTACGGCATCGTTAAAAATTCCATGGTCAATACCATGGACACCATGCCCAATTCGTTCGGGTGGCCGACACCGGCTCCCTCGATGCCTGAACAGTTCTTCAAGACCTAACCGAACGCGCCTCCCAAGGACTGCGTCAGTGCCGGCCCTCATCATAGGGCCGGCACACCCCCTCTTTTACTCAAATGCCGGAATGCGCGATGCTTGATGCAAAACAAAAAGACAAACCTGCCCTAAGGACCAGCGACTGGTACAAGTCGGCAACGCGCTGGACCCAGCTCACGCTCGCTGAGGACGATCCGGTCAAATTCGATCCTGATCAGTGGATCGAGATCTTCAGGCGGACGGGCTCGAACGCGACGTGCCTGAGTGCGGGTGGCTACATTGCCTATTATCCCAGCAAGGTTCCGCTTCACTACGTCTCCAAGCACATTGGTGACTCCGATCCCTTCGGTCGGCTCGTGGATGGTGCCAGATCGCTCGACATGCACGTTATGGCACGCGTCGATCCCCACGCCATTCACCAGGATGCCGCAGACGCTCACCCCGAATGGATCGCCCGTGACAAGGACGGACAGCCACGGCGACATTGGGCTTATCCCGACGTCTGGGTGACATGTGCCTATGGCGACTACAACAATGTCTTCATGCTTGAGGTGATCAAGGAAATCACGCGCGACTATGACATCGACGCGATCTTTGCCAATCGCTGGCAGGGGCATGGCATCTGCTATTGCGAGAGTTGCCAGACCCGGTTTCGCAGTGAATCGGGAATGGATTTGCCTGTGAGCACGGACGTCGACAATCCCAATTGGCAGGCTTGGCAGCAATGGCGGCGCAAGACCCTGACCAATATGGTGATTGCCTGGGACAAGGCCGTAAAAGCGATCAAGCCCCATGCCAGCTTCATCCCGAACATGGGTGGGGCATCGCTCATGGAGTTTGATCTTGCCCTGATTGAAAAGCACTGTCCGTTTCTCGTTGTCGATCATCAGGGGCGCCGGGGCCTCGAGCCGGTCTGGATGTCGGGCCGCAATGCCAAGCGCATGCGCGCAACGTTTCCTGATCGCCCCACGATTCTGATCACATCGGTTGGTCCGGAAGAAGCGCACCGTTGGAAGGATTCGGTGACGAGTGGGGCTGAAATCCAGTCCTGGATGATGAACGGAGCGGCCCATGGCATGTTTCCGTGGTTCACCAAATTCAATGGTGTCTTGCCCGATGAGCGCTGGATTGAGCCCGTTGCCGAAGGTTTTGCTCTTCAGGCCCAGCTTGAGCCAATTCTCTCTGGCATGTCTGCAACTGCCGACATCTGCTTGATCGAGCCCAGCACCACACTCAAGCAATTTTCTCCCGAAGAGCGCCGTGTTGCTGAGGCGGACGATCTAGGTTTCTACCATGCCATGATCGAAGCGCGGCTGCCATTCGAGATGATATCGGATGAGGCCATGACGCTTGAAAAGCTCTCAGCCTTCTCAGTTGTCGTGTTGTCCAATGCGGTGTGCCTCTCTGACGCCCAATGCGCCGTTCTCTCAGACTATGTCGCCCATGGCGGCAATCTCGTCGCGGCCTCGGAAACGGCCACGCGATACGCGGACGGCAGTCTTCGCAACGAGCTGGGACTGGCCGATGTCTTGAACGTAAAGATGCGCGCTCACGCCCGGGGGCCTGTCAAGAACACGTATGTCGCTTTGGGCGATGCGCATCCGGTCAATGAGGGATATGAGGGCGCAAAGCGCATTATCGGTGGGACTCGGCTATTGGACGTGCAAGCCAAAGACGGTGTCAAATCGCCATTCTTGTTCGTGCCCGACTTCCCGGACCTTCCAATGGAAGAGGTCTATCCGCGCGAGGAGCCGCATGCGCCGGCCGTGATCTTACACCAGGGTGCGGGTGGGGGGCGGACTGCATACGTCCCTTGGAATCTTGGCGCTGTGTTCTGGGAGGTTTTGGCCCCCGACCATGCCCGGCTGATCTCCAATATCATCTCGTGGACAGCTGGGGGAAAGACAGGTGTGCGGGTCGAGGGTGATGGCATCATTGATGTATCGTTGAGACGTGACGAGCGTACGTTGGCCGTGGTGCTGTTTAACCTCACCAATCCGATGATGATGAAAGGACCGGTCCGCAAGCTTCAACCGTGTGCCGACCAGATTGTGAAATTGAAGCCACCGGTCGGACGAACAGCCGGCGACGTGCGCCTTCTCGTTGATGGGAAACCCGCCAAGACGCGCATGGTTGATCATCAGCTGGAAGTGGTTGTCCCAGGATTTGAGCTCCTCGAAGTGGTCCACATCACCTGGAGCTAAGAGCCGGGAATGCTTGCGCGGTTCAAAACAGACAGCGGGCTTGTGCTGTGCCGGAGGAGGGCAGGAGATGATCCGATATATCGTGAAACGCTTGCTTTACATGATACCGACGCTCTTCGGTATGAGTTTGATCGCGTTTCTTATCATTCAGCTCCCGCCCGGGGATTACCTCACATCGATGATCGCATCGATGACTCAGAGCGGCCAGAACGTTGACCCGCGCCAGATTGCATTGCTGCGGGAAATCTACGGGTTCGACGACCCCGTTCATGTTCAGTATTGGAAATGGATTTCCGGGATCATCTTCAGGGGCGACTTTGGGCACTCGTTTGAATGGAACCAGCCGGTTTCAGCGCTGATCTGGGACCGCATGGGCGCAACGCTTTCGCTTTCGCTCGCCTCGCTCTTGTTTGTGTGGGCAGTCTCCATTCCGATCGGTATCTATTCAGCGGTTCGCCGCCACTCGATCGGCGATCACGTCTTTACGCTCTTTGGCTTTCTGGGCCTTGCCATCCCGAACTTCATCCTCGCTCTGACCTTGATGTATGTGTCGTTCCGCTACTTTGGTCAAAGCGTTGGTGGGCTGTACTCCCTCGAATATGTCGGTGCTCCGATGAGTTGGGGCAAGTTCGTCGATCTTCTTGCCCATCTCTGGATCCCGGTCGTGGTTATTGGCACGGCAGGCACGGCCAAGCTCATCCGAATTCTGCGCGCCAATCTGACCGACGAATTGCATAAACCTTATGTGGTGACGGCGCGGGCCAAAGGGCTACCCGAGCACAAGGTCATTTTGAAGTACCCGGTCCGTATTGCGCTCAATCCCGTTGTCTCGGCCATTGGCTGGGTGCTGCCCGAACTCGTGTCCGGCATTACCATCACGGCCATTGTTCTCAATCTGCCAACCGCTGGCCCCCTCCTGCTACGGGCGCTGGTGTCCCAGGACATGTATCTGGCTGGCAGCTTCATTCTTCTCATGGGTGTCCTCACGCTGATCGGCATGCTGGTTTCGGACATCCTGCTGGCTCTTCTCGACCCCCGTATCAGGTTCCTGTGATTGCTCCATGACCACCTTCGTCTCCAAAGCTGAGGATACCGGACCCGGTGTCACACCGATCAAGCCCAAGGGCAATCGGGAGGAACTGGCTGCTGCAGGCCAGTGGACCTTGATCTGGAACAAGTTCGTTCGCAACAAGGTGGCAGTCGTCTCGGCCGTTTTCATCATCCTGTTGTACCTTGTGGGCGCCTTTGCTGAATTTCTGGCGCCCGGTGACCCCAATGCCTCGCGGCCCCAGTACACCTATGCACCGCCTCAACCCATAGGGTGGTTTGTTTCCGACGCCGACGGAGGCACCCGTTTCCAGCCGCACGTCAAGGGCTACGCCATTGAAGTGGACCCGGATTCGTTCAGACGGACTTTTGTGCCCAGTGACGACCAGATCGTGCCCATCGGTCTGTTCGTCGAGGGAGAGCCCTATCGAATGTGGGGACTGTTTGAAACCAACCGACATCTTGTGGGCCCGCTCCAAGCCAATGAACCCATGTATTTGCTGGGCACGGACCGATTGGGGCGCGATCTGTTGAGCCGTCTTATTCATGGGACACGAATTTCGATGTCGATCGGGTTGATCGGTGTGGCGATGAGCCTGGTTCTCGGCATCGTGCTGGGCAGCCTGTCGGGCTATTATGGTGGTTGGGTGGACACCGCAATCCAACGCCTGATTGAGGTTGTGAGTGCGATGCCGACAATCCCGCTCTGGCTCGGCCTGGCCGCTGCCATTCCGCTCACCTGGTCACCCTTGCAGGTCTATTTTGTCATCACCCTTATTGTTTCGCTGCTAGGCTGGACGGGGCTGGCGCGAGAGGTCAGGGGGCGCTTTTTTGCGCTCAAGTCCGAAGACTTCGTAACGGCGGCTCGGCTCGACGGTTCGCGCGAACGCCGCATCATCTTTCGTCACATTCTGCCTTCGCTCACCAGTCACATCCTCGCCGTGGTGACCCTGGCCATCCCTACGATGATCATCGCTGAAACAGCGCTGTCCTTTCTGGGGATCGGGCTCAAGCCGCCGGTGGTTTCGTGGGGTGTGCTTTTGCAGGACGCCCAGAACATCCGAACCGTTTCGAGTGCGCCATGGCTTTTGATCTGGCCCTCGGCGGCCGTGGTGCTGGCCGTTCTATCGTTCAACTTTTTTGGCGATGGGCTGCGGGATGCGGCTGACCCCTACGAGACATGATCATGGCAACGACCACTCAAGCACACTCTAAAGCGCAGGCACACGACCAGCCCGACTGCCATGCTGTTTTGCAGGTCAGGGGGCTCAGTCTCGACTTCCATCTGCGCACCCATATTTTGCACGCGGTTCGCGACGTTTCGTTTGATCTTTACAAAGGCAGAACGCTTTGTCTTGTGGGGGAAAGTGGTTCGGGCAAGAGCGTCACGGCGCGGGCCTTGATGCGCATTGTCGACGGACCAGGTTCGATCGTTTCAGGCACCATCACCCTCAATACTGATGGCGAACCCCTCGACGTCACGGCTCTGCCGGAAAAGAGCAAGGAGATCCTCAACATACGAGGCGGCAAGATCGGATTGATCTTCCAGGAGCCCATGAGCTCGCTATCGCCCGTCCACACGATCGGGTCCCAGATCATCGAAGTTCTGATGCTTCATCGCGCCATGACCAAAAAGCAGGCGCGCGCTGCGACAATCGAGTTGCTTGGTCAGGTCGAGATCCCCAATCCCGAGGCGATGATTGATCGCTACACGTTCGAGTTTTCGGGCGGGATGCGTCAGCGCGCGATGATCGCTATGGCCCTGGCCTGTGATCCCGACATTCTGATCGCCGACGAGCCCACGACCGCCCTCGACGTTACCACTCAGGCCGACATCCTCGATCTGATCAAACGATTGCAGGTCTCACGCGGCATGGCGATGCTGCTGATCACGCATGATTTGGGGGTCGTTGCCGAGGTTGCCGATGAAGTTGCGGTCATGCGCTTTGGACGGATTGTTGAATCTGGCCCCGTCGACAGCGTATTTCATGCGCCCCAGCACCCCTATACAAAGCGCCTGCTCGATTCGACCCTCAAGCTCGAGGAGGGCAGAAAGGTCAGCGGTTCTGGGCCAAATGCCAGGGCTGGCGCGCCGATCCTTTCGGTGCGTGATGTTTCCAAGGTTTATGGGGGCACGTCCGGTTGGTTTGGCAAAACCGGGTACGCGCTCAAGGCCGTCGATAACGTCAGCTTCGATCTTTATCCCGGCGAAAACCTCGGGATTGTGGGAGAGAGTGGATCTGGCAAAACAACGCTCGGACGCTTGATCCTGAGGGTCACCGAGCCCAGCGCTGGATCGATCACCTATCGTCCCGATGATCAAGGAGAGGTCGATGTGCTGAGCCTCGAAAAGGCAAAGCTACGCGACTTTCACCGTCAGGTCCGCCTTGTTTTTCAAGATCCTTTTGCATCGCTCAACCCCCGCATGACGGTTAAGCAAGTGATTGCTGATCCTCTGGTGGTGGCGGGTGAGCTATCGCGCAAACAGATCGATCAGAAGGTGGCCGAGCTTCTCGAGCTGGTTGGGCTCGATCCAATGGCCATGGAGAGATACCCGCACGCTTTCTCTGGGGGACAACGTCAGCGTATCGGTATTGCGCGGGCCCTGGCTCTCGAGCCCAAAATCATCGTTGCCGACGAAGCCACGTCTGCACTTGATGGTTCCATCCGGTCTCAGATCCTGGACCTGCTGCTCGATGTGCAGACCAAGCTTGGGTTGAGCTATCTCTTTATTTCCCATGACATTTCGACGGTTCGCTATTTTTGCGACCGCGTCGCGGTCATGCACAAGGGCAAGATCGTTGAACTCGACTCGGCCGAAACCATCTGCACCGCGCCGCGCGAGGCCTACACCCAGAGCCTGATTTCGGCGGTTCCCAGCCCCGATCCGCGCGCCAAGCGCATGTTGCACCGTACCCGTTTTAAACTGAAGGAGGCATAAGTGCCCAAGTTTGCGGCCAATCTATCGCTGCTCTATCCCGAGTTCGAGTTCCTTGATCGGTTCGGTGCCGCCGCGGCCGACGGCTTTGGCGCTGTCGAGTTCATGAGCCCTTATGAGTATGAACCCGAGCAACTCGCAGATTGCCTGCACGCTCATAAGCTTACCCAGTCACTGTTCAATCTCCCCTCAGGGGATTGGGCCGGCGGAGAGCGCGGTATTGCCTGTCTGCCTGACCGTAAAGAGGAGTTCCGCGCCGGTGTCGATAGGGCAATCGCGTATGCCAAGGTGCTCGATTGCAAAAAGATCAACTGCCTTGCGGGGCTGGTGCCTGAAGCCGCCGATCCGGGCGAGCTGGAGCGCACCTTGATCGAAAATCTGAGCTATGCGGCCCCAAGACTGGCTGCGGCCGGTGTCATGTTGTTGCTTGAAGCGGTCAACACACGTGATGTCCCGGGGTTCTTGATCCCGCGCGTGAGTGACGCGGTCAGGATCATAAAAGAGGTCAAAACGGCGAGCGTTCGTGTCCAGTACGACTTCTATCACGCCCAGATCATGCAGGGGGACCTGATGGAAACCTTTGCGTTGCATCAAGACGTCATCGGTCATGTGCAGATCGCCGATAACCCGGGTCGGCATGAGCCAGGGTCCGGAGAGATCAACTATCCCTTCATTTTTTCCGAGCTCGACCGGCTGGGCTACGATGGCTTTGTCGGGTGCGAATACAAACCCGCGCGCGCGACCAGCGAGGGCTTGGACTGGATCAAACCATATCTCTAAAGAGGAAAAACACGCCATGAAGATCGGATTCATCGGTTTGGGTGTCATGGGCCGGCCCATGGCCGAACACTTGATCGCTGCAGGGCACGAACTTTTCCTCCATCGGGTCAAGACAAAGAGCCAGGGCCTGGTCGAGAAGGGCGGGACCGCTCTTGATACGCCGCGCGCGGTTGCGGAGGCAGCCGACATCATCGTCTTGATGGTGCCCGATACGCCCGATGTCGAGCAGGTCCTTTTCGGACCTGACGGGGTGGCCGAGGGCCTGGGTGCGGGAAAAATGGTGATCGATATGAGCTCGATCTCGCCTGTTGCGACCAAGGCCTTTGCCGAACGGATTGAAGCGCTCAATTGCGACTACATCGACGCCCCGGTATCGGGAGGTGAAGCGGGCGCCAAAAATGCTGCTCTCACGATCATGGTCGGAGCGCGAGACGAAGCCTTTGCCAAGGCAAAGCCGCTTTTTGACATCATGGGTAAAACGATCACCCATGTCGGCCCGATTGGCGATGGACAGACGGCAAAAGTCGCCAACCAGATCATTGTCGGGCTAACCATCGAAGCGGTGGCAGAGGGTCTGCTGTTCGCTCAGAGGGCGGGGGCCGATCCTGCCAAGGTGCGCGAAGCTTTGATGGGCGGCTTTGCCGGATCGACAATTTTGAAGGTCCATGGCGAGCGAATGATCGAGAAAACGTTCGAGCCAGGCTTTAGGATCAGGCTTCATCGCAAGGACATGGCCCTTGCTGTTGATGCTGCGCGCCAACTCGATCTTGCCCTTCCCAATACGGCTGCTGTCGAACAGCTGATGAACGGCGCCATTTCGCGCGGCGATGGCGATCGCGATCATTCGGCTCTCTACCTCAGTCTCGAGGCCCTCTCGAAAAAGCCCTGACCGAAATCGCGTTTATCACATCACGACGTCGCCGACCGCCCCCCGCCCGGCGGCCTGCTTGCTCACACCCAAATTTCTGGATCCCGGTCAATGACGAAACCTGAAATCCAAATTCCTTTCGGCGCTGTCTATTTTCGGAAATCCAATCCACCTCGCGAGGATTGGGAGCGCGATTACAAGACGGCGGCAGACGATGGGCTCAACGTTTTCCGCCACTGGTTCATGTGGAGCGCCATTGAGCGGCGCCCGGGGGACTATGACTGGGAAGAATTTGATCGTCAGCTTGAACTGGCAGCGCAGAATGGCCTCAAGACGATTATCGCCGAACTCACACATACTGTTCCCGACTGGGCCTATCGCAAGTTTGCCCATGCCAGACAGCTGCGGGCCGATGGGACACCTTTGCCATCGATCATGGGGGTCTCAGCTGCAACGGGTGGGTTTGCCCCCAATGGGGGTGGGGCCGGCACACTGACGCTCAATTGTCCCGAGGTGAAACAGGCAGCTCAACAGTTCCTGACAGCCCTCGCCGAGCGCTTTAAGGGCCACCCTGGACTTTTAGGCTATGATGTCTGGAATGAGTGCAACTATTCGCCACTGGTCGACTACAGCGCTTATACCAAGTCGGCATTTCGCGAGTGGCTCAAGCTCAAATATCATGACCTCGAGACATTGGCAGCGGCGTGGTACCGATATTCCTATGCGGAATGGGAGGACATTGAACCCCCGGTCCAGGTCGGTCCATATCCCGAGTGTCTGGATTGGCTGACGTTCAAACGCGACAACTGTCATGACCAGATGCAGTTCCGCATTGATACCATTCGCGACGTAGATCGCGACTGCCTGATTGCCGCGCATGGCGTTGCTGGGGCGATCCCAGACATGGCAGCGCGGGGCAGCGACGACTGGCTTGCTGCATCCAAGGTGGATGTCTACGGATACACTTGGATCCAGGCGCGTAAGGGCAATCAGGCCTGGAGAAGTTTCTACGCTGCCGACCTCAACCGTGCCGCGTCACGCGGCAAGCCGTTCTGGCATGCTGAGCGCCAGGGCGGGCCGCTGTGGATGCAACCTCAAGTGGTTGGCCGCGACAAGGAGGACGGTCGTGTGGCCGAGCCCGAGGATGTCAAGCTTTGGACCTTAACCTCGTTTGCGGGCGGAGCTCGGGGCCTCCTCAACCTGCGCTATCGCCCGCTTCTGGATGGTCCGCTATTTGGTGCCTTTGGCTCTTATGGCATGGATGGATCGCGCACTGATCGCTCGGACGCAGCGAGCGCTTTGGCGAAATGGGCCAATCATCCCGAGCAGAAATCGTTGATGTCGGCCCGTCCGGTCAAGGGCGATCTGGGGATCATCGTTGCCCCCGAAACCCAGGCTTGGGACTATTTGCTGTCACATCAGGGCGGATATGAGACGTATCAGGAAGCAATGTGGGGCGCCTATCGCGGCTTTTTCGACAACAACGTCCAGGCCGACTGGGTTCATATTGCTGATATCGCTAGCTATGACGTCTTGTACTTTCCCTATCCGATCATGCTCACAGAGGAGCACGGCAAAGCGCTGGCGCGTTGGGTTGAGGACGGGGGCACTCTGATCAGCGAAGCGTGTCCCGCCTATTTCGGTGATCGGGGCCGGGTTGGAACGCGTCAACCCAATCTGGGCCTTGACGCGGTCTTTGGTGTCACTGAACGCAACGTCGAATTCATGCCAGATATCGCAGATCGAATCGCGCTGGAGTTTGATGGGCTTGCGCTGCAGGGGGGCGGTTTCCGTCAATCTTATAGGGCCGAGGCGGATCGGGTCCGTGGGGCATTTGATGACGGCGAAGCGGCTGTCGTTGAAAACCGCTTTGGCAAGGGGTGCACTCTGTTGATTGGCACGCATCCGTCCGTGGCCTATTTCAAGACACAAGATCAGGGCGGGTCTCACTATTTCCGGCGCGTTCTCGATTGGGCTGAGCGCATGCCGAGGATTGTTTCTTCCAACTGCAATGTTCAGGCGCGGCTGCACGAGGGTGGCGATACAACCTATCTCTGGATCGTGAACTCAACCCGCCAACGGCAATCGGGACAGATCAGGGTCGACGGCGTGGCAGTTGATGGTGGTAAGGTGCATTGGGGTGATGGTGCGAGCCTTGGCCATGGCCGGTTCTCGGTAGGATCGCGTGACGCTCTTGTGGTCGAGATTCCACGTCAGGATCCGGTTACCGACAGGACGTCGTAGTTTACCCTGCCGATTGAGCAAGACGGAGGATCAACGCGTGGGACGCCATCGACAGCTTCTTATCGACATGTTCGACTGCGCCATTAAGGCAGCCGACCCTGCGGCGGCCATGGCACGGCATATGCCCCCGCG
>TARA_R100000365_G_scaffold3263_1_pt1 | contig 14914 bp, 15 predicted proteins | sample TARA_R100000365 | Tara Oceans TARA_R100000365 (sample SAMEA2620668) | marine metagenome | biome: marine biome (ENVO:00000447); feature: mesopelagic zone (ENVO:00000213); material: "saline water (ENVO:00002010), including plankton (ENVO:xxxxxxxx)" | depth 1000 m | reverse complement strand
TTCCATGACGCCGCCGACATTGGGCAAGCGGCCCTGCATGGTCTCGAGGCGGACCAATTCGTCGGCAATGGCCGCGAAGCGTGACCGCTCTTCCATCGAAAGCAGATTGTTGGCCACCGCCAGCACGCGGTTATCGGCGAGGGCGTTCTGCATGGCCCGGCCGGAAAGGATGGGCGCGCCCGTGTCATCGAAATTGCCGGTGCGAGAACGCGCCATCAACTCATCAACGAAAGCGCCTTTAAGACCGTAAAGAGCCTGGCCAGACGGGTCATTGGCCGCCTGGGCGACAAGCTGGGCCGCCGCCTGCTGCGGGTTCGGCGCATCGATGATGGCGCGGATTTCCTCATTGGGCCTCGCATTGGCGAACCTGAGCGGCGCCGACTGGCGCGAATTGAGCATAGCGGAGGTTTCATCGATCCGCTGGAAAAACGCCTCGGCGGCGTCTTCGGGCAGGATCATCCCGATCTTGTCGCGCACGGCGCGGCTCGAAAGCTGGGTGAGCGCCTGCTGGGCTTCACGAATGCCCACGTCCGGGTTTGTCATCGCGGCGCGAACATTGGCCAGCGTTTCCTCGATCTGCGACCGCACGCCCTGGCGCACGAAGGCAAGCTCGGGTTCGGACATGTCGCCGAGGCGTTCGGCGGCGACATCGCGCGCCGTGCCGGGCTTGAGGAGGTCTTGGCCGAACAGAAGCGCATTTCGCTGCTGGATTGGCGTGGCGGCCGTGGCCACCGCTTCCCCGTATAGCGGGTTCGTTTCACCAAGCGCACCGCGAATGTCGCGGGCCAGATTGCCCATGACGCGCCCGATGTCGGTCGTGCCGCCATGGGCGCCTTGCCCGTCGCCGCTTGCGGCCATCTGATTGAGGGCGCGCGTGATGTAATCGATCTGGCGCGTGTCGGGCATCCGAGTAAAGGTCACGGTGCCGTCGGGCGCGATATCCGCCATGATCTGCTGCGACTGGACGCCTTCGCCCGCCATGAGGCGGTTCGCCAGCGCTATCGCGCCAGGCGCCGCGCGCTCAACGCGCGCAATGAGGCTTTCAAGCGTCTGCCCTGCCTCGCTGGCATAATCGATCGGCTGTGCATATGCGGCGTCATAGGCGCTGCTGCGCGCGGGCTGGCTTCCGGTGCGCAGCGCGGTCGAGACGTTATTGACCCCAAGCGGGCGGCCGAATGTCTGGTCGAGCGTTTGGCCCAAGCCGTCGACGCTCTGCTGGACCGCCGTTTCCATGTATTCGCGGGCCGCTGTACTCGGCACGCCCTGGGCGGGCGCGGTAAGCTCATCGCGAAGCACCTGGCCGCTGCCCGTTTCGAAATCGCGCATGATGGCGTCAATAACAGGGTCGGTGTCGCGCACCGTCTGCTCGAGGGCCATCAGGCGCCGATCGCCCGTCGATACGGCCGGCGAAAGGCCGCTGATCGTGGGGGTGTTGAGCGCGTTAATGGCCGCGTCGGGATCTTCGACGAGCCCGGCCATGCGGCTACGGGCGCGTTCAAGCGCACCGGCCTCGGTAAAAGGTGCGATCTCGGAGGCGAGAAGTCGAGAGCCCGCGGCCATCGATCCGCCGACGACCGGCGTGCGTTTGACGCCCTCCCACGCAAGATATGGCCCTGCGCCGCCCGCCGCGCCACCAAATAGCGCGCCAAGCGTCGAGGCGACGGGGTTATCAGGCGCGACACGATCGGCGATGTCCATACCCGCCCCGGCACCGGCGCCCGCTGCAATCTCGGACGCGAAACCACGGACTGGCGTCTGCACGAATGGCTGGGTGAGCGTGTTGCCCACCGCCTGGGCCATCGGCGAAGCCGTGGACGACATGAGCCGACCGGCGAGACCAACCGGGCCAATAGAGCCCGCCGCGCCACCGGCGCCCGCGAAGATGTGTTCCATCAGCGTCTCGGGCGGCATATCGGGCGGAGCCGCGTCGAAGCCGAGCGCATTGAGCCCGCGATTGATGCTCGCAGAACCACCGAAAGGCTCTTCGATCGTGGGGATCTCCCACCCGGTCGCCGCGTTGACGCCGGACACTCCCGCGTTGATTGCGCCGGAGATTGCATCTACCGGCAGGCCGAGCCCTTGCGAAAAGCCCTGGTTGAGAAATGCGCCAAGGTGCGGGCGCGGCTCTTCGGCTGCCGCCTCGTTCGATCCGGGCGCGCTGTCGAGCACGAAGCCCTCGGGCGGCAGGGGAGGATCGGAATAGCGAACCGTGATCTGCAACGGCTCTCCAGGCGCCTGCGGCGGCTGGTCGAGGACGAAACCGGCAGGCAAAGTGTTGTTCGCCATTACATCGGCTCCCATTGGCCATTGCGAAAGATGACGCGCTCGCCGGTAGCAGGATTGGTCGCGGTCGCTCCTTCCTGCGCCCCGGCGTCACCCGGCGAAGGCGGCGCGGGCGGGCTCGGGGGCGAGGGCGGGGTCGGAGCTTGGCCACCGCTGTCGAAGGATTGAAGCGCGTCGGTCACCCGGCCGATCGCAGCGCGCAGCCCGATCACCCGCGTTTCGACTTCCTGCCGGTTGGCCGGGCTCAATTCACCGCGCAACGTTTCTTCTGCAACGCGCAACTCGTCGGTGAGCTGGCGCCCAATCGCCGTGAGCTTCGATTGCGCGGTGCCGGCGCCCTCGAACACGTTGCCCGCGCGCGGCGTCAGCGCCTGGATGTTCTGGAGCAGCCAGGACGGCGGCTGGCGGTTGTACGCGGAGCCGATATCGTTGAGCAGGCTTTCGCGCAGCACCGCAAAGTCGGATTGGGTCTGCTGAACTTCCGGGTAGGGCGCGCCGGCGCCCACCGCGTCAAATACCGTATTGACGCCCCCGGCGAGCGCACCGCCTACGCCAAAGCTTTCGGGCGACGCCGAGAAGCGAGTGCCGAACGGGCTGTCGCTGCTGGCCTCGTCGCGCATGATCGCGTCGAGGGTCGGATCGGTTGCATCGCCCACCGCGGAGAATGAGCCATCCAATGCGCCGCCCGCTGCGGGGGTCGTCGCGCCACCGCCGGCCACCGGGCGCTGAGAAGCAACGTCGAGGATCTGCGCTTCGCCCGTAACGGGATGCCGACTGACGACATAGCGATTATCGACGATGCCGATCGCAAGATTGCGGGCTTCGGCCGGGTCGGTGGTGAGCCCCGTATCGATGAACTGCTGCGACAAGCGCGCGATCTGCTCTTCGGCCGCACTGCTGTCACTGCCCGACGGCGCCGGCGCTGCTCCCGAACGCACTGCGGCGCCGGGCGACATGAACACCGGCCGGCCATCGGCGCCCACCGCCTGCACAGGCGTTTGCTCGCCCATGATCGTGTCGAGAATATCCTGGTCGGTGAGCAGCCCCGCCATGCGCAGGCGCTCGCGCTGCGCGGCGTCCCATTCGCTTTCCGTGAGCGGTTTGACCGGGCCGGCGATCGTGCCACCGTCCGCCGTGTGCGTGACTTCACCCGGTGCGATGTTGATGTTGCCCGTCATGATCTCGGGCAGGCCGGTTGCGCTCTGCGTCTGTGCCGGCAGGAACGCGGTCTGGTTTTCGTTCACCGTGATCGGCAGCGCGTTCTGCCGCTCGAGCGCGCCCGCGTTGTTGATATTCGCCACGTCGATCGAGGACTGATAGCCCAGATCCTGACCGCGCATGGTGGTGGCGGTGTTCTGGTCTTGGGCGTAAAAGCTCTGGGTCGGGTTGTAGAGCCCAGCCGCGATTGCCCGCTTATCCCACTCCGGCAGGTTCGGATCGGCGAACAGGCTGGCAAGGCGGTCGGCTTGCTGGCGCGTGGCATTGGCGTTCGCGTATCCCGCGAGGTCCGCACCCGATGGCGGGCGAAAAATGTCCGCGAGGTTCTGGGCGGCTTGAGCAATGACAGGATTGTTGATCACGGCCATGGTGTTCGTCCTTAGTGGATCGGATCGGAGGGAAGGCGCGGCGTGCTCATCAGCCGGTTCTGCTGAATGGCGCGGGCCATCGGATAGCCCCGCCCGCCGAGCAACTGCCGATGAATAGCGATCTTGAGGCGGGCCGAAAGGATGGCGGCGTAGTTCAGTCGATCAGGGTGAAATTCGTCGGCGGGCGCTGTAATGAGCGCCGCGGCCGATCCGAGCAGAAAGTACAAGTCTTCTGGTGCGATCTCGCTGCCTACGGCCTCGGCCAATACCGGTGCCAGGTCGAAAAGAGCGGCGTTTAAGGGTTCGCTATATTCCGGCATCAGAGCGCGGAGGTCAGCATGGCGAACATGCGCGTAACAAAGCATGTCGATGGCGTTTGCTACATCGATAATAATGGCGCGAGGTTCGGCCTTTGGGCGCTGGAGCCGCGCGAACGCGTTGTGAACGTATCCGCGCGCAGCCTGTTGCCGGTCTTGCGAGTAGGCATTCGTCATACCGTTGCCCCCAATGCCATTGAGCGGATCTTGGCAACGTCCTTGGCGGCGCGCTCCCTCGTGCGCTCTTCAATTTCCTCGGCCAGGCTGATGTTGTGCATGAGGTTCTGGAAAATGCGGGCGTAGTCATAAATATCCAGCCGCTCGTCGTCGGACGGCTGCTGCGCGAAAAGATCGAAAGTCCAAAGCTCAACGAGCTTTTCCAGCGTATCGAACCCATGACGAGTGATCTGACGGGCTACCGCGGTGTCTTCCCAGAACATGCTGGGGTTGGCGTACCGCGCGGCGCGGAGAGCTTTCAGAACGCGGTCGCGCTGGTATTGGTTGAGGTAGTCGCTGTTGCCCTTCCGCCCAGCCGAACGGCTGTGCAGAACAACGCTGCTGAACACATGCGACAGGCAATAATATCGATCGTGGCCGCTGGCGACGGAATTGAGCCAGCCAATGACCATTTCGGAACTGTAAAATTCTTCGTCCTGCTCCGGCGGCAGGGGCGGATCGCCCTCGAACTCGGAGGCGCCCTCAAAGAGAGAACTGACGTCGTTGCTGTCGTCGGACATGCGCGAAAACTCCAATCGTTGTGGAAATTTACGCGCGAGAGAATTGCGAAAGAACCGGGCGGATCGGGCGTCGAAAACGCAACGTGTGGGGCGCCGGCGGCGATCGGGATGGCACTGCGAAAACGGATCGGTTGTTTTGCCGAGACAGGAGGTCAAAAGTTCCAGCTTGGCGCGATTTTGTATGGAGGTCCGCTGCCGTTTCGCCGCGGCCGTTTGGACCGGGCCGGAGGGGCGGTCCGGGGGCCGGGGTGCGATCGGCGGGCGCCGCGAAAGTGACGCGCGTACAAATGAAAGGATGAGACCCGATGAAGACCATCAACCCGCAAATCACATTTTTGGGCAACGCTAGCGGCTATGCCCTCTGTGGCCCCAGCCTCTGTTACCTCGAAGCCGCGAGGCTGGCTGTGCGATACGGGGCCAACGTGGTGCCCTTCGCCCCGCGTCCGCCCAAATACGACCGAGCAAAGAAATAGGGCGCCGCATCGGACGCCCCTTCCCGTTCACTGCGGTCGAGCTTATCCCGCCATAGACATAGCGGCTGCCCGGTTCGCCTGGGCAATCCGCCTCACCATGTCCTCGGCTTGGTGGCGCACCAGATAGCATTCGATCAGCACCCGGCGCCCTTGCTGCGTAGCATCGGGCCGGAACATTGCGTCCTGAATTTCCAGGGCGCGCCGTGTCTTGAAGTCAACGACGTTCGACCGCGCGGCCTTCGCCGCCTCGTGCATAGCCTCAAGCTCTTCCAAGATCGCGCCGGCCAGTTCCCGAGGTGCGCGGATATCGATCAGCACCACATCGTCGGATCGCTGGATTTCGGCGAAGCCATCGAGGATATCAACTTCGGCGTGAAGCGGCAGGGTCTGCCCAAAGGGGCGGCGGGTCTTGATGTCGATTACGTTCATCTCTGTAGCCTTTCCGTCGTTTTCTAAGCGACTTGGAGAAATCCGGGGCTAGAAAATCGGCTACAGACGACCTTCACGTCTTTAGGCTGATGCCCTGGACATGCACGTGAAGACCCCGGAATTTGTTCGAAATGGATTGGCATCAGCGTCTGTAGCGTTATCGGTTTTCTAGGCCGTATGCATAGTTAAAATGGTCGATGCATTGTCTGTCAAACAATATTATCGGCATATTTCTTCATACAAATCAGACAAAATACCCTGAATTTGACCGACAATACTTTGTTGTGCTCACTTATGTTCAATTTGTAGGAGAGCGCAGTGCCGATCGATATAGAACTTTACACCATGGAAGAGGCCGCAACGCTCTTGGGCTACACCGTCGCCAAGGTCGATCGGCTACGGCTCGAACGCCAAATCGGTTTTATCCCCGGGAAGCCGATCATGATCACACGCGAGGATCTGGACGATTATGTCGCTCGCGAGCAAGCCAAAGCCGAGTTCAACAGGCGCTACAAACCACGGTTCTTATAGAGTGTGCCTCAAGCGAACCGGGCTGAAAGCGGTTCGATAAATCCTAATTGACAACCCATAACGAACCGAACAATATAGAACCATTAAAAACGAACCGAAGCGAGATCACCAATGTTCGTTCGTGCTTATCTGCGGGCTTCCACAAAGGACCAGGATGCCAATCGCGCCAAGAGCCAATTGGAAGCCTTCGCCGCCGAACGCGGGCTCAGGATCGCGGCAACCTATGTCGAGAACGAAAGCGGCGCCTCGTTGAAGCGGCCGGAGCTATTCAAGCTGCTGGCTGATTGCCAGCCTGGCGACATTCTCCTGGTCGAGCAGGTCGACCGACTAAGCCGCCTCAACGCAGAGGACTGGGAAGCGCTCAAGCGCGAAATCCTGGGTCGGCACGTCAAGGTCGTCGCGCTCGATCTTCCGACCTCCTACGCGATGCTCAACTCCAACGACGAATTCACGACACGCATGGCCCAAGCCATCAACGGCATGATGCTCGACATGCTCGCCGCCATCGCCCGCAAGGACTACGACGATCGCCGGCGGCGACAAGCGCAAGGGATCGCAAAGGCGAAAGCCGCGAACCGATACCAGGGGCGGCCGGAGAATGCTAAGCGCAACGCCGAAATCGTCCGCATGTTGGATCGAGGCGATAGCTGGAATTCGATTATCGCGGCGACCGGCTGTTCGCGCTCCACTCTTTCGCGATTGAACGCGCGTAGAAACGAGAAAAGCCATGTCTGACGAACAAGAAGACCGGGGGCCTGTCGAGCTTCTTACCGAGCCCGAAGTGGCGCACATGCTGCGATGCAGCACATCGAAGATCAAGAGGCTGCGCCTGTCTGGGAAACTGGCATATCTGCCGGGGCGACCGCTATACGTCGAATACCAAGCGGTGATCGATTACATCAACGCGGCCCGCGTGCCGGCGAAATATAAGGCTGTCGATCCAACAACACCGAGTGGCAACGCCGAGATGGAAAGACGTAGCCGGGAGGAAGCGCGGGCTTGGGCGATCCGAAAAGTGGCGATCGATAGGATCCGGGGACGATAACCGGCGAGATCAGCCGAAAACACCGCCTTCGGGATCGCTATCTTGCCGTCGGCTCATCTTGGCGATCTCGCGGGCCAGTTCTTCCGGCGTCATTTCGTGCGGTTCCTTATCGGGGGCGCCGTTGTTCTCTCGGTTGAAGTAGCCCGCCACCCGGAACAACGTCGCGGATGCGGTCGCCCTGGCCGGCGCCGGGGCCTGCTTATCGCGACAGATCGCCAGCGAAGCCTCGTAGGCCGCGAACACGCCCTCGGTCTTCACCAGGTGCAGCAAGTCGGCCTGAGCCTCGGCCGTGGATTTCTTTCCGGTCATGCTCGTTTATCCTTCAATCAAACACGCTGCCTCGCTCGAGGATCAGCTTTTCGGTCTCGAGTTCGGCGATAAGATTTTCAAGCCGCTCCAACTCCGGTGAAACCGGACGCGGTGCGTTTTCGGCACGCTCAAGGTCGGCCCGCGCCTCGGCGTTCTGCCGGCGGCGCTCTTTGGCCGCTTGGCGAGCACCCATGGAGCCCGGCTGATGCGTCCGCAACCACTCATCATATCTTGCCCGCTCTTCAACGGTCATGCTGGCGACGCGCTCACCCCGTTCGCGCCGCGCGCGTTCCAGGGCTTTGAGCTTGGACCGCAGTTTGCGTTCAGCAGCGGGCGAATTGCCCTTCGGCCATTTTGGCTTGTGCCAGCCGTCGCCCTTCGGCGTTTTGCCGCCGTGGCGGTAGCAGCGCCCGTTAGCCATCGCGACTTGCCGGCAAGGTTCACCGCTCGGCTTCGTTTTCGCACCGCACAAGGGCGCCGTTGCCCTTTTCTCACGATGCCATTTCGAAAGAGCTTCGCTGGCCTGTTGTCGTTGAAGAAACGTCCGCTCTTTCCGCGCCACTAGTTTGCCCCCATTGGATTAGAGGTAATGCTAAACGGCGCTAAGAGTCTGCTAAAACCCTGCGGACTTTGCGGCTTGCGCGCGCATGAGATACATCGACATAGACAGGGGGCAATAAAGAGAGAGGTCGAACGGCAATCTACCTTGCGCGCACGCAAGCCGCAAAGTCCGCACCTCCCCTCCGATTTTCTTATTTTTTCGGCCATTTCCGACCGCAAAGTCCGCAAAATCATCCAAATACGCCCTCCGACGCCAAGATTGGGGCTTCAAATCCTTCGCGCAGGAGCGCCCGCGCCTTCCCTGCTTCGACAATTTTCTGGTGCTTTTCGCTCCGTTCCCGAAGCTCCCGATCCGCCCTTTCGGCGAAACGTTCGTGAATGCGCTGGTCGATGCACCAACTTGTCGGGCCGCTTTCGTCTCTATCCTTGGCCCAGCACCACCCGAATTCTTCCAGCTCGCGCATGGCGGCGAGAAGAACTCGATTGCCATCTTGTCCGCGCAGGGGCTTCCGATGGTCGTAAATGTCCCGCCGCGTGACCACGGTCATATCTGGTCGTGTGAGAAGATGGCCAGCAATCCACCGGGCTTCCGACGCCGATTTCGTTGAGCCGAAATAGTCGACATAGAACGCGATGGCGTGATCGAGAAAGAAGCTCGCAAGGCGCACCGCCATCTGCGCCGTGGCGGGCTCGATCATTTCGGTCGGGTCGAACCCCTCGCCCTCATCCATCTGCCGCACGACATGCGTGATCAGGATAAGCCGGGGCAGCAAACGCCCCCACTTCTCGAGATGGCCCTTCAACTCGGTCGGCGCGCCGGGGAAGTGCTTGAGCGCCTTGATCTGCTCGTCAGCCGCGGCAAGCACCGCGCCGGCCTCTGGCGACAGCCTCACCGGGTCGGGAAACACATAGCCCGCCGACGTGAGCCGGCCGATCAGTTCCGAATACCATGCGCCCGCCTCTCGATCGGGGGCTTCGTCCAGGGCCTTGCGTTCGCGCCCATCGTGCAGCACCACAAGGAAGCGCTGCAACAACCCGTCTGAGCCCAGCCCCTTCACCACTTCGCGCAGCTTGTCAGGCTGGGTGCCGGCCAAGACGGAGAGCGAAGCGCGTTCAGCGCTGATGGTGCCTGAGCCGACGCGGTCGGCCGTGATATTGCCGCCGTCGAAACTACGAAGGAAATGCGCGCGGTCAGAACCACCGCCCTGCTTATAAGCGCCGAATGCGCCGAGCAGCCCGGCGAGTTCGTCGGGGATCTGCAACACGCCGCGCGGATTGTCGCGGAAGATGCGGATCTGCTTTTCGCTGGTGACGTCATCGACCATCGCGCGCCGAATGCGTGGCTCCTTTCCGGGGTCGGGCAATTCCTTGCTGCGTCTCGCCTTGGCCTTGTCTGCCTGCCATTGGTCGAACCGCGCCTGGTCCTCTTTGACCCATCTGGCATCGACGGCGCGCAGCGGCGCGGCCGCCGCGCTGATGACCGGCGACTTGGCGTTACCCGGATCGGCCACGATCACCGACCAAAGGTTCGCCGCTTCGGTCCATGTGTCGTCGTGCTGGCGGACCTGGACGCGAATATCGGCGCCGATAGCCGAGCCGATCACGGTGAGAGCCGAAATGGCGGCGAACGCTTCTGGGGCGCCCTTACGCCGGGCTTCCGACTTGATCCAGCGTTCCAGCTTGGGCGGCACGGCATTGGCTGGGAGGTTCGAAAGTTGGGCCGGGTCCGCCTCCCTGAATATGTCGAGAGGCCCTTTCTCTTCGGCGAAGGTGATCAGCGGTTCGGCCAGGGCATCATTCGGCGGGGCCGTGGGAAGCCACATGGGATCGACTTCCTTCTGCATCCGATATTTCAGCGTCCCGCCCGAGAGATCGCTGGGCGGGTAATCGTGCCAATGGTCCCAACGCTCACCGGTCCTGGCCGGGTCGTATTTATCACTCTTTTCGCTGTAGAGATGAAAGGCCTCCAATCCTTCCGGCGAACCGTGCGAAGCGTCAAAAAATGCCATGCCGGTCTTTGACCATTCCGGCCAGCGCTTGTCGGTGTTCGGCAGCAAGCGGCCGACCTCAAGCAAGGTTTCTTCGGTCCAGGCCCGGGGCGTTTTGAAGCCGACACGATCTTCGGTGCCGTTCCGGCCGCTCTGTTCGGCCAATGGGCCGGCCGCCACCTTGAGCAGCGCCAGCGCGTCCACCAAGCTGATTTCACGGTCGGGGTCTCCGCCGATAATTCGACACATGCGTGGCGTCTCGATCTTGGTGTGGAAAGACCCAGGCCACCGGATGGGGTGAGAAACGGGATTGTTCGTCGCGTCCGCGCCGACGATCGCCGTGGCCAGCTTCCGCGCCAGGTTCAGCTCGGCGAGTTCTTCCGGCGTCGTGGCCGGCGCTTTGAGGCGCCAATAGAGATGAAGCTTGTCGTGCTTGGTGCTATCGGACGCAGTCCACACACCACCGGAGGCGACGATCAGCGTGGGCTTGCCAAGTATGGCCTCGAGGCTGGCGGCGCAGTGAGTGGGCCGCTCGTCCAGTTCAACAGAGATGACTGGGCCGGCGGCGACGTTGACCGCTTTGGCGTTCTCGTTCGACTTGAAGAGACACGCCGGCGGTGAGAACACGGCGGCCGCCGATCCTGACCGTTGACCGATACGTGTGGCCGCCGCGTGAACCCTGTCAATCAATCCGCCATCGAAGCGCACCCAGTCGGTCAGGACCGGCTTGTCGGTCGCGTGCTCGAACGCTCGCAATGCGACCCACCCGTCCATGCCGGCGCATCGCTTGAATACGGCGTTGGCAAAGGCGACGATCTGCTTTCGATCGGCCTCGATCTTACCGTCCGCTACCGGGGCAACTTGACCCGCCCGGCGTTGCGACTGGGCGCAATCGGTGATATGTTCGGCCATCATCAAGAATACCTTTCAGGCCGGTTGCCCATGCCAGTGGGCGCCGGCTTTTATTTCGTGGATTTCGTGTTATCGACCACCAGACGAAGATGCGTGGTGGCCTTGTTTGATGCCTGTGCTGCACTCGCCAATTCGCGGAGAAACCGCGATAGGCTTTCCAGCGACACGGCTTGCCGGCCATCGACCTCGAGCGGCAGCAGTGGCCCGAATGTTCGATGTGATCTGACCCATGAGACCGATCGACCGGCGATCTCGGCGGCTTCGGCGATGGTGACGGCTCGATCTCGGGTGGCTTGTGTTCGCAGCATCTCATATCCTCCGGGGTGCCGATCAGCGTGAGGCCAGGTGCGTTGCGTTTCCAGCGGACAGAACCCCACCGCTTTTCGCAATGCGGCCCATCCGCTTCTGGGCGTTCTTGAGCTGCCCAATCTTGTGCTCGATCAGCGGGAGAACTCGAGCGGCGTCGTACTTTGGAAAGCCGACCCGTTCGGCGGTTTCGGCGTATTCTTGATGAACCTCGCCGGTTTCGATCAGGGCCAACAGGGCCTGTTCGGCGGCCTGTCCGTTCTTGCCCGGAACGCCACCCAGCTTCCGCCACATGGCGTCTGCAACTCGGACCTCGAAATCTGGCCAGCGCGAAATCACTTCCCATCGGTCCACCCATCGGTCCCCGTCGCTCCCGACACTGCGCCGAAGAACGCGGACAAAGCCGTCGAGGGCGTTGCGGACCTGGGAATAATTCACGCCTCTTTTCCCGTTGGGCAGTCCGCGGTTGAGAAAATGGGCGGTAGCCGTTCGATCGCCTTTGCCTAAGCTGACGAAGGTCCCGACGATGCCCCGTTGGGCGATCTGCCGATCGAACGTGAAGTCGGGATTTTCAGGTTCGAACGACCCCCGGTACTTCCTGGGCGGTTTGGCGAGCACGTCGGCGCGGATCGCCTGTGCCGCCTGATACCGCAAGAACTCATCGACCGCCGGCGTGTCGATTACATGCTCGGGCACCCCGGCACTGCCCAGCCAAGAGGCGGCGAAATGCCGGTGGAATTCGAAGGCGTCGTCGTATTCGCGCAGAACCTGATCGAGTTCTTTCTGGTTCAGGCTGGTTGCGGCGCGCACCGGGAAATCGGCATCCAGGACCGCTTGGACCGGCCATGCGGCGGCGAACCGCTCGCGATGCTCATGCAGGATCATAAAGAACCGCAGAAACGTCGGCACGGTGATCGTGCGAACCGGCTGATAGAAGGCGCGGCCCCGTATAGTGGACTTTGTCATGGTGCTATTCCGCCCAGGATGCGCGGGCTCGACCGGTGCGAGCCCGACGGGCGTGCTGCCCTCGATCGGAAGGCGTCCAATCCTCGGCGCTGTCGAGCAGCGCGATCAGGCTCTTCGTGGTGACGAGGGTGCGACCGGCCAGGCGCTTGAACTCGAGACGACCGGCCTCGTTCATGTTGTAAAGAGATGCGGTCGAGATACCAGCAATCTCGCTGGCGCGAGGCAGAGGGAGATACGCGGCGCTACGCCAATCGATCGACTGGCCGGAATACGTATCTGCGGATGCGGGGACGCTCTTTGTCATCGTTTTCTCCGGACGAGCGAGCAGACCCAGCTTGGGGTCGTGCTTGGTTATCGTGGAGCGCTAAGCGAGGAAAACGATGCTAACGATGTCATGAAACCACGAGAAATTTCGTGGCGCGCAAATGTCCTTGTAACCGATGATTCCGGTGATGGCAATAACAAGTAACCGAGATCGGGTTAAATTTCTAGGGACGCCCGCCGCGCAAGGTCTTCTGTCATGTCCACGATGAAGGCCGAATAGTGGTTTTCGACCATCTCCGAAGACGTGTCGTGCAAGCTGGCGACAAGGCGGATCGGCAGGCCGGCCCGCAGCCCGCGCACGATCGACGAATGCCGTAGGGCATACATAATCGTATCGACTGGCACTTCGGCGCGCTCAATGGTTGCGGCCCAGGGCTTCTCGATCTCATATGCTGCCCCCCAAGGGCGGCGGCGATCCTTTTCCCATTTGAACGGCCCGATGTTGCGATAGGCCCACCGCATCAGAAGGGGCTCGTCGGCTGCGCGGCCTTCCACCGCAGGCAACAGCCTTTCGATAACGGCGTCGGACAACGGGACGGCCACCGGCGGACGAGCCGTGGCGGAGCGGCCCTTGCTCGCGCCTGGCACCATTATGCGTTTGTTCGGGATCTGGAGCCCGCCCACGCGAATGCGCGTGATCTGGGAATATCGTGCGCCGGTGCTGGCAGCGAGCAACACCAGCCGCCCGAAATCGCCATCGGCGTCCACCTCAAAAGCCGCGTCGACCACCGCCTTGATCTGCCCATCGGCCAGCAACTGCTTGCGGGCTTCCGTCGCCACACGCATCGCCCTCGTGCCCACCTTGATCTCCGCGGAAAGAGCCGCGGGCAACTGCCGGCGGTGCTTCTCGGCGCTGGCATTAAGCGCGGCGCGAAGGTCGTTCAAGACGCGATTGACCGACGAGGGGGCCAAGCGTTTGCGATCGTCGTCCTGATCGACCGGTTCGGCGGTCAGGCGTTCGCGCCACTGCTGGATAGTAGCGGCGCGCAACTTGGAAAGGGGCGTCTTGGCGAAGTCGGCATCGCTTAGCACGTGGTTCTCGAGCCGCCCTTTGGTGATCGTACCGTCGCGCTTCGACCGTGCGAGCCGTTCTTTGACGTACTCATTGACTGCCGTGGTGACCGTCGGGCCGGTGCGAGGCGCCGATGCTTCCCGACCCTCGATTGCTGCTTGTTGCTGTCGGCCCCACTCCAGCACGTCGGCTACGGCCATGCGATAGGTCAGCGCGCCGTGCGCTGCGCCCTCATCGTCGGCGGAGCCCAGCCGTTCCTCCACCCGGTTGCCCTCCAACACCACCTTGGCCACCCAACTGCCGGGGCCCCGCGCGGGTTTGCGGTAGCCAAGCGAAACGCCACCACGGCCGCCGCTCACACCCACCCAATACGGGTTCTTGCGCGGCTCCAAGCGAGCGCGCTTGGAAGGGCTGTCAATTTCGGATATAGAGGGCCGTCCCACACGCTGTCCCACACTGTTATCTGTGCGGCGTGTTATATCTATGAGCCCACTTTGCCGCAAGCTATTGATTCTTTTGGCGTCACCGTTATCATGCACATCTGACGTGACGAACACGTCTGCCCTCCGAAGGCAGAGGTCACACGTTCGAATCGTGTCGGGTGCGCCAAAAATCACAATAAAAACAATAGGTTGTGCGGCCGCCCTCTCAGCCTCAAGTTTCGCGGCCTAGCATTGCAACCATATTGCTACCACTGAAACCCGTAGTTTAGCGATCGCTTTCGTATGGTCGGCGCAGCGACTGAGCGATACGCGGTCCAACTGCGGCCGCGAGACTTCAAAGTAAGATCCAGGCGCGCAGGACCGAATCGATCCGGGCGTGCGGTCTCATTAATGAAGTGCTCCCATTAAGTTGGCGCTGCCGAAACGATTTCGGATCAGCGGACAGGCCTGCGAATTGACCTGTGGACCCGCCGAAATTTTCTCGTGGGGTGAGCGTGTCCACTTTCAATCGGCCACCTTTAAGTCGCCACGGCATCCAAGTAAATGCTGGCATGAACTGCAGCAATGCGCCCCCATTGCCTTCATTTAGGCGCTGCTCAAGCGTCCCGGGAGTGGCCGGTCGGCTGATCTAAGACGACGACAGTAACGGGGTGGCAAGCTGCCCGACCGCTTCTGGGCGCCCAAGCCGGGAA
>TARA_R100000365_G_scaffold3692_1_pt1 | contig 14973 bp, 17 predicted proteins | sample TARA_R100000365 | Tara Oceans TARA_R100000365 (sample SAMEA2620668) | marine metagenome | biome: marine biome (ENVO:00000447); feature: mesopelagic zone (ENVO:00000213); material: "saline water (ENVO:00002010), including plankton (ENVO:xxxxxxxx)" | depth 1000 m | reverse complement strand
AAAGAAGGACCAAAGGCATTAGAATTGAAAAAATAGCCTTGATCATCAATCTTCAACTTCCACGATCACCTCGATTTCAACAGCAATGTCATTCGGAAGGGCTGCTACACCTACTGCCGAACGGGCATGTTTTCCTTTTTCTCCAAAGACTTCCACCATCAGATCAGAAAAACCATTGATCACGGCAGGATGTCCGGTAAAGTCTGGTGCCGAATTCACCATACCTAGCACCTTTACAAATTGCTTGATTTTACTTAAGTCTCCTCCAGTTGCTGCTTTAAGCACCGCGAGGATTTCAATACCGGTCTCCCTAGCAGCCTGATAGCCTTCCTCAGGACTCAAATCTGCTCCTACTTTTCCATAAATATCAGGTCCATTCCCAGCCAAAAAGATCAGATTACCCACTTGTTTCCACTTTACATAATTGGCAATAGGGGCACTAATTTCGGGAAGCTCTATTCCCAATTCTTTTAATTTTTCTTCTGGGCTTTGTGCATTGCTAAAATTCGAAAAGCAAAAGAAGATAAAAACGAGGGCAAGTAATTTTTTCATTGGATTTTTGATTGAACCAACCTAATCTAGCAGAATAATTCATAACTACCTATTTAACCTATCTGTAATTGTGGAAGCTATTCAAATCATCCCTTTCGAAAATTCTCTCCGGGCTCATTTTGAAATTATCAATAAGGCTTGGGTTGAAGAGTTGTTTGCTATAGAGCCATTTGATAAAGAACAATTGGAACAGCCGGAAAAAACGATTTTGGAAAAAGGAGGCGCCATTATTTTCGCCAAAAAAGGAGAGGAAATCGTAGGTACTGTTGGGCTTTCCAAAATCGATGAGCAAACCTATGAATTGATCAAAATGGGCGTTTCCAAGAATGCACAGGGCTTGGGGATAGGGAAGAAGCTTGGCATTGCAATTTTGGAAAAAGCCAAAGAAATGGGTGCCCGTAAAGTGGTTTTATATACACATACTAAGCTTCAGGCAGCATTGAAAATATACCAGAACTTAGGGTTTCAAGAAGTGCCAGTTCGGGATGGGAAATATTGCAGATGTGACTTGATGATGGAAGTGCAGCTTTAATGAGCTGATTTGCTGATTTTTATCAGTTTTTTCACTGACCTTTTTCAAAGGAATTTGTCCTGCTTTTCATGAACTTGTGGGTACATCAAAAATCTAGAAGCCATGAAAACTATAGCTGTTCCATTTGATTTTTCCTCTTATTCTCTTGCAGCCCTCAAGACTGCACAGAAAATAAGCGCAAAAACCAATGCCAATATTTTAGTGATTACGGTCATTCCTTCTGAAGTCGACTTTGAAAAACTTTCTGAAGAAGCCAAGAAGAAATACTCTGAGCTAACTGAGCAAAAACAAGAAGCTGAATTAGTTTTACCTGAATACGTTCGTGAAATAGCTCCGGCAAAATCCCAGATTGATTATCAAGTAAAAGTAGGTGTTCCTTGGGAAATGATATTAAGGACTATTAAAGAGGAAAATGTTGAGCTTCTGGTGATGGGAGCTTATGGAAAAGGTTATTCTGAGGGGAAATTTATAGGCTCTACCTTGCAAAAAGTATTGAGAAATTCTCCTTGTCCTGTTTTGGCTGTGAAGGAAGCCTTGGATGGAAATGATCTAAGGAAAATTGCTTTTTGTTCCAATTTCCATCTTAAATCAAGAGAAAGCTTTTCAATCATTAAATCCCTCCTTAAAGCATTCAAGTGTAGTGTTCATTTGCTTTATGTGAATACTCCCGATCACTTTACTTCTTCCGAGGAAGTCAAAAAAGGAATGGATATGTTTCAAAAAGGAAATGAGGAAATTGTTTTTCATCAGCATATTCACAATGCAAAAGAAGTGGAAAATGGAATTATCAACTTCACTTCTGAAAATGGTATCAAATGGATAGCAATTGAAACAGGCCACCATGAGAAAAGTCTTTCTTATCAAGTAGGAACTACAGAAACGGTCTTATTTAAAGGCAATTTGGGCGTTTTGAGTATCAAGCAGTAGCCTGTTTTGGTTGATCTAGATTAGATGATTCAGTTTTTGGGTGTTGCCAATGCAAGACGGCAACACCCAAACTGTAAAGACTTCTACAATATTCATTTCCAACATTGCTTAAGGTAGAAAAAGGAATATCTGTCTGATGGCTTTTTGCTTCTTTGTATAAGTCTTCCATAAAAATTTGATCTTGATATTGAAGTTGCTGTAGCCATTGAGGTACATCTCTTTTTTCTTTTTCTTCCAGCCTCAGTTGTTCTATTTGTTCAAATAACACTTTTGCATGATCCTGGATTCTAAGCAGGAATTTTTTCGGGAGGTTTCTTTCAGCTGATTCTAACTCTTTAATGTTTTGGGTGATGCCCTTCATAGCTTTAGCTGAATAAACCATGGACCTAAGCGATTCCATGAGCGAACTTAGATGTCTTGCCTCAACTTCAGAGATTGGTTCGCTTTGAATCTTTATATGATACTCTGTAATTTCGTCTTCGATTTCTTTGATTTCGTTGTAGACATGGATTAATTCAAATGAGCGGCCCAATACTTTTTGCCAAATACTTTCATGTTCTCCTGCTTTTGCCTCGATTCCCAGAGTCTCCTTGATAAAGAATTTGGTGCGGTCGAAAACCGAGTCTAGCTCTTTCTCTACAGCTTTAATGGCTGCTTCTGGAACAGAAGTGTCTACGTTGTGAATAAATGAGGTTAAGCTAATTTTTTTGGTTTTAAAACGTTGATTGATCCAAGATCTCAAAAAACCCAAAAAAGGAAAGAAAATGATAATCCCCGCTAGGTTCATCAAAGTGTTGAATACAACCAATAAGATCAAATGATCTCCTCCAATTCTACTGTTTTCTAAGATGGTGATGAAATAGGGGATAAATGGAAAAATCAGTATCCCAGTACAGAAATTAAATATGAAATGGACTGAAGCCAACCTTTTTTTATCGGGAGTTCCACCAATTGCTCCCAGAATAACAGTGATGGTTGTTCCAATATTGGCTCCCACTGTTGCAGCTGCCGCTTGATCTAAAGTGATTACATCCGAATTTAATGCACTGAGTAAAATTACCAGTGTAGCTGAGCTGGATTGAATCAAAGCAGTGAGAACAATACCCAGCCCTAAAAAGAATATCAGCCTTACCTCTGCAAATTGACTTAATTCCATTTTTTGAGCCAGCAATTCAATGGAGGTTTTCATTAAATCAATCCCAAAAAATAAAAACCCGAAACCTAATAGAAGGAGGCCAAAATTTTTCAGATATATTCTTTTACTAAAAAATTGATAAAAAAGGGCTCCTATTCCTATAAATGGGAGTGAAAAAGAAGAAATGCTGATTTTAAACCCTAAAGTGGCAACTATCCATGCGGTAACTGTAGTCCCTAGGTTAGCTCCTAGTATTACTCCAATGGAGTTTTGAAGGCTGATGAGACCTGCTCCTAAAAATGCTAACACCATCAAAGTAACTAAAGAGCTACTCTGTAAAATTGAAGTAATAAAGGTTCCTGTAAGGATACCTTTCCAGCTTTTGTTGGTGAATTTTTGGAGTAGGGTCCTAAAGGATTTTCCAGCAAGTTCTTTGAGCCCACTTTCCATTTGGTGCATTCCCAAAAGGAAAATTCCCAATCCTGCTATAAATTCCCAATAGTTAAGATTTTCCATAGAAAGATATTACCTCGTTTAGAGGAAATCATTTACGGAAATTAATGGAAATATGAAGAATGAAAAATGATAAAAAGCAGGTTTACCAGAATCTGAATCTCTTTTCGTTAACTCTGTTTCTGAAAATCCAGTTGTCAAAAATATCTCTGGAGAAGTGGATTTCCAGCCCAACATTGACAGTCATGTAGCCATCAAAGCGGTAAGTAAGGCCCGAACCTCTACGTATTCTTCCACCATTACGGAGGATTTTATCTACATCCGGCATTCCATTGTCATCCAAAAAATCTGGGTTTCTAATAGCCAGCCTCAATCTATCGGGATTTCTTCCCGTTACATAGTCATCGACTAAGTCCAGGTAAAATTCACTGACATTATAAGCCGAAATATCATCCATGTAATCAGTCAAAGTGAACCTGTAATTTCCTTCAAATGTCAAATCCATGTAGACATTAAGTTTGTATTTGAATCCCAATCCCATAGGAAAAACTACAATATACCTTTCATAAGGGTTGCTTTCTAATTGAAGAGGTCTCAGATCTACCCATTCTCCATCAAGTTGAGCTTCTGGGTTATTGGTGGACATACCAATTCCAACGAATATATAAGGGTTCCAGAGTGGTCTATGAATATTAGGAACCTTTACAGGGTCCCAATAGTATTCGATAATTCCTGTTACTTCCCAATTCTGAGCTCGGAAATGAAGATTTCTGGGAGTTCTGAAGGCTCTTGGATCCGAAGGAGGATCTTGACCCGACATTTTATAATATGAAAAATCTCCTCTTGCCCGTAAATGAGTTCCTATTGTATAATGGAATGCAATATTCGCATTCCAATCCGGCTGAACCCCTTCATTATATTTCCAAAAGGAATATAATTCTCCAAAATACTGGGTAGGACCAATACTGGCAGAAAAAGACCATGGCTCCTCAAAACGATAGCGATAGAAGCTTTGGGAGATAGACTCAAAGCTGATAAATAAAAATAATATTAGAAGTAACTTTCTCATCTTTAGGCCATTTGTAAGCCTACTCCTCAGGTAATTTATCGAAAAATAGCCTAATTTTTTAAATTTTCAAATCCTGATTTTAGATGCAAGTCTCTTTGTGGGAATGGAATTTCAATTCCTTCTTCGCCAAATCTCTTAAATACTTCATAATAAAGTTGGCTTTTGAGCACATTGGGTCTATTGATATATTCTGAGGTCCAAACCCTTAAAGTAAAATTAATGGAGTTATCGCCATAATCCGAAAAGAGCACATCAGTTTCAGGAGTGTTAAGTACCCCCGGATTTTTCTTGGCCACATCCAACAAAATTTCTTTGACCCTTTGTGGATTTTCTTTGTAAGAAATCCCAACAGGAAAATTAAACCTAACCATTCTATCCGAGTGGGACCAGTTAATTACCTGACTATCTATAAATTGACTGTTTGGGACAATAATGGTGATATTATCGTTGGTGACAATCATTGTGGAGCGAGCAGAAATTTTGATTACATCACCAGTCACATCTCCAACCTCGATTCTATCCCCAACTTTTATGGGTTGCTCGAATAGAATAATCAAACCACTGATAAAGTTGTTGGTCACATTTTGCAAACCAAAACCAATACCAACACCAATTGCTCCGGCAAGAACACCAAATGCGCTGAGGTCAATCCCGTTTGTTTGTAAAATCGAAAAAATACCCGCCAAAATCAGAAGGTATTTGACCATGGTTCCGATAGATTGTCTGGTCCCGGTGGTGATGTCGTAGCGCTTTAATATCTTATTGACTAGGAGTCTTCTCAGCCATTCCGAGATCACAAAAAGTGCGATAAATGAAAAAATCAGGGTAAGTAGTAAGCCTATAGTCAATTTAGACTCTCCCAAATTAATTAAACTGATATTTAGGAGTTCTTCTAGCCAATCTATAAAATTAGAGACAGGAGCTGTTTTTGTATTATTTGCTTCACTTTGCATAGAAAATCGCTGTATTTTTCGAAATTCGTCGATTAATCATCAGAATTGAATACCCAATCTAAAGTAATTTTAGCTGGATTAAAAAATCCATATTTTATTTTGTTTACAGGTTGGAAATTTTCCCCTTCTGAAATTATCGATTGATTTTAGTTAATTTTGTGACATGAGTAAACACAGAGAAGAACTCGAGCACCGATTAAAACTCCGAAATATTAAGCTTTCCGATTTCGATGATATCCGTGATATCATGGTATCGATATACAAAGACAAAGGCATGGCCTGGACCCGTCAGGAATTGAAGAACCAGCTGAAGGTTTTTCCTGAAGGACAGATTTGTATTGAAGATAATGGAAAGGTAGTCGCTGCTGCTCTCAGTATAATTGTTGATTATTCTCAATTTGGAGATAACCATACTTACGATCAAATCACCGGATTCGGTAAATTCGATACCCATGATGATGAGGGTGATACACTCTATGGCACGGATGTATTCGTACATCAAGAATATCGTGGCATGCGATTGGGTCGTCGACTTTATGATGCCCGTAAAGAGCTTTGCGAAAACCTGAATCTCCGCTCTATCATTGCAGGGGGAAGAATTCCAGGCTATGCTAATTATGCCGATGAAATGACTCCAAGGAAATACATCGATTTGGTCAAGAATAAGGAGATTTTCGATTCCGTTCTTTCATTCCAACTCGCCAATGAGTTCCACGTGAGGAAGGTGATTACGAAATATCTTCCGGAGGATATTGATTCCAGAGCTTATGCTACTTTGTTGGAATGGATCAATATATATTATGAAAAAGACGAAAAGCTTATCGGAAATAAAAAATCCATTGTTCGTTTAGGATTGGTTCAATGGAAAATGAGAAGGTTTTCCAATGTAGATGATCTGATGCAGCAGGTTGAATTTTTCGTCGATACTGTTTCTGGATATAAATCGGATTTCTGTCTACTTCCTGAATTCTTCAATGCTCCGCTATTGGCTGAGTTTAATGATATGGATGCCTCAGAAGCAATCCGAAATTTGGCAGACTACACGGAAGAGATTGTAAGTAGAATGAGTGATTTGGCGGTTTCTTACAACGTGAACATCATCGCTGGATCCATGCCGGAATATGATGGCAAGAAACTTCGAAATGTAAGTTACCTGTGCAGGAGAGATGGTACACATGCCAAGCAATACAAACTTCACATTACACCAGATGAAGCAGCATATTGGGGGCTTCAGGGCGGAAATGGAATCAATGTTTTTGATACGGATGCAGGAAGGGTTGGAATTCTAATTTGTTATGACGTGGAATTTCCTGAATTAGGGAGAATCCTTGCAGAGCAAAACATGGATATTTTATTTGTTCCTTTCTGGACGGATACAAAAAATGCTTTCCTACGAGTAAATACCTGCGCAAGATCGAGAGCAATAGAAAACGAATGCTATGTAGCGATCACAGGGTCGGTGGGTAACCTTCCAAAAGTGGAAAACATGGATATTCAATACTCACAGGCTGCTATATATTCCCCTTCAGATTTTTCATTTCCACATGATTCTATCGTAGCCCAAGCATCTGAAAATGCAGAAACTACAATTGTCGCGGATGTGGACTTAGATCTTTTGACTAAGCAAAGAAAAGCTGGAAGTGTAAGAAACTTAGAACAACGAAGACTAGACCTATACTCTATACAATGGAAACAGAAGAAATAATCAATCAACTCTTTTCCGGGATTTCAGAGGAGGTTTTGCAAAAAGCATCCGCTATCAAATTACTGATTACTGATGTAGATGGTGTGCTGACCGACGGTGGGATCATCTATGATGACTTAGGCACGGAGTATAAGAAATACAATGTCAAAGATGGCTTGATTGTACAGCATTTGAGAAAAAACCGCATTATGGTGGGTGCAATTACAGGTCGTTCATCCAAGGTAGTGGAGAATAGGTGCGAGGAATTGCGTTTTGATTTTCATTATCACGGGGTAAAGGATAAATGGAAAAAACTAAGCGAAATCCTGGAAACGCTGGAAATAGAACTGCATGAGGTCGCCTATATTGGAGATGACCTGATTGACCTGCCTATTTTAAGTAAAGTTGGATTTTCAGTGGCTCCAGCAGATGCATTGGCATATGTCAAATCTCAAGTGAATTATGTCACCCTTGCTGCTGGAGGCAAAGGTGTTTTCAGAGAAGTAGCAGACCTAATATTACATTCCAAAGGCAGATTGATTCCTTTGGTTGAAAATTATATCGTAAAAGCAAAAGAAGATGAATAGAACCACTAGCACCATGAAAATCAGAGAGGGAATTGTTTTAGGTTCCGATAAACCTGTCCTTTTCTCTGGCCCTTGTGCCGTGGAGAGCTATGATATTTGTCTGGAAATAGGAACGAAGGTGAAGGCTTGGGCTGAGGAAAATGGCTTTCACTATGTTTTTAAAGCCTCATTTGACAAAGCAAATAGAACCTCTTCCAATTCTTTCCGAAGCATAGGAATGGATAAATCTTTGGAGGTTTTGCAGCGGGTAGGTCAAGCTTTGAATGTGCCCTTGGTAACGGATATTCATGAAAGTTATCAGGCAGCTGAAGTGGCCGAAGTAGTAGATGTGCTTCAGATTCCGGCTTTCTTATGTAGGCAAACGGATTTACTTTTGGCTGCAGCAGAGACCGGAAAGGCTGTAAAAATTAAGAGAGGTCAGTTTATGGCTCCTGAAGACATGCAGTATGCAGTCAAGAAAGTAAGATCTGTTGGAAATGAAAATGTCTGTTTGACCGAGCGTGGGTTCTCATTGGGATATCATAATCTGGTTGTAGATATGAGAGGTCTTCCGATCATGCGACAATTTGCTCCTGTGGTATTTGATATCACGCACTCAGTTCAACAGCCTGGAGGCCAAGGCGGAAGCAGCGGAGGTCAAAGAGAGTTTGCTCCGGTTTTAGCGAGAGCAGCGGCCGCAACTGGAATAGATGGCTTCTTTATTGAAACCCACCCAGAACCAGCAAAGGCATTGAGTGACGGACCAAATTTGATTCCTCTTGCCAAGATGGGAGAATTTTTGGCTATGTTGAAAGAGTCTTGGGCTTTGGGAAGAAAATACCAGGATTTTAAGGTCGAAGAATAATTCAAAATTTATGAAAGCTAATAGCCACTATATAAACCGCTTCTTTTTGATTGCGGTTTTTTTATTCTCAGGAGTTTGCTCGGCTTTTGCCAGTCAAAAGGAGGTTGCTGATAAGATCAGATTTATCCTGGAGACCGATCAACCCCAAAGAAAATTGGAAGTAAGGGGCTTGCCATTATTGACATCCAGTGAAATTCATACTCTTTACGGAGCGAGAGAGTTTAACCCAGTTTGGTCTTTCAATGGGGAATTGACCGAATTTGCTTATGAGATGCGATATGAAATCATTCAGTCAAAATATGATGGATTGAACCCTGAAGAGTATAATTTGAAATTAATTCAGACCTATTTTGAAGCTTTTGAAAGTAATAAAAAGAAGAAAAATGCGAATGATTTCAGTGATTTGGCAGACTTTGATTTGCTTTTGACTGATGCGTTTTTCAAGCTGGTTACTCATTTGGAAGTTGGAAAAGTTGACCCATCATCCTTGAAAAGTAACTGGGGAATTGAGCCTATTCAAAAGCAATTAGACTATATAGAATTACTGCATACAGCTCTTATGAGAAAGGAAATTCGGCCAGTGATCCAGTCTGTTTATCCTAAATTTGAAATCTATCGAAAGGGCAGAGAAGTAGTCAGAAATCTCGAATCCATTGCGAAAAATGATTCTTTGGATTGGAAACCAGTCAAAGAAAACAAATCAATTAAAGTAGGTGAGACTAATTCTGCTATTCCCGCTTTACGAGATAGATTGATTTTCTGGGGATATCTTGTCGGATCTACTGTTGCTGATAAATCGTCAAAACTCTATGACTCTCTTCTTTTTGAAGCGGTAAAAAGATATCAGGCAGACAATGGACTTGAAGCAGATGGAATCTTAGGTAAAATGACTTTAGAGGCTCTCAATCAATCTCCAAAAAGTTTGATCGATAAAGCTTCAGTAAACTTGGAAAGGCTGAGGTGGCTTCCGGACACCATTCAAAATTCCACCTACATTTTGGTCAATATTGCCAATTTTGAATTGGACTTTATTGATAATAGGGACACGCTTTTTTCTGAAAAAGTTATTGTTGGCCAGCCTTATCATCAGTCTCCAGTCTTTTCAGCTCAGATGAGTTATATTGTTTTCAGTCCATATTGGAATATTCCTTATTCCATTATGCGGAATGAAACCCTTCCTGCCATTCGAAAAAACCCCTCTTATTTAACTAGAAATAATATGGAGGTGATTACCCGATCAGGGAAATATGTAGATCCTTCTACTGTAGATTTTAGCAGCAAGTCCTTTCCATACTTGATTAGGCAAAAGCCAGGGCAAAATAATTCTCTAGGCCTAGTTAAGTTTATGTTTCCGAACAAGTACAGCGTTTATATTCATGATACTCCCACGAGAAACTTATTTGAAAAGGAAGAGCGAGCGCTCTCGCATGGTTGTATCAGATTGAAAAACCCCACCCAACTAGCACAATTACTATTAAAAAACAATCAAGATTGGGATTCACAAAAAATTGAAAAAGCTATGAATCAGCCTAGAGAACAAATTGTAAACCTGGACAAAAAGATACCCGTTATCTTGGTTTACCTTACTTTCTGGGCGGACTCAAATGGAAAGGGTCATTTCAGATCAGATATCTATCAGCGTGACTCTGAGATTTTAGCGGCCCTAAGATCTTTTTAAGGTTGAGCTAGTTCGGAATTTTCTAAGTAGTCAGGAGCTTTGCCGAACACAAACATTAATGATCCTTCTTTTATAATGTCTATTGCTTCTTTGCTGATATCAGGGGGTAGTGCTGGACAGCCTAAGCTTCTTCCTAATCGTCCTGTAGCCTTCGCAAATTCTTCCTTTGCATAATCTGCGCCATGGATAACTATAGCTCTGTTTCGTGCTTGATCATTGATTCCCTTTTCCAGTCCATCGATTCTCAAAGAATAGCCGTGCTTCCCAAAATAAGTCTCTGCTGTTTTAAAAAATCCTAAGCTACTCTTATAAGATTCGGGTTTATTGGAAAAAGATTCAGCCATCAATTGACCGGAATTTCTACCGTGTGATACAACTGTGTTGATTAAGATTTCTGATTTTTCCATATCGATTACCCAAAGTCTTTTCTCGGTAGATGGGAGGCTGAAATCGATAATTGTCAATACAGGATTTTCCAGTTTATGCTCCAACTTTTCCCACCCATGCATAGCAAGCTCAAAAATTTCTTTAGAAGGAACCAAAGGTGCATCATCAACTATCAGTTGATAAATTTTTTCACTTTCAGATATTTTAGAGGGGTTGGGAGTAGTAGTCGTGTGGATGATATTTGCTGTTAAAGCAAAGCTTATTAGCGTGTGAATTATGGTAGGTAGGGTCATAGTTTTTCCTTCTTTACAAAAGCCAAGCCAAATATTTAACTAGGATATTATTTGATTATCAAGGACTTGGCTAATCTGGGTGATAAGCGAACGTCCACTTTAAGGAACTAAAATAAAGTGGACTTTTGTTCCTTTTACGGTGAAAATTTCTATTTATTGCCTCTGAATTTGATAAATGGTTAATTTTGCCGACTGCAAAAAATAAATGGTTGAACAGCAGGAGTTTGAAATTTCTGTTTAAAGAATTTGAATAAAAATTAAACAAAAATAATTGAACTGCTGTTCAGAGAAGTAATGAAAGTAACCGTATTCCGCAAAGAGCACTTCAACGCTGCGCACAGGCTTAACAATTCTGCCTGGTCACCTGAAAAAAACCAAGCTGTTTTTGGTAAATGCAATAATCCCAATTACCACGGACACAATTATGATTTGATAGTAAAACTCAGGGGAGAAGTTGATCCTGATACAGGATACGTTTATGACATGAAAGTGCTTAGCGATCTTATCAAAAAGCACGTATTAAATAAATTTGACCACAAAAACCTAAACTTGGATACCGATGAATTCAAAAATCTCAACCCTTCCGCTGAAAATATTGCAGTGGTTATTTGGAATATTTTGAGGGAAAAAATTGATCGGAAATTCGAATTAACGATTCGACTTTATGAAACAGAAAGAAACTTTGTTGAATACGATGGGAATTAATCTGTCCCGGGCTTCATTTGAGGAAATCGGTGAAGAGCATGTTGGAACTTCTTTAGAAACTCCTTTGAGAGAGGATGCTTTCGAAATGGATGATGATTTAAAAGTGGAATTGATTGAAAAGCATTTCCGTGAAATCATGAACATTTTGGGATTAGACCTCACAGATGATAGTTTGAAAGGTACTCCTCATCGGGTGGCCAAAATGTATGTGAAGGAGGTTTTCGCAGGTTTGAATCCAAAGAATAAGCCAGCTGCAAAACTTTTTGAGAACAAGTACAAATACAATGAAATGTTGGTAGAAAAAGATATCACGTTTCATTCTCATTGCGAACATCATTTCGTTCCGATCTATGGTAAGGCTCATGTGGCTTACATTTCTAATGGAAACGTGATCGGTCTTTCAAAAATCAATAGAATAGTACAGTATTTTGCCAAAAGGCCTCAGGTTCAAGAAAGATTGACCATGCAAATTGGTAATGAGTTGAAAGAAGTTTTAGGCACTGAAGACGTAGCTATTATCATGGATGCATATCATATGTGCGTCAGCTCAAGAGGTGTTAATGATACCAACAGTTCAACCGTTACTTCCTTTTATTCAGGTAAGTTTGAAAGAGACGAACAGGCTAGAAATGAATTTCTGAAGTATATCAGTTTAGAAAAGTAAAATATATCCTACTAAACCAACTTTAAAACCGGGCAAAAGCGCGGTTTTTTTTGTTTTTCCCAAAACAAATTCCTTCATCAAATGCTTTTATACATGAAACCAAACAAGTTATGCAAGGAAAAAATATTGTTATCATCGGAGGAAACTCAGGAATTGGAAAAGCTATTTCGGAATCATTGAAATCAAAAGGTGCAAATCTCTATTTGTACTCCAAAAGTGGTGATGGAACTACTGAATTGGACATCACCGAAGATTTTGACCAGTTACCAGATTCACCTGATGTTATTGATGGTTTGGTTTATTGTCCAGGCACTATAAATCTGAAGCCTTTTCATAGAATTAGCAAAAGTGATTTCCAAAAAGAATTAGACATTAATTTTTTGGGGGCAGTCAAAGTTTTGCAAGCTACTATGAAGGCTTTGAAAAAGTCTGATTCGCCTTCAGTTGTAATGTTTAGCACGGTTGCAGTTCAGACTGGTATGGGTTTTCATGCCGGTATTGCAGCAGCAAAAGGTGCTGTAGAAGGGCTGACAAGATCATTGGCGGCTGAATGGGCTCCTTCAAAGATTCGAGTAAATGCTATAGCCCCATCTTTGACAGACACCCCATTGGCAAATGCATTGTTGTCATCTGATGATAAAAAAGAAGCAAGTAATAAAAGACATCCTATCGGTAGATATGGAACTCCGGAAGACATTGCTAATGCTGCAGTATTTTTGCTGTCTGAGGAAAGTTCCTGGATGACAGGTCAGATAGTGCATTTGGATGGAGGAATGTCCAATCTTAAATAAACTTTAAACAATTTCAATAGAATTTTGTCATTACTTAGGGTACGGTCCCGAGAAGAACGAGCTGTGAATATGAAGACTCCACCTGAATCATTCCTATTGTTTAAGGAAGAATTGAGGAAAGCCCAACTCGAAAAAGAAAGGCTAAAGAAAGACTATGAGAATAAGCTTGCAGAAGTTAATCAAGAGCTTGCGAGACTGAAAGAGCAAATTAAGTCTCAGCAGGACATGATGCGGACTACTCTCGAATATGCCTCAAACCTAGAAGTTCGCTTGGAGCAATTCAAAGACGAAGTCAATCAATCTGAAACCAAGCGTAAAAATACAGTCTATTAATCCCTCACCATCTTGCCATGAACGACACCTTATATCCATCAGAAACGCGAGATTTTGAACTGGCTTTTGAAGAAAAGTATGCACGCGTTTTAATTAATCCTGACAAAGGAATTGTGATTTGTGAATTACTTGCAGACTATATCCCCATTGAAGATTTCAAGGAAACATTCAATCAAATAGGTGAGAAAGTTAAAGCAGGTAAGTACGAAAAATTCATTTTCGACAAGAGATCTCTAAGAGCCTTCCATCAACCTACAATGGAATGGTATTTCATTCATTGGAAGAAAGATATGTTAGCATATGGTGTGAAAACCCATCGTAAAATCCTTCCAGATGAAAAGTGGTTTGAAAAAATGGTTCAAATAGCAAAGAATCAGATTTTGGAAACCTATCCAGATAATATTATTGATCAATTGGATATCAAATATTGTGATACCATTGAAGAGGCAATTAAAAAATGATCAAGCATTTCAGCAAAGAGGATATTCTGGAATCTGACTCATTCTTCAGAAGAAATCTGATTAATTGCCTATCAGGATACAAAAGCCTAAACCTAATTGGTACAAAGAGTAAATCTGGGATCAATAATTTGGCTCCTTTTTCTCAGGTTTTTCATATAGGTGCATCTCCTCCATTGGTGGGGATTCTCTTTAGGCCTCATACTGTTCAAAGAGATACGCTGGAAAATATTCTGGAAACAGAGGTTTTCACGCTCAATCATGTTACCCCAGAATTTTACAAAGAAGCTCACTGGACCTCGGCTAGATGGGAGGGTTCTGAATTTGAAAAAACTGGGCTTGAAGAGGAATACTTGGAGCAATTCTATGCCCCTTTTGTTAAAAAGAGTCCTCTCAAATTGGGCTGTTCATTAGTTGAGACACAAACATTAAAAATTAATGAAACTGTTTTGCTGATAGCTTCTATAGATCACATTTACGTGGAAGAAAAAGGGCTAAGGCAAGACGGATCTCTTGATCTAAATATTTTGGAATCTGTCACAGTTTCAGGTCTGGATGAATATCATGTCGGTGAAAAGCTAAGTAGACTCAGTAACGCCAAACCTGATAAACTTCCCCAAGAAATTTAAATCCTCGAAAGAGGATTTTATTTTTTATGAGTATTTGATAGTTTTGGAAAAAGACTTTTTATGAAATTTTTCTTTTCTACTCTTATCGCAGTTTTGGTTTTATACTCCTGCAGTCAAAAAAAATCCGAGGAAATCTCAGGTTCTTATGTCCCAGAATTAGTATTGGTAGACAGTATGCGCATAGATCGAATGGTCGTTCCAACTTTGCTGGATTATTCTGATGATGCTCAGAAATTTTTGTTTTTCGATTTTAAAAGCAATGAATTTATCCTAACAGACAATTCTGGTAATATTCTCAA
>TARA_R100000365_G_C2748548_1_pt1 | contig 15016 bp, 13 predicted proteins | sample TARA_R100000365 | Tara Oceans TARA_R100000365 (sample SAMEA2620668) | marine metagenome | biome: marine biome (ENVO:00000447); feature: mesopelagic zone (ENVO:00000213); material: "saline water (ENVO:00002010), including plankton (ENVO:xxxxxxxx)" | depth 1000 m | reverse complement strand
TTCGGATCCGAATGCTGTTTTGACTGCTCCAGGATGCAATGAGAAAGAAGAGATGCCTTGCTCACTAAATCTTTTTTTTAATTCTTTGGTGAATAGAATATTATAAAGTTTTGCCTGACAGTATGCTGAGAAGGGATTTCCGGATTTTTTGAGACTTGGGTCTTCAGTATTAAAACTAGCGATTCTATGAGCCTCTGAACTCACATTGATAATTTTTGCTTTGCCTTTGAACAGGGCATTTTCTACTAATTTAAATAGGAAAAAATGTCCCAGATGGTTGACTGCAAAAGTCATATCGAAGCCATCCTCTGTCTTTTTTCCAGCAGGAAACATGCCGCCTGCATTATTGATCATAACTTGGATTTCAGAATAATTTTCCTGAATATAAGATCCGGCATTTTGGACGGATTTCATGGAAGAAAGATCCATTTCTACCCAGTCTAGCTTTTCGGTTTTTGGGAATTGGCTGGCTATTCTTATGGCTTTTTCCAAATTTCTTACTGGTAAAATAAATCGGTCAAAATGGGGATAAAGTGCTTTTAGAGTTTCTAGTCCAATTCCGGAAGTGCTGCCTGTCAAAAGTAAATTCATATAGTATTTTTCTAAGACTACTCAAAAAGTACTCTCTTGGTTTTCAGTTTACTGTAGCGTTGACAACATACAAAAATGTTATGCATGCAGAATTTTTGTAATTTTAGCCTTATTTTCCCAATCTAAGCGAATAAATCCTAACCCTATTGAATAGCATTTGGCTATGTCGAAGAAATTTATTGATATAGAAAAGGCAATTGCCTCCAAAAACCCATCTTTATTGAAATGGATGCCTGGTTTTGTGCTCTCCTACATCAAGCGCGTCACGCATGAGTCTTGGATGAATGGGATCATGGACCGCATTGGACATTTGAAAGGTCTTGATTTTGTCAATGCATTGATTGAGGAGTTTGAGATGGAAGTAGAATTAATAGGAGAGGAAAAAGTACCCAGAGAAGGAGGCGTGATCATCGCTGCGAATCATCCTTTGGGTGGAATGGATGGAATTGCCCTGATGTATGCCTTGGGTAGAATCCGAACTGATATCCGTTTTTTGGTGAATGATCTATTAATGACCTTCGATAATTTTAATCCAATTTTTGTCCCTGTCAATAAGCATGGAAGGAATTCTCAAGAAACTTTGGATAAAATTGAAGAGGTATATTCCAAAGATTTTGCTGTGCTAATATTTCCGGCAGGATTGGTTTCCAGAAAAATAGACGGAGAAATAAAGGACTTACAATGGAAAAAGAGTTTCATCGCCAAGTCAAAAAAATATAAAAAAGATATACTTCTAAGCTTTATTGAGGGGGGAAATTCAAAATTCTTTTACAATTTAGCTAACTGGCGAAAGAAACTTGGGATAAAGGCAAATCTGGAGATGTTTTATCTTGCAGATGAAATGTATAAGCAAAGGGGTCAAAAAGTTAAGATTCGAATTGGTGAAAGAATCAAATATCAAACCTTTACCGATGAGAAATCTGATGCTCAATGGGCTGATCAAATGAAAGAAAAAGTGTATGAACTCGGATCGAAAAATGCATAAAGAGGCTGAAATTATTCCTGCAGTGAGCACGGAGTTGATTAAGGCTGAATTAAGGCCTGAAAGATTCATTCGTTACGCAAACAATGGAAACAATCTGGTTTATTTGGTTAATTACCACAATGCACCTAATGTGGTCCGAGAAATCGGCCGTTTGAGAGAATTGACCTTCAGAGCAGCAGGAGGAGGGACAGGCCTAGCATTGGATCTGGATGAAAATGACACTTGTGAAAACTGCTATGATCAATTAATTACCTGGAGCCCCGAAGATGAAGAAATTGTGGCTGGATATCGTTTGATCCATTGTAAAAAAGCTATAGACTCATCTGGAAAAATCAATTTATCCACTACTCACTTATTCGATTTTTCAGAGAAATTTATTTCTGATTATTTGCCTTACACTATTGAGTTGGGACGCTCTTTTGTTCAGCCTAAATATCAGCCAAGCATTGATAATAGAAAAGGAATTTTCAGCTTGGATAATCTTTGGGATGGGCTTGGAGCAGTGGTCTTATTGAATCCTGACGTCAAATATCTGTTTGGCAAAGTGACTATGTATCCACATTACAATAGAGAAGGAAGAGATCTTTTGCTGAGATTTATGAATCATTATTTCCCAGATAATGAAAATCTAGTCAGTCCCAAGCCTGAGTTAAGACTTACTTATGAAACCGAATTAGGAACAGGTCCAAATATTTTTGAAGGGCTGGATTACAAAGAGGGCTATAAACTTCTCAATTCCAGGATTAGAAATTACGGAGAAAATATTCCTCCTTTGATCAATACTTACATGAATTTGTCTCCTACCATGATGACTTTTGGTACGGCTCTGAATGATGAGTTTGGAGAGGTAGAGGAAACAGGAATTCTAATCACATTAAAAGATATCTATGATACCAAAAAACATAGACACATGGATACCTTTGAAAGAGACAGAGTTTTAGGAAGTAGAAATGGGCAAAGCTAAAAAAACATTAATCGTAGGTGCTACTCCGAATCCTTCCCGATATGCATTTGTAGCGGCAGGAATGTTTGATGACAGGGATATGGAATTTATCCCCATTGGAATCAAAAAAGGGGAACTTTTTGGAAAGGAAATTCTGGATTTGAGACAAAAGCCAGCTTTAGAAGATATTGATACGATCACTTTATATATCGGACCGGATCATCAAGAAGAGTGGATTGATTATTTGCTTTCACTCAATCCTAAGAGAATCATTTTTAATCCAGGAACCGAAAACCCTGAGTTTTTTCAGGCAGCAAAAAAGCAAGGTGTGGAGGTGACCCCAGCATGTACTTTAGTTATGCTTAGTACTGGTCAGTATTAGAGATTTTTTTGAAGAAATTATCCATATACAAAATATGTGGAAAGGAAATTAGGGAGATTAATACGAAAAATAAAAGCAGTAATTCCTGAGATTCTAAAAAACTAAGACCCAAAAATAGGATAAGGCCAATTCCTATGAAACTCAAAATTGAGAAGGGGAGGAGTTGAATTAGAAATTTTTTAAAGCCTCGGAATTTGGGGAATTTTTCCAGAAATCGGTATTCGACCATCATACTTGGAACAGCATGCCAGAATCCAAAGTAAATAATAAAGGAAACTAGCAATGGGCTAAAGTATAAAAGTAGAGGAAGGACAGTCAGATCAATCAAATCAGCTTTACTGAATCCAATTTTCAGATATAATTGAATTGATAAACTGCTGATCAAAAATACGCTTATAATGAGAATTTGAGAATCATAGAATCCCTTAATATCTAAAATAGGAGCTAAGATTGATTGGGTCATTTCAAAATCTCCAAAGAGAATCACAGACAGCATTAACAATCCCCTGCTGCAGTATAACAAAGAATTTAAAAGTCTATTATTAGCAACTTCCCGCTTGATAAAGTGAGTTTGTCCGAAGTGATAGGCGGACATAAGAAGAAATGCGGCCAGTGCGATTTTGGGTACTACATACCAAATCAAAAGATAAGCTGCAATCAATGATAAGTAGTTGATTAAAAATCTGATAAGGCTTTTTTGGTTGGTATGAGGATTGGATGTTAAATGGTCTATTGCTCCATGGGGGATTCCGGCTGTAAGTAGTATAAGTAGAAAAATCCCATAATCCAGAATAGGAAAATCAAACGAGAAAAGTGCATATACACAGCCTATCCCCAAGCCCAATGCTTTGAAAATGCCTTCAATGCTTCTCATAATTCAGGAGGCTTTTGATGAAAATAGGAAACCGTAGTCGGCTAAGCAATTTAATTTCTTGAAAAAGACTAGTTTCTTCTCCCAAGAATTTCATGACCAAATCAGTTTCATTCCTTTTAAACAAATCCTCGAAAATTCCTTTGAGTTCATGAGGCCATTTATGGGCGATATTGAGTAGGATGTTATCATAAAAGCGAAATCTGGCAGGAGACTTTTCGGTTTTAATGTTGTTTTCACCACTCACTAGCTGATTGACAAGTGATTGAGCTCTCTTTTGAATGGTGTGGAATGTATAACCTGTAGAAGCCTTAGTCCATCCCGCTTTGGTACCGATAGGAATGATACGTTTTGAAAAATCGGGGGCTTTTATTTGAGTTGTCATTGGAATAACTCCTTTTTCCTGAAAAGTGATTTCATAAGCTATTCCACCAAATTTTTCCTCCAGATACTCTTTGATTTTTGCGTTTAAGATTTCTTGACTTATATCCTGTCGACTGTAAGCAGTATACTCTATCAAGGCTGATTTGGAATGATAGGGTAGAATGTAAAAGAAATCAAATAGACCCTTTTCACTTTGGGTCCACTCCATCATCGTGAAGGTTGATTTATCAAAAATGTTTTGATCAGTTTCGATTTTCCATCCAGCAAAGATCTGTTTTAGAGCTTTGGAACCTAGGTGATCCGAATCTGTTAGTCTGGAATCGAAAATATAATTTCCTTGATAGATAGTATCATTTGAGGTGAATACTTCTACTGAATTTTCTTTTTCAATGATTTGAGTGATAGCATTTTGTTCATGAGTCACATTGGGGTGAGATTTTAAAAAAGAATAAATGTGTTCAAAAAAATCTCTAGAATTTATATGGAAATACTGAAGGTTTTCCATTTGGTGGGTTGCCTTTTCATAATTGGAACTCAAGCTAAGTTGATTCCAGGAATGAATTGCGTTTCTTGGGTGAATTGGTAAAGGCTTTTCAGCCCAATAGCACCAAGTTTTATCCGGTATTTGACCCATGTTTGGGTCTAGAAGTAATATTTTTGAATTTCTCAAAGGACTATTGAGTAGGTGATATACCATACTAAGTCCGGCACAACCCGCACCTGCAAATATGTAATCGTAGTGCTTCATGGGAAGAAAAGAGCCGCCCGAAAGGGCGACTCTTAATTAGGTTTATGCTGCTGCAGTTTTGTTTTTGGATGATTCGGAAATTGCTACAGAGTAGATTACCAAACCAAAACCGATTTTGTTGATAGCATCAGCCAAGTTGTAGAACAAGTCGATTGAGCTTACCTCAAATGCACCTGATAACAAGTTTCCTGGCAATACCATATAACCGATTGGATAGATTGACCATCCTAGGGTGATGAAGATTTTCAATAGGAACATAGCTCTTCCTAAAGCAGGGCTGTTGGAATCTTTAGCCAATTTCGCTACATCTCCTGCGAATACTTCATATACGATATACAAATAACCTAGGGTAGATAGGATACCCCACATGATGTTGCTATCGATACCTGAAGTTTCACCGATGTAACCGGTAATTAGCATGAAAAGAGATGCTACGATCAATTTGAAAAGAATGGAACCTTTTGCACCAAATGGTTTGGTTAACAAATAGAACTCCACACACATCAAAGGTACAGTCAAAGTCCAGTCAACATAACGGAAAGCTGTTGGACTGGAACCAGTTTGTAAATAGAAATCTCTCATGTAGTAATAGTGAACTGCGGCAATACCTGTGATCAGTCCAGATACTAAAAGAGAGGTTTTCCATTTTCCATCTACAGATCCTCTTTCTACGAAAAAGAAGACGGCAGAAGCGAACATAGCCATATACCCAATGAAGAAGGTAATGGCTACCGGGTCTGAGTTAATGATTCGATCTAGTCCTACTAGATCGGCTGCTAAGGTTAGGTTCATAATTTTTTAATGGGGAAAGTGTTAACTGTTTGATTTGCTTACTTAAATAGATTCAGAATTAAATTTGTTTAACAAAAAGACCCCATAATTAAACAAAATGGTATAAAGCGTTAAAAAACAAGTTTATATGTGCTATAATCAGGTAGGAATAGGTGAAAAAAATTTTACAAAAAATATAGAATTTAGAATAATATTTGGGTTATTAGAGCTAAGGCATACTATTGTATTCACTTAGATAATGCTGTAATTATTCTCGTTTGAGTCACTTTTTTTGCTTATCTTGCCGAATCAATTGAATTTCAGAAAATCACCGTTTAAGCCCGTTTTAAGGGTTTTTTTCCAGTTAATATGAGCGAAGAAAAAGCGAAGAATCCGGCAGAGTACGGAGCCGGCAATATTCAGATTTTGGAAGGTCTGGAAGCAGTTAGAAAAAGACCTGCCATGTACATCGGAGATGTAGGAGTAAAGGGTCTTCACCACCTAATTTGGGAAGTAGTGGATAATTCCATTGACGAAGCCTTGGCTGGTCATTGTGATGCAATTCACGTTACTGTCAATGAAGACAATTCCATCACTGTGGAGGATAATGGTAGGGGTATCCCAACCGATATGCACCCAAAGGAAAAACGTTCGGCCTTGGAGGTCGTCCTTACTGTGCTTCACGCAGGAGGTAAATTTGATAAGGATACTTACAAGGTTTCCGGAGGTTTGCACGGTGTGGGTGTTTCCTGTGTGAATGCTTTATCGACAGACCTAAAAGCTACTGTTTTTAGAAATGGGGTTATCACCGAGCAGGAGTTTAAAATTGGTGTTCCTCAATATCCTGCGAGAGAGATAGGAAAAACAGATAAAAGAGGCACTATCATCCACTTTAAGCCGGATGCCAGCATTTTTGCTATTACCGAATTCAAATATGAGACCATTGCCAACAGGCTTAGAGAAATGGCCTTTTTGAATGCGGGAATTCGAATTTATCTCAAGGATCTTAGAGAAATTGAAGATGATGGAAATCCAAAGTCTGATGAATTTTTCTCTGAAGGAGGTCTGGTTGAATTCGTAGAATACCTGGATGAGACTAGAGAGAAAATCATCGATGCACCTATTTACATAGAAGCTCTTGATCAGGAAGTCCCTGTCCAAGTAGCAATGAGCTATAACAATTCCTACACTGAAAATGTGGTTTCCTATGTGAACACCATCAATACTTATGAAGGTGGTTCCCATGTAACTGGATTCAGAAGAGCTCTTACCAGAACACTCAAGTCCTATGCTGATAAATCCGGCATGTTGGATAAGTTGAAGATTGAAGTTTCTGGTGATGACTTTAGAGAAGGTCTTACTGCGGTTATCTCCGTGAAAGTTGCAGAGCCTCAGTTTGAAGGTCAGACCAAAACTAAATTGGGTAACTCCGATGTAGTAGGTGCAGTAGATTCTGCTGTTTCTGAGACATTACAGTCTTGGCTGGAAGAGCACCCAAAAGAAGCGAAAACTATCGTAGGAAAAGTAATCCTAGCAGCTCAGGCAAGACATGCAGCTAGAAAAGCGCGTGAAATGGTGCAGCGTAAGAATGTCCTTGGAGGCGGTGGTCTACCTGGAAAGCTTGCGGATTGTGCAAATTCTGATCCTACTGTTTGTGAATTATACTTAGTGGAGGGTGACTCTGCGGGTGGTTCAGCCAAGCAAGGGAGAGACAGAGATTTTCAAGCTATTCTTCCTTTGAAAGGAAAAATCCTGAACGTAGAAAAAGCGCATGAGCACAAAATCTACGATAATGATGAAATCAAAAACATCCTGACTGCCTTAGGGGTTAAGTTTGGAACTGCTGATGACGATAAGGAACTTGATTTGACCGGTTTGAGATATCACAAAATCATCATCATGACGGATGCTGATATTGATGGTTCCCACATCCGAACTTTGATCTTGACTTTATTCTTCAGATATATGAGAACCTTGATTGAAAGAGGGTATATCTACATTGCTTTACCACCTCTTTATTTATTGAAGAGAGGTAAAGACGAGCGCTATTGCTGGACTGAAGAAGAGAGAAAAAGGTTGATCTCCGAGATGGCCAAAGACGGTAAAGAGGACAGTGTCGGTATTCAGAGATACAAAGGTCTCGGTGAGATGAATCCAGAGCAACTTTGGACTACTACCATGGATCCAAATGTCAGAACCATTAAACAGGTGACTATCGATTCGGCAGCTGAAGCAGACCATCTCTTTAGCATGCTGATGGGAGATGAAGTCGCCCCAAGAAGAGAGTTTATCGAGAAAAATGCTAAATACGCAAAAATCGATACCTAATACTTCCCAAAGGGGCTTTCGAGCCCCTTTTTTTGGCCAATAAATAAGATAAGCTATTCAGGAACAAAATTATCAGGTATGAAACTGGCAGTTGGAGATAAATATGAGTCAATCATCCAAAAAAGTGATTTAGTCAGTAGAGATTTAAGCTGGCTGAAATTTAATGAACGCGTGCTGGATCAGTCCAAAAAAGAGCATCGTTCAATTTTTGAAAAACTTAAATTTCTGGCAATCACTGCATCTAATCTGGATGAGTTTTTTATGATCCGGGTAGGTTCATTGTATAATTACCTGGATTATGATAAAGAGCGGATTGATTACTCCGGCCTGAGAGAAGAGCCTTTTAAAGCTAAATTGATGAAAGATTGCCAGCAGTTTCATGCAGAGCAGCATCATCATTTTATTGAAAATGTACTTCCTAGATTGGGTGAAGAGGGGATTTCTTTGGTCAATACTTCCAGACTGACAGCCGATGAGCAGGAAAAGGTTCGTCAGTATTTTCAGAAGGCTATTTATCCAATGCTTACGCCCATGGTGTATGACGGGTACAGAACCTTCCCGATTTTGATGAATAAGCTTTTGATCTTCGGTGTGGTGACAACTAGCCCAGGAGAGAAGAAGGATATGCGCAAACTCAGCTTCGTGCAGATTCCAGCAAATATCCCTCGTTTTTTTGAAATCGAGCGGGATAACATGTTGCTCTTGATTCCTATTGAAGAGGTAATTCGTGAAAACATCGTTTCGCTTTTCAGAAATGTAGAAATAGAAGCAGTCAGTCTCTTTAGAATTACCAGAAATGGTGATTTTACTCTCGAAGAGAGTGAGGATATGGATGCTAATTTCCTGGAGGAAGTGAAGCGGAAGCTGATGGAAAGAAAAACCGGAAGGGTAGTTAGGATTGAAATTGAAGAAGGGTATAGCAAATGGATGCTAAACTCGCTATTGGAAAGATGGAATCTGAAAAGTGATTCGGTCTTTTTGGTGAAACGATCCAGCATGATTGATTTTACCGGTTTCTGGCAAATCGTAGGAAATAAAAAATTCAGAGATAGGTTACCGCAGATCCCAGAGCCGGTTAAACCTCTTTCATATCGGGATGAAGGGACTGCTGATATTTTTGAGATTTTGAAAGAAAAGGATATCCTGCTTCATCACCCGTATAACAATATAGATTCTATTCTTGACCTAATTGAGAAAGCAGCCGATGATCCGGATGTGATGGCCATCAAAATGACCATTTACCGGTTGGCCAAGGAAAGTAGGATCACTAAAGCTTTGTTGAAGGCGGCAGAAAATGGAAAGCACGTATCAGTACTTTTTGAAGTCAAAGCGAGATTTGATGAGGAGAATAATATCAGAGAGGCCAAAAAACTTCAAAAGGCTGGATGCTTCGTGATTTATGGCATCACTCATTTGAAAACGCATACCAAACTTCTTTTGATTGTCAGAAAAGACAGAAATGAGATTACGCGTTTTGTTCACTTAGGCTCAGGTAATTACAATGAGGATACAGCGAGATTGTACACTGATATTGGCCTTCTGACTACCAATGAGGTTTTGGCAAATGATGTATCAGAATTCTTTAATGTAATTACTGGGCATAGCATGCCTTCTCAATATCAAAATTTGATTACTGCTCCTCGTGACATGAGAAATCAGCTAATTGAATATATTGAGCAAGAAGCAGAAAATGCCAGAAACGGTCTTCCAAGTGGGATTTTTATCAAAGTCAATTCTTTGGAAGATTCCGAAATCATTTATGCTTTATACCGTGCTTCCCAAGCTGGTGTGATCATCAAATTAGTGATTCGGGGAATTTGTTGCTTAAGACCAGGAAGACCTGGACTGAGTGAAAATATAGAAGTGATTTCTATTGTCGGTGATTTCTTGGAGCATTCCAGAATTTATCATTTCCATAATAATGGTCAAACCCGTACCTATGCAGGTAGTGCTGATATGATGGTGAGAAGTTTTGACAAAAGACTGGAATCTTTGTTTAAGGTAGAATCTCCGTTATTGGAAAAGCAGTTGATGAATATTTTAGCTTTTAATCTCCGAGACAATTTCAATTCTTATGTGATGCAAGAGGATGGTACCTATTTGGCAAAGGAGCCTGAAAATGGGGAAGAGGTTTTCAATGTTCACAAAGAATTTTTCAACCTGGATCCTGATAAGGTGATGCAGGTCAGATTGATAGATTAAAAAAAAGCGCCGAGAGGCGCTTTTTCTATTTCTTTTTACTTGAAACAACAAGGATTACAATCCCTGCTGCCACCACAATTCCACCGGCATACTGAGGCCAAGCTAGCTTATTTTCTTTGTCAGCCGTAACTTCCAAGGGCCCTGCATCTATGACTTTTTCTTTGGTAGTAAAACTGATACTGCCACTGAAAAGCATAAAAACGCCTGCAATAATTAAAATAATTCCGAAAATTTTCATTGGAAAAGGGTTTGAATGGAACAATAACGAGTATAAAGGTTGGTTTTATTGGTGATTAATCCAATTATTAAAAAGGATAAAAATAAGGAATTAACCAAGTTGCCAATATCCACATAATCAGGTTCAGTGGAATACCTACCACCAAATAATCCCTGAATTTATAATTTCCCGGATTATAGATCATCGTATTAGTCTGGTACCCCATAGGAGACATAAAACTTAAGCTTGCCGCAAAAGTAACAGCCATCAAAAAAGGTCTGGAATCTACTCCAATAGATGCAGCTACAGTAATGGCAATAGGAGCTAAGAGAGCTGCTGTAGCATTATTGGACATGATATTGGTCAATAAAAAAGTCAGTCCAAATATCCCTCCCAAAACAGCTCTAGGACCAAATTCCCCCAAGTTTTCTGTTATCAAATCCCCCAAGAGTTGAGCTCCTCCGGTTTTCTCCAGAGCGGCACCCATAGAGAGCACACCTGCAAGCATCATAATCACTTTCCAATCAATAGCTTTGTAAGCTTCCAAAGGATTAATGGATTTTAGTAAAACAAGAACCACTACTCCTCCAATAGCGCATACAGCTATTGGAAAAACTTTGAAAGCAGAAAGTAATATTACCACAGCCAGCGTGGCAACAGTAAGAATACCTTGAGTTTTATTGATATTTCTACTCTTATTTTCAGCCAATAAAAGAAGATCATTTCCCTCACTCATTCGTTGGATCGCGTCTTCTGTCCCTCTAAGAAGTAAAATGTCCCCTGCGCGAAGTTTGGTCTGCTTGAGTAATCCTTCTAAAAGCCCCGCCCTATGCCGAATCCCAACCACTGTAATCTGGTCAAAAATATGCCGGAAGTTAAGGGCTAATAGCTTTTTATTCACCAAATCAGAATTGGGAGTAACCAGGGCTTCATACAATCTAACTTCATCATCTGTTACATTTTCAGTACTCCATTCCAATTCTGATTTAATGGATAGACCCGTAAATTTCTTTAGTTTTTGTATGGTTTCTTTTTCACAGGTTATTCTTATCAAATCATCTTTTTCAATAGGTGTATTGGGGTAAACTTTCACTTTTCTTCCATCTGCCCTTAGAATTTGCAGGGCTTCTACAGGATAAGCCTTGAATAATTTCTGTTTGTGAAATGGCTCATTGATTTGTTCAAAATCTTTGGTGATGACAATCTCTATGAGGTAATTTCCGAGATGGGAGCTGTCTTTTACACTGAAATGAGCCTTTCGTTTCGGTATAAGCCAAGTGCCTATAGAAATCATATATATAATACCAGCGATAAAAAATATGACCCCAGCTTTAGTCATTTCGAATACTCCAAACTCCTCCAAACCTTCTCTGGCTGCAATTCCACTTACTAGAATGTTGGTGCTTGTACCTAATAGGGTACATATGCCGCCCATTAAAGCTCCGAAAGATAAAGGCATTAAAACTCTGGATGGGGAGATGCCATTTTTTTTGGCAAGCTGAATGACTGTTGGCATCAATAAAGCGACAACTGCAGTATCGTTGATAAATGCCGATAAAATACCAGCGGAGAGCATCAAACTTAATATCAGACCAACCTCACTTTTTTGGGCTTGAAGGGTCAGTAAACGACCGAAGGAGTCTAAAAGCCCTGTATTAAAGATTGCAGCAGAAATCACAAACATTGCTGCAACTGTCACAGTGGCGGGATTAGAAAAACCGGCAAAGCCCTCTTCTAGGTCTAAAATTCCTGTAAAAATGAAAAGCCCCATGATGCCAATGCTGACGGTATCAATGCTTAGCCTTTCGGTAAAAAATAAAATCATCGCCAAACCAATGATAGCGAACACAAGACCGATTTCAAAAGTCATATTACATCAGGTGATAGGTGCCTTTTCTGAGTTTTTTCCGAACTCTGAAATAATTGTAAAAACCAAGAATGATTAATATCAGAGATAATGCAAACGACAGATATCCTAAATCCCGTATGTGGTCCAAATTTTTTACCTCAAACAATGCAGTACCACTGACCAAGAAATACAAAGCAGTACGGATATAGGATAAGAGGGTTCGCTGATTGGCTAAAGTAGTTCTCTGTCTAGCCAAAAAATCCCTGATTATTAATTCGTTTTCAAAGTCATTTTCCATACCTTAATACTAGTTGATAAAAGTAATTTAACAAATCACACAGCCTATGAAAAGAATATTTACGCTTTTCTTTTTAGTTTTTGGGGTAGCTTTTGCGCAAGCTCAAGAAACTGAAAAGGATACAACTTATTGGTTAAAAGAAATAGGGGGAGGACTCAATTTTAATCAGGCCTCTTTCAGTGGTAATTGGACTGGTGGTGGAGTGAACTCCATTGCAGTTGGAACCTATCTTCAGGGTAGGGCAAACTATAAAAAGGAAAAGTGGACTTGGGATAATACGTTGGATTTTATCTATGGAGTAGTGAAAAACCAAGATCAGGCAGGTAGGAAATCCAATGATAGATTGTTCTTGGATTCCAAAGTTGGATATAAGATTGGTGAGTTCTGGAATTTATACTCCTCAGCCAACTTCCTTTCGCAGTTTGCACCGGGGTATAATTTTGATGATACTGGCCGCACATTGATTTCCAAATTTGCCAATCCGGCTTACCTTACATTTGCTTTGGGATTTGAGTATAAGCCCAATGATGAGTTTAGCCTACGATTATCCCCCTTTGCGCCGAGGTTTACATTTGTAACCGATACAGAATTATATTTGAATGTACCTCAAAATTATGGAGTGCCGATAGGAGACAAGGTCAGAACAGAATTGCTTGCCATGAATATCATGGCAGACTGGAATAAGCAACTCTCAGAGAATGTATCTCTCTTGGTACGATATCAATTGTATGCGAACTATGAGACCTTGGCATTTGATACGATTGACCACAGATTGGATGTAGCTTTAACAGCGAAAGTTTCCAATTTGATCAATGTGAGTTTAACAAGTTTGAGTATTTACGATATTGATCAAGACGATAAAATCCAATTTAGCCAGGGATTAGCTTTGGGGATTTCCTTCAAGCGAAGTACGTTTCCGGCCAAGTAATTAATAAAAACAAATTTTTATTTTGGATTTTGTTTTGTTAATAATTGTATTATTTTTGAATTCATTGTGGTAGTTAAATAATAGTTGGTTTAGTTTTCAAATAAAGGGCAGGAGATTTTCTCCTGCTTTTTTATTTTAATCTTGGATAAGTACAATTTTTGAATTTATGAACTTTCTTACTGCCTTTACCCTTCATAAGCGAATTTCTTAGGTAGTTCCCTGTTGGAAAAAATATTTTCCTTGGGATTAGCTTGTAACCTAAAGCTTCTTCCAAACTAGTTGATAGGGGAATAAGTCTTATTACTTGGAATGTAAACCTAAAAGTAGAAAGTAATTATCAAGAGAATAATGAATCTTTCCCATATAGTATGAAAGCACTCAACCTGGCTCATGCCAAATTTATCGGAATTAAATTGTTTTTTTATGGTAATTAAAAATCAAACTCCAATTTTATTTTGACTTAATTCAATTTTAGAATATCTTTTAGTCCTTTTCAAATTAAAAACTCTTTTTTAACAATCAACTTTTATTAAAAAATGGATATAACACCTCAACTAAAAGCACTAGCAGAGAAAGTCTCAACAGTGAAAGAACAAATCGGAACAGAGGAAGCTACTAAAAACGCATTTGTTCTCCCATTCATTCATCTTTTAGGGTATGATATTTTTAACCCCTTGGAAGTTGTTCCTGAATTTACAGCAGATCTAGGATTGAAGAAGGGCGAGAAAGTAGACTTTGCCATTTTTCAAAGCGGAGATCCAATATTAATTATAGAATGTAAACACTGGAAGGAAAAGTTAGATGTTCATGGATCCCAACTTTTCAGATATTTTCATGTGACGAAAACTCGTTTTTCACTTTTGACTAATGGGGTTGAATACCGTTTTTATACAGATTTAGAAGAAACTAATAAAATGGATGAAAAACCATTTTTGGAGTTTGACATTACTAAAATTCGAGATGTAATAATTGGTGAGGTTGCAAAATTTCATAAATCAAATTTCGATGTTGATAAAATTTTAAATAATGCTTCCTTGTTAAAGCATTTGAAAGGGATACGATCGACTATCGAATCTGAAATTGCTAATCCTTCTCCTGATTTTGTCCGATTGCTTGCCAGTCCTAATTATTCTGGTCGAATTACAGCCCAAGTTTTGGAGCAGTTTACTGAGTTGGTAAAAAGAGCATTTTCACAGATGATTTCTGAGAAAGTCAGTGAAAGATTAACAAATGCACTCAATAAAGAAACTAGTTCTTCTGAAACACCTCCTGCAGAGGTGGAGGAAGAATCTAAAGTAGTAACTACTGAAGAGGAAATGGAAGGTTTTCGAATCGTTCAAGCAATCCTCAGAAGGAAAGTAAGTAAAGAACGAATTGTTGCCAGAGATACCCAAAGTTACTTTGGTGTATTGCTAGATGATAATAATAGGAAGCCTTTATGCAGATTGAGGTTCAATGGTTCAAAAAAGTACTTGGGAATTATTGACAAGGACAAAAACGAAACAAAAATACTACTCGG
>TARA_R100000365_G_scaffold3611_1_pt1 | contig 15078 bp, 11 predicted proteins | sample TARA_R100000365 | Tara Oceans TARA_R100000365 (sample SAMEA2620668) | marine metagenome | biome: marine biome (ENVO:00000447); feature: mesopelagic zone (ENVO:00000213); material: "saline water (ENVO:00002010), including plankton (ENVO:xxxxxxxx)" | depth 1000 m | reverse complement strand
AAAATCTGTATCAATTATATCAGGAGGCTTATACCCCTTGGGAATGGCACGAAACTTTGTTTAATGTAGCTAAAGAAGAGGGACTTGTCTGTTTCAGTTCTCCCTTTGATAAAACAGCAGTGGACTTTCTTGAAAACCTGAATGCACCTGCTTACAAAATTGCTTCATTTGAAATCACTGATATTCCTTTGATTGAATATGTAGCGTCAAAAGGAAAACCAGTGATAATATCAACAGGGATAGCAACCCAAGAAGATATTGAATTGGCATTGGATGCCTGCTATCGAATGGGTAATCGTGATGTTGCGCTTTTAAAATGTACTTCAAGTTATCCTGCCCCAATCGAAGAAGCCAATATGGTGATGGTAAAAGACATGGCAGAAAGGTATAGAGTAATAACTGGGCTATCAGACCATACTATGGGCAGTACGGTTCCGGTGGTATCTACGTGCTTTGGTGCAAAAATTATAGAGAAACATTTTATTCTGGATCGTACTATAGGTGGTCCTGATGCATCTTTTTCGATGACTGAACTTGAATTTGCTGAAATGGTAAAGGCTGTTAGGGAAGCAGAGAAAGCTATTGGTGTTGTTAATTACAATCTGACCGAAAAACAGAAAAAAGGAAAGGATTTTTCTAGGTCTCTGTATGTGGTGAAGGATATAAATGAAGGAGGAGTGATTACAGAGGAAAATGTTAGAAGTATTAGACCGGGTTTTGGTTTACATCCCAAACATTTAACTGATATTTTGGGCAAAAAGGTTACAAAATCATTAGAGAATGGTGCTCGAATGGATTTAAGTTTTGTTAATAATAAATGAAAATTCTATTTGTAGAGAACCGTTATAAAACGGGGCTTTGGGAAGTTATTGCTAAAGAATATGAAAAGGAGGGGCATGAAATATTTTGGATTGTTCAGAACCCCATATTTAAACCTTCATTTAAAAATGTAACTGTTTTACCGTTTCCTAAAAAGAAAAGACTTGAAAAAATTTATACTCCAGAAATTCAAAAAATAATTAATGGAAATAGGGGAATGAATTATTTTGGAATTCAATCTGATAATTTTATTTTTTGGTATGAAAAGGAAATTGAGAAGGCCTTAGATGTGATTATGCCTGACTTAGCCTTTGGCGAAGCTACTTTATTTCATGAGTTGCTGGTAATAAATGCCTGTAAGAGAAGAAGTATATTATATTTAAATCCCTCAACAACTCGGTATCCTAATAATCGATTCTCATTTTATTTGTACGATACCCAAGTGCCTTATAAAGGATCTAAAGATTTGCTTTCAAATGACATGGCTCTGAAAACTGTTGAAGCAATCCAAGCACGTCAAGCACTTCCAGATTACATGACGGTATTGCGCTATAAATTAACAGGCTTAGATTGGCTTAAAGACAAATTACGGTTGTCACTTTCTTATTACTTGGGAGAGCGGTACAATACTCCTTCTCCATTTGTTAAACGTAAGATTAATTCCCATTATGCTAAAAACGTACTCAGGTGGGAAGAAATAGCAGTTGACACAACTAAGATTAAGAAAGGCTTTCATGTGCTATATGCCATGCAAATGCAGCCCGAAGCAAATATTGATGTTTGGGGCTACCCGAACAATAATCAAACACAAGTCATTCAGCGAATCTTAAATGATTTAAAGGGTTCCGATAAACTTTTATTGAAACCAAACCCTAAATCGAAGTATGAAATCTCAAAGGAATTATTAGACCTAGTCAAGTCAAATTCTGAACGAATTATAGTACTTAAACATAGCTCTAAAATGGCAGATGTTTGGTTAATTACAGATGTCGTTGTTACAGTTACAGGAACTATTGCAATTGAATGTGTATTTGATAACATGCCTGTAATTATGCTTGGAGAAGCATTACATACGAGACAAAAAAACTGTTATCATTTGAAAGCTGATGAATCCATGCAGCCTATTTTTGATCAAATAAAAAAAGGGGGGTTCCCTAAGATGTCCAGCGAGGAAAAAGTGGCATACTTGCAAGAGCTGATGCAAACAAGTTTTGAAGGAACTAATGGAGATGGACTGCATAACTCACATTATTTAAAAGATGCCCGTAATTTGACTAAACTTAAAACGGCTTATACCAAGGTATTATATGGATTCTAATTTTTACGAGGATCATAATGTGAATTTTTTAAATCGGTTACATCCGTCAAAGGTAATGGCGTTTGCTTTTATTATATGGGCGATTTTGTTTTTGTTTTCTCCTCTTGTTGTAAATATTGAACTAAATGGAACTGCGTATGTTTTTCTTTTTTGTTGCATTCTATCATTTATACTTGGAGTTGCCCTAGTTAAGGATAAAATTGGTTTTCGTACTTCCAAAAGTGCGAATAATCTGAGGAGATTATTTTTCCTTATTTTGTATTTAGCAATTTTAGGATTAGCCCTTAAACTAACCGATAGGTTTATAATTCGCGGAATCAGTTCAAGTTCAAATTATTTCGAGAATAGAGAAATTATGGAGGCAGCGGGAGGAAACTACATCGCTATTTTATCATCTTTCTTAACCCCTTTAGGTATAATACCGATTTTTTTACTTTGGAAGCATAAAATTTCAACTAATTGGATAGTAAAAATAATTGCATTCATTTTATTTTTCGCGCAAATTTTTGATGCAGTCTTATTGGGGTCTCGTTCGATAATCTTTGTTTTGTTTATTCTTCTTGGTTTATATTTATTTTATTTTCAAAAAATTAAAATTACTTTATTAAAGGGGCTTGGTATAGTTATGGTAATTCTTTCCTTTATGCTGATGATGAATTTCATTTTTGTGGAAAGAACAAAAATTTTTGCTGGTGAAAATACATATGACCTTGTTTTAAACCAATCTAACATTAATTATACAGTTACATCGAGCAACTCCTTTAAAAATACTTTTAGCAACCTGAATCCTACTACTCAAAGTTTAGTCTTTACTTATTTAACTACTACGCAATACTTTACCCATGGTATGATTGAGTTTTCATATCTTTATGATAATTACAAAAATGATTATGCATTAGGGAGTTATACTTTTGCTATTTATTCGCGTTTTTTGCATAAAGTAACAGGTAGAAATTTTGATTCAAAAAATCTAGAGCAATTGAGTCCTAGGCCTGGAGTATTTAATACTTTTTTTGGTCCAATATTTATCGACTTTGGATGGTTTTCATTGTTATTCATGCTATTGTTTGGTATGATAGTTAAAGTAATTTATAACAAAGCAAAAAGTGGCTATGATTGGGCTATTATTCTTTATTTTTATTTTTTTATTGTTATTGCATTTTCTCCTGTATTTAATTTTATCAACGGTGCAGGAGGTATATTTATATTGACATCAATAGTACTATTTTATATTATTTCAAAAATAAAGATTGTATGAGAAATTCTATTCAAGAAAGTATTGGTCTGTTTTCGATGTTAAATTAAGTAATATGATACTAAGAGTATTGTCTGAAGTTATCATTCAAAATTTCATTTAAGTAATTTAACTATTAAAATTATTAATAATGATTAGGTTTCTTACTTTACTCATCTGTTTAATTCCTTTAAGCTTTCTTAAACCAGTACTTTTAAATTTAATAGGTCATAATATTAGTTTGAAAGCTAGAATTGGTTTTTCAATCGTAGCCATTGGTAAAATGAAAATAGGTGATGGAAGTCGTATTGGGAATTTTAATTTTCTTAAATTTGATTATTTAGAAATGTCTTCTAATGCCATTATAGGTAGATTCAATTTTTTAAGAGGGAATTTTATTGTCTTGCTAAAGGAAAAAAGCGCAATAGGTAATTCTTGTGTTATTACTAGAGCAGGAAAGGGAGTATCTTATGGTAAATCAGCATTGAACCTAGGTGTTTTAGCAAAGATTACAGCCGGTCATAAAATTGACATGATGCGAAGTATTAATTTAGGAGACTTTTCAATTATTGCTGGTTCTCATTCTCAACTATGGACTCATGGTTATTTACATGCTCCTACAGGTCCCGATAGGTTTAGAATTGATGGTGAAATAAATATTGGCAATAATGTCTATGTAGGTTCTAGTTGTGTTATAAATGCTGGAGTTTATGTAGCTGATGGTATAACTATAGGGAGTAGTAGTTGCATCTCAAAAAATCTGACGAAATCAGGGATGTATGTAGCTCAACCTCTTCGATATATAGAGAAGGATTATGAAGACTCCAAGAAAAAGCTTAAAAAGATAAATTTGGATGGTTTGGTGGAAGAAGTTTACGAAAAGCCAAGTAAAGGATAGGGTTTAATGTTAAAAAGATTGGGCCCAATAATGATTTTATTTGCTCTGGTTAAATCAGTTAGTTACTTGGCTCCTTTAGGTGTGGCTACGCTGATTTCTTCAGAATTTGAGTACGGGCAATTTGAGTATTCTTTAAACCTAGGTCAAATGCTCACCGGGGTTTTTTCTGCAGGCCTGGTTGGATCTTATGCTTTTTATGTCTTAAAGAATGATAAAATTTCTTTAAAGCCAGTTTTTCACTTTCATTTCGTATTCTTAATTGCTGTTTTGATATTAACCGCGGTAACGATTTCCTCATTTCTGACGAATCCTATTTTTGGAGCCTTTATTCTCGGTGTTGCTTTTGCCGATCAAGTAGTTATTTCAGGTATACTAAAATCAAATGGAAGGAATAGTTTTTCGATTATTGCAGATACATCCGTTTACATTGTAATGAGTATTTTACTTTGCCTGATGTATAATGGATTTGCTGAATTTTCGATTAGGCTCTGGCATATTTCTATATTGATTAGCTTGTTTCTATCAAGTGTATTTTATCATATTCCGCGTTGCAGAGGGTATAGAGATGTGTCATTTCAATCAATTAAAGAAATATATAAATTTGGGGGATTGATTTTGATCTCTGGCCCACTAATTATACTGCTATCTTCGAGCACAAGGCTTTTCATTGAATATTTTGGTAGTTTTGAGGATGTGGCAGCTTACTCTCTCTATTTTAGATTTGCAGGTTTATCCTTACTAGCGTTTAGGTTTATTGGGATATTGATGTTTCGAGGCTTTTTTTTAGAGAAGCATGAAATTCTGGATAAGAAATATTTTAAAATTATTTTATTGATATTATTGATCAATCTAATTTTTGCAACCGTTTTTACATGGATTTCTTCACCCTTATTTTCGTTTCTTGAGTTTAACATTGTTCCTGATTTAAAGATTTTTATTCTATGTCTTTTCCAAGTTGTTTTTTGGATTAATACTGCTTTATTTGAATCTTCTATGCAAAGAGAACAAAAGGTTAAAGAATTTATCTTACTACTTATTGTTTTTGTAGTTGGATTGATTTTTACATTGTACACAATAAGTCAGCTGTTTCAACTAAATGTGTTAATGATTCTTGTTATTAATAATGTTATACTTTGGCTTTTCTTTTATGGACAACAGTATATCTTGAGAAGGAGGCAAATAGTTTATTCATTAACAACAAGAGTTCATACTGGCATTGGAATTCTGTTCTTTATATCTACCATATTAATTTTTACACTATAGTGAAAGTTTTGCATTTAGGCAAGTTTTATCCACCCTATTTCGGTGGAATAGAAAAAGTTAATTTCGACCTTGTTGAGGGGTTGAATAATTTAGAAGTTAGTACTGATGTATTGTGCTTTAACGAGAATAGAGGATCAGAGTGTGTTTTGAGAGGCTATCACGTATTTAAGTCAGATGTTATTATTAATGCATTGTCTACGCCGATTTCAATTGATTTTTTTAAAACTTTAAAAGAAATTAAGGACAGGTATTCTATCATACATGTACATTTACCTAATCCGATAGCGATTATGGCAATTTTGCATGTGGGTTACAAGGGTAAGATTATTGTACATTGGCATAGTGATATAATTCGTCAAAAGATTGCTAAAATTTTTTTTAATCCTTTTCAGCAAAGATTGCTAACTCTTGCTTCAACGATTGTAGTAACCAGCCCTAACTATTTAGAGGGCTCTGATGACTTGAAGCATTATAGAAATAAGGTACAAATTATTCCGATTGGCATTGATCAATCGGAGTTCCCTGAAAATCCGACATTGCGAGAAAAGCTTACGCAGCGTTATTCAGGGAAGAAGATCATTTTCGCTTTAGGACGCCACATTTACTATAAGAATTTTTCTACGCTAATTGATGCTGTTGAGACTTTTGATGAGGATACCATAGTTCTTCTGGGTGGTGAAGGAGAGCTTTCTTTTGAACTTAAGGATCAAGTTATTGAAAAAGGCTTTAAAGATAGGGTTGTATTTTTGGGTAAAATACCTTTCGAAGAATTAGGCGAGTATTTTAAGCTAGCCGATGTTTTTTGTTTGCCATCCAATGAAAAATCCGAGGCTTTTGGAGTGGTAATAATAGAGGCGATGAGTTTTGGTTGTCCAGTAGTTAGTTGTAATATCGAAGGTTCTGGAGTACCTTGGGTAAACCAAGATAAGAAAACGGGGTTTGTGGTTCCTGTCAATGATTCTGAAAAGCTTGGGAATGCAATAAATTTGATTCTACATGACTCTGATTTAAAAGAGGAGTTTAGTCTTAATGCTAGGGCTCGTTATTTTGAGTTATTCACCAAGGATAAAATGGTGAAGGAGTTTAAAAGACTTTATGAATCTGTTTAGAGGTTTTCTTTTATCGGTAATTGGATTTTTTCTTTTAACGATACCATGGGTTTTGTTCGGGCAATCTTTGCCATCGGGTTTTCCTTTAATCGAGGAATTTCAAAGAAGAAAGCAATTGGTTAATAATGATAGTGTAGGTGCTTCATTTTTCCTTCGACCAATTGAATCAATTGATAGTTTATACGGTATTACTCATGAAATTGACTTGCCATTTTCGTTAAATGAACTGGAAGTTGGAGTTTTACCATTTATTAATATGACTAGAATTCTTACAGGGAGACCCTATGGATGGGCAGATTATGGATTAATTCCAAACCCAGGTATTCAAACCTATATATCTGGTGGTATTCACGCTAAGTATACGTTTATTAATTTTACATTTCGGCCTGAGTTTGTTTTGGCCCAAAATGCAGGTTTTTTAACCAGTTTAGAAGAATTCAACGAACTAGAACTTAGACGACGTTTTTTTTTATGGAATATTGGTGATAATCCAGAAAGATATGGATCTGGTTGGTATTTCAAACCATGGTGGGGACAGTCTAAGCTTACTTTTCAATTTGGAGCTTTTGAAATAGGAGGAAGCACAGAAAATATTTGGTGGGGACCAGGGCAGTTTAATGCTCTAACATTCTCCAATAATGCACAGGGCTTCCCTCATTTCACTATCAATACAACCAAACCTGCAAATACTTTCTTAGGAAATATCGAATTGCAAATGATTATGGGAAGGTTAGAAAACTCTGGGTTTGCTCCTTCTCAAAATGAAGAGTTAAATGACCGGTATTTTACTCCCTTTACGGGGGATTCACGCTATACCAACGCTATCACATTTACTTGGAGCCCTAAATGGGTAAAAGGCTTTTATTTTGGATTTAGTCGAACTTTCCAACAATACAATGCAAGTAGGGGGAATACTTTCTATGATTGGTTCCCTATTTTTGAGGCTTTTCAAAAGAAAAACTTTTTTGCAGATGGAAACTCAGTGGATTTTGATGCAAACGGGAGAGATCAAACGGTAACTATATTCGGAAGATTAGTTATACCTAAGACGAAGTCTGAGTTGTATTTTGAATATGGGAGAAGAGATCATGCATTTGATTGGAGAGAATATATTCTCAACCCTGAACATGCTCGTGCTTTTATTTTTGGATTCAATCAATTGTTTGATATTCCCGAAATCGGTAAAACTATTCAAATTCGATCTGAAGTAACTCATCAACAAGAATCCATAAATAGAATACTTCGATATGGAACAGCAGAAATACCGTACATAGGCGGTGGAAATTCATGGCATACTCATTTTCCTGCACGGGGCTTTGTGAATTACGGGCAACCTCTAGGTGTGGGAATTGGAACAGGTTCAAATTTGCAAACTGTAGAAGTTTCCTTAGTTGAGGGTGTGGATAAAATGGGTTTGCTTTTTGAGCGCTTGGCAAATAATCAGGACTTTTATTACAAGGCCTTGCTTCAGTTCACTGAGCGTAAACCCTGGGTCGACCTCTCTCTAGGTTTCTTGTACGACAAACAATTCAACAACTTACTTCTTAGCTCCAAGCTTCAGTTGATCCATGCACGCAACTACCAGTGGCAGTTGGATCCGACAAGTACCCCAGATTTTCCGAAAGGGAAAAATCTTACTTCGGTGATGGGGCAGGTGTCGGCGATTTATTTCTGGAATAAGAAGAAGGAGTAGAGATGCCTCCCGCAAAGAGTGGAAGTGGCAAAGAGGGGATGGGAGTTAATAGTTATTAGGATTGTCGTCCTATTCCAAGTTTATCTGCTCTGAGGCTATGTTTTCTATCCTCTCTATGTGGTTTAATAAATTTTTCTCTGTGGAGTTCTTAGCGGTCTTTGCGGCTCTGAGGTGAAAGAATTTAAGTCTCTCGCAGTGACGCGGCGGCGCAGCGGTTTTTGATCTCCCGCAAAGTAGCAAAGAGGCGAAGAATAGATGGGAGTTAATAGTTATTGGTTATTAGTTAAATAGGCATAGGTTCATTGAAGGGACTTTTTTGATTTAGGCTATGTGATCTCTGATTTCTATGAGGTTTAATAAATTTTTCTCTGTGATATCCTTTGCGATCTCTGCGGCTTTGCGGTGAAAGAATTTAAGTTTCTCGCAGTGGCGCGGCGACGCAGCGGTTTTTGATCTCCCGCAAAGTAGCAAAGAGGCGAAGAAGGGGTGAGAGTTGATGGTTATTGATTATTAGTTATTAGGGCATAGGTCTATTGAAGGGGTTATTTTGATTCAAACTATGTGATCTATAATTTCTATGTGGTTAAAAAAAATAGCTCGCAGCGGCGCAGCGACGCGGCGGTTTTTTTGGCTCCCGCAAAGAGTGGAAGTAGCAAAGCAGAGTTGGGAGTTAATAGTTATTTGTTATTAGGCCCTAAATCCATTCATTATGTCCTTACACGGTTAATCAATTACTTTTTCAAATGTGAGCCTTGACAATGAACCAAGAGGCGAGAGACTAGAGACGAGAATCTTGACTTGAGAACGTAATCAGTTACCCAATTACTCAATTACACGATTACTCCATTTCTCAATTACTCAACTTTCACCGCTTTGAAGAAGTGTTCCTCAGATTTTGAAAACTAAATCAAAAGCCCTTATTTACATGCATGATTTTTGAAAAAATTTAATACTCAAAAAATTGAATTTAATCTTAGTTTAAACACCTGATATACATTAAATTATGTTTTTCATACTTTTCATTATATCAGGCCTTCCATTAATAAATCATTAAAGGCAAGACTTTTGTAATTCATACTTTGTAATTTTAACCGATTAAACCAACCAATTATGTTTTTTTTATTAGCCATACTCACAGCTTTTTCGGTGGGGTTTTTTGTCACACCGATTCTGATAAAGCTACTCCACAAAGCTCAAATAGGTGATCTGCCGGGCGGAAGGAAAATTCACAAGAAATTTATCCCTTCCATGGGAGGAATTGCTTTCTTTTTGGCTGCTTCCATCGCTATGTCCATTTGGGCTTGGCAGTTTCCACTTCCTGATATCCGCTACCTTTTAGGTGCTATAGCCCTGGTGTTCTTTGTTGGACTTCGGGATGATATGGTCGAATTGAAAGCCTCCCATAAAATTATGGGTCAACTTGTAGCTGTGTTGCTGGTCATTGTTGCTGCGGATATCCGTATTAAGGACTTGCACGGATTCTTGGGAGTAGGGGAGCTCAACTTGTATGTTTCATACGGATTCTCTGCCTTTGTAATCTTGGCCTTGACCAATGCATTCAACTTGATTGATGGCTTGGATGGCTTGGCTTCAACCATGGCAGTAATCGTTCTAAGTTCTCTGGGTGTCTGGTTTTATGTACATGGACTGGATAGCTTCGCCGTTCTTTGCTTTACTTTCCTAGGAGGAATACTTTCCTTCTTAGTATATAATTGGCATCCTGCCAAAATCTTTATGGGTGATACGGGTTCCTTAACCCTAGGCTTTACCATGGGAGCCTTAATCATAGCCTTTATGGAATACAATGCGGCTTTACCTACTGGAGCGGCCTGGAAGTTTGAGTCTGTATTTTCTTCAGGAATAGCATTGATGATTTTTCCTCTGTATGATATGGCCAGAGTTTTTACCCGTAGGATCTTGCAAGGTAAGGGTCCCATGACTCCGGATAAAAGCCATGTACACCATTTCCTGATGAGGTCTGGATTGAAGCATAATCAGGTTGCTATGCTTCTTGGCTTCATTCAATTGGCTTTCGTGGTCTTGGTGGTCGCATTGAAAGATTATTCAGATCATTTGGTTTTACCTCTGATTTCTGTCATTGCCTTAGGCCTCGGATACAGACTGGATCAGGTCACTGTTAAGTATGTGAAAAAGAAGGTTCATGCCGAGCCAAGAGTACTGGAAGTAAGGCCTCTTTCACAGCAGCAAAGAAGAAAAATCAAATTGGAAATGGAAGAAATTCGAGAATCCAGAATGAATCTAAACTAAGCTCAGAACCACTTAAAACTTATAAATGCCCTTCGGGGCATTTTTTATTTGAATAAAATTAATGTTTGGTTGGGTTTTTGATAGAATCTATTTAGTTTCCCATCGTAAACGGTATGGCGTACCCCATAAATGGCATTTCAGTATAAACTTTCCGCTCCAATCTTCGGTGGAAATGAACTTATTTACACCCAAGAAGCCATCAGTTCCGGGCAACTGGCAACTTCAGGCAGTTTTATCGATAAATTCGAAAGGAAACTTGGGCGGCAACTGAAAACCCACCAGGCCGTTGCCTTGAATTCGGGCACAAGCTCCTTACACTTGGCACTTGTTCTGTTAGGTGTAAAAGCTGGAGATGAGGTGATTTGTCAATCATTTACTTTTTGTGCCTCAGCCAATCCAATCATTTATCTTGGAGCAACTCCCATCTTTGTAGATAGTGAAAAGGAAACATGGAATATGTCTCCTGAACTTTTGGAAGATGCGATTATGCATAGGATAGCTCATGGTAAAAAACCAAAAGCTATTATCGTAGTCCACCTTTTCGGTATGCCTGCCAAAATGCAGGAAATCATGGAAATTGCTGGCAAATACAATATTCCCGTGCTTGAAGATGCTGCAGAAGCTGTGGGTAGCACGGTAAATGATCGCTATTGCGGAACCATGGGAGATATCGGTGTGTACTCTTTCAATGGAAATAAAATCATTACTTCCGGTGGAGGAGGAGCACTAATCGCAAATGATAGTTCTCTGGTTGAAAAAGCAAGATACCTGTCAACCCAAGCAAGAGAAGATCTTCCTTACTATCAGCACTTGGAAATTGGCTATAATTATAAAATGAATAATCTGGCTGCTGCTGTGGGCTTGGCTCAATTGGAGCAATTGGATGAGTGGATAGAGAAACGAAGGGAAGTCAATTCTAATTACCGAGAATTATTGGGTAGAATACCAGGTATAGTATTTCAGGATGAGCCCGAAGGCGTCACCTCCAATTATTGGTTGACTACGATTCTGATCGACGATAAAGTGACTGGTTTCACTAATGACAACCTGAGGGTTGCCTTAATGAAGAACGGAATAGAAACCAGATTTTTATGGAAACCTCTACATATGCAACCTGTATTTAGAAAGGTGCAGTTTTTCGGTGGTGATATTTCCAAAAGTTTATTTCAAAAAGGAATTTGTCTACCAAGTTCTGCTGATTTGACCTATGAGGATCAGGAAAATATTGTAGGTATTGTCATCAAGGAATTAGCCAAAACATTCTGAGTTTGTGATTTATAGAAAAGTCGGTAAAAGACTGCTGGATCTATTGGTGGCAGGAACCCTTTTTTTATTGCTATCTCCTCTTTTTCTATTTCTCTATTTAACCTTATTCCTTTATTTCCGGGGTAATCCAATTTTTAAACAAACCCGTCCAGGATTTCAGACCATTCCTTTTAGTATTTTGAAATTCAAGACCATGACGGATAAAAAAGATTCGTCGGGAAACTTGCTTCCAGATTCGGAGCGGATTACCAAGTTTGGAAGAGTCATCCGGAAGTTTTCTCTGGATGAAATGCCTCAGTTGCTCAATGTAATCAGAGGGGATATGAGTTTGGTAGGTCCAAGACCCTTATTGATGGAATACCTTCCCCTATACAATAAAGAGCAGATCAAAAGGCACTTAGTCAAGCCCGGAGTCAGTGGTTGGGCTCAGGTCAATGGTAGAAATACCATCTCTTGGGAGGAGAAATTTGAATTTGATACTTGGTATGTGGAAAATGTAAGCTTTCTACTGGATTGTAAAATTCTAATTATTACTTTTTTTAATGTTCTATTAGGTAAAGGAGTATCTCAACAAGGGCATGTGAGTATGGGGAAATTTGAAGGAAGTAAGCAGCAAAAGGTTCATCTTTCATAATAGCTCAAGGAATCTGCAATCCCGGAATTATTTAAGTGTATTTTTGCCCTGAGGATGAAAAATATGGCTTTGAATTAGCCCAAATGATCAGTATCCGATTGCTCCGGTCTTCGGTTGCTTGTGCTGAGCGAAGTCGAAGCATCCAATCGGTCAAACAAAGAAAATATGGCAACAGGCATAATTCCGGATTTCCAGATTAATTCAAGCTTTCGCACTTTATAATTCACACTTCCAACTTAGGGTTCCTGTGAATTAACAGATTATTCAAATAAATTTGTATATTTCATCAAAATAATTGACTACACTGTTTTTCTCTTTTTAAACCTGTTGTACTCCAAATTTTCCCATTTAAATAAGAATTAGAAAAACTGTTTCCGCTTAAATCCAATTCCTTTGTTTTTATCGTATTTCAAAAATACCTAACATTCAATTGAAATAATTCAAAATAAAATTGGATTGAACTGAAAAATACACAAGGATATTTGGTTTAGCAGGATAAAAAATCTTATTTTGCAAAGTGATAGAATTAGTGAGGCCCTACCTTTTAACCTTATCAATTTGAAACAATATCTACTATGAATTTTTTAACCAGGCTTAAAATCCTTCCTAGATGGATCATCGCCACGCTAGACGCTCTTATACTTTTCTATTGTGCTTTATTTGGCTATCTAGTACGATTCAATTTCGAATTAGCCTTAATCGAACAAAATGACGCTATAGCCGGAAGTTTCACCTATCATAAAGGTGGACTATTGGTTATGCAAAATACCAGAAGCTATGAAGGAATAGTAAGACATACCGGTTTTAAGGATGGTTCCAATATCTTTAAAACGGTTCTTATCAATTTTATTTTATTTCTCTTTCTTAATTTTTTCCATGGAAGTTTTCTGAATGATAGATTTCTACTTCCGACCTCTGTTTTAATTATTGCGAGTTTGTCCTCGCTCTTCATGCTCGTTTTCTATAGACTGCTTGTGAAAGAGCTATTTGTTTATTTGAAAAATGGATTTATAGCGAAGGAGCAGCGAAACGGAGTCATTTTTGGTGCCGGGGAGGCTGGGATCATAGCGCAGGAGGCTATTAAAACAGACAGTAAATCCTATTTCAATACTGTAGCCTTTTTGGATGATGATCCAAAAAAGGATGGGAAGAACCTTTCAGGAACAAGGATCTATCATGGTCTTTCCCACTTGGAGAAGTTAGTCAGCCAGTATGGTGTAACCGAACTGATTATTGCTGTTAGAGATCTATCCGTTCAGAGAAAAAGAGAAATTATAGACGAATGCCTGAGGTTAAAGATTTCTGTTTCTATCGTTCCTCCTGTGGATCAATGGATCAATGGAGGTTTGACAGCCGGTGCAATCCGTGAAATTAAAATCGAAGATCTGTTATCCAGAGATCAGATTCAATTGGATAATCCAAGAATACATGAAGATCTGATAGACAAGGTTGTATTGGTTACAGGAGCTGCGGGCTCTATAGGTTCCGAGCTTTGCCGACAAATCTCTTATTATCAACCGAAGCTTCTAATCATGCTAGACATTGCTGAATCAGCATTGTATGATGTGGAGAACGAGTTTAGAGAATCTTATCCATCCTGCCCGATCAAAATCATTTTGGGAGATGTGAGGAATAAGAAGAAGATGAAGGAAGTCTTCAAAAACTTCAAACCTCAGGTAGTATTCCATGCTGCAGCCTATAAGCATGTGCCGATGATGGAGAACTATCCGGAAGAAGCAATTCATTCCAATGTGATAGGAACCAAAATTCTGGCAGATCTCTCAGTTTTGGCTCAGGTAGATAAGTTTGTGTTTGTATCTACAGATAAAGCAGTGAACCCAACCAACGTGATGGGAGCTAGCAAAAGAGCTGCGGAAATGTATGTGCAGGCTTTAAATGAATATTTGGAAGTTAATCACAAGAAGTACCATACTAAATTCATTACCACTCGATTCGGAAACGTTTTGGGTTCCAATGGTTCGGTTATACCGTTATTTAAGAAGCAGATTTTGCACGGTGGCCCTATTACGGTAACCCATCCAGAAATTACTCGATTCTTTATGACCATTCCTGAGGCTTGCCAATTGGTTTTGGAAGCAGCTGTAATGGGGCATGGAGGCGAGATTTATGTATTTGACATGGGGGAACCTGTAAAGATTCTCGATTTGGCCAAGAAAATGATTCAGCTTTCCGGTAAGAAAGTAGATGAGGATATCAGTATTGTATTTACAGGATTGAGAGAAGGAGAAAAGCTCTATGAAGAGCTGTTGAATGATTTTGAAACAGTGAAGATTACCCATCATCCTAAGATTAAAATTGCCCAAGTACTTCCTTCCGCTTATCACAAAATAGACGGGCAAGTGGAGCTTTTTCAAGAGCTAATCAATAAAAATTCAGAAAATGAATTGGTGGCTCATTTAAAGGTGATAGTGCCTGAGTTTATTTCCAATTCCTCCCGATTTGAGGTTTTGGATAGGATGAATTGATTTTTTGAAGTGTGACTAAGTAAGATTAGTTAATTGTTATTAGATACTTCGCTATTCGACGTTCATCATTCGATGTTCGATATTTTTTTT
>TARA_R100000365_G_scaffold3656_1_pt1 | contig 15089 bp, 14 predicted proteins | sample TARA_R100000365 | Tara Oceans TARA_R100000365 (sample SAMEA2620668) | marine metagenome | biome: marine biome (ENVO:00000447); feature: mesopelagic zone (ENVO:00000213); material: "saline water (ENVO:00002010), including plankton (ENVO:xxxxxxxx)" | depth 1000 m | reverse complement strand
AAAACTCGCCGCAACCTCCCGGAAAATCTCAATGCTCTCAGCCTCGAGACGCTGCAGATGGGTCAGACGCTTGGCCGTGGTGTTCATGTTCGTTCGGGCTCACTTTGGGTTTCAGCGCTCGACATAGGCCGCCTCGACCTAGCATACAACCCGCCCAGACCGGACCAAATGCGATCCGAGGCGTACGATCGCACAAGCCTCTTTCGGGCGCGAGATATCGAAAGCGGGTGTTGATATAACTAGTCGTAATTTTTGCGACCGTCTTTTGAAAGTCGCTGGCTTTCCGACTGTACAGCGTAAAAGGCGGCTACACGCTGGCTATGCACTCCCAACGGGTTCATCAGCGTGAGAGAACCCGAGAACGTGCGCATGGAGACATTGGTGCACGTTGCCGGCAATAAAGAGAACGCCAACGGGCTTGACGGAGGGCGCCGAGACTTTGCTAGCGTCGGGAAGCGGCGCAGCAACCTGCTTGGGGTGGGACCAGTGAGCGGGGAGGCCCAATAGTCGCCTGGGCTCCTCCCCGGAAAGGCAAACCGTTTCGAAGTCGACTCTTATTTTCCGCGGGGGCTGCGCAATCCCGGAGCTGCATTCGTATCGAGTTCCGATGAGGCGGGTTTGGGAGGCGTCTTAGTCCTGGACGGATTTGACCTATCGGTCCGGTCAAGCACTTCGTCTCGCCATTTCGCAACCTCATCTCCCGTCAACGGCTTTGGGCCCTCATCTTTCTTCAGTCGCAGCTGGGGCAGATCCTCTTCAAAGAACGCGGGCGCGGTTCGCGGCTCATTATGCCGACGCACTCGATGCTCCTCCAAGACATGATTGTCCGTTATCATGTGGGGATCCGCGACCGGTCGGGCCACCGCCTCACGCTTATGACCCTTCTCGGCACGGGCGTAATAGGTGTGCGCGGTGCGGATCGATAGATGTCCACACAACTTCATGATTTCTTCTGGAGACAGGCCTGCAGCAGCCCAGGAAGCAATCGCCACGTGACGGAACGAATACAAACTCAACCGACGGATACCAATACGCTTGCAGGCGCGCCGCATCTGGCTGGCAATAACTTTTTGCCAAGCGGCAAATTCGGGCTTGGTCAGGTCGTGATCGATGAGGTCGAGCATCAGTGCGATGCCCTTTTTGACGTCCTCATGAAGTGCCGAGATGTCCAAGAACCTCTTGGGGGCATGACCAGGCCGCTTCTTTGCATTTGGCAAACTCAGCACCGACCCCTCCAGCGCCGCCCCGCGTAGCTCGACCGGTCGGAAGCCAGCATGTCCGGCGATCAGCACGAATAATCCAGCGAGAATGGAGTTGAGGTTGCCGTATGCCAGTCCATGCCGTTTGAGCTCGTAGAAAAGCTTCCGTGCTTCCTCGTCGGTCGCGTCTTTAATCTTCTTTGCAGAGGTTCTTTTGCCCTTGGGGGGTATCTTGGCCTTGCGATCGCTAAGCGCCTTATCCACCACTTCGAATACGGCATCAAAATCCACTTCCGCTCCCGCACGTCGGAAATGCTCGAGCAAGCCATAGCGCAGATCAGCCCGATAGCGGCCGACAGACGACGCATCAAGAGGACCACCCTGGCGCTGCACCTGGGCCAGAGCATCCTGCACCGAAAGCTCGGGATATGCGGCAAGCGCTTGCTCGATCCAGCGCAGGCCAACCTTTTGGTGACCTGCGATTGTTTCCGCTGACGCTGGGCCGGAGGTGGGCGGCACAAAACGAGGCATCATCTTTTCCTTTTCGCATTACTCCACGAATTATAGCGAGCATTTTGCATTACTCCACGAATTTTTCGTATGGGATGTTGGGATTTTCACCGGCAGCTTGCACCACTTTATCCCCGGTCTAGCCGCTAAATACCTTCGAATACCGTATCTTGCCCCTGATGGTCAGCTCAATGCCCGACGAAACCGCACTATGCCGTCATGGTAACGGCATGCTGCCGCTCCATCTCAGCACAATACCTCTTCCTGACGCCAAATGCTCTTTTTGAACCCAGCGCATAGGGCCGCAAACCGCGCACTGACGGCCCACCACAGGTGCCTTTGTCAACCAACAGCTTAGGATTTTGGGCTATGGATTCCGCCAGAAAGAATTACCGCGATGCTCTCGTCCGAAGATATCTACTGCCAGCCCCAAACGAGTTGACACCATTATCATGCCCGTCTGCGGTGTCGGCCGGAAGACGAGTGGCCTAGACGCGCATCTCTCCTTGCGTCCACCGTCCCCGATGTTCGACTTATAAGCCAGTTGTGCGCCCCTGGCTTCGGCGGGCACTGCACTCAGAAATCTTCGCCGCGCTGCAGGGCCGGGAAAGACAAGAACCAACATCGGATAAACGAGGCTGGCCGCCACCGCGCGAGTCCAAAGGGATCTGGCCTCTTGACGGTAGCGTTCGAGCGTAACCAGGCGAGGCACCTCGATCAGCCCGATTGCGCCCGTTTGCTCATGGGCCACTGCCGATTGGCCACACAGTTCCAGGCTCACCCCAAGGAACCTCTGCGTCTCTCCCGAGACCATTCTTACGCCCAGTTCATCGATGAGACCACTTCCGGCGTCAACAGCAAATTGCGGCTTTGACGGGCCGGTATTGAGGGCTCGAACGATGAGCTCCTCAAGCCCGGAATTGCTCCTGGTGCCTTGCGACCGAGCCTTGGCCTGCCGCGCGGCGGCCAGTATTTCGCGATCGCTACTCCCCCTTCGCTCATGCAGGAACAACCACATCCCATCAGGGTCATGTTGCCACCATCTGGCCAAGGCGTTTGCCGCCACAGCGCTCTGGGTGAAAACAAGGTGACGATCGCTGGGATGAAACGTGGCGCGCACAATTTGAACGGCATCGCGATAGTGCCGGAAGGTCGCCCGTGACAGCCCAAATCGGTCTGCCAGTGTGCTCTCGCGAACGAGCGCCGGTTGCGGGTCCGGACGTGAGAGGACGATGGCGGCGAGCCGACCCAGGACGGCCCATCTGCGATACTTTGTCATCGTCAAGTGCTGCCCCAAAACTTTCCGGTTGACAAGCACCCCCATCAACGCCACCCTAATCGTAACGAAATTTCGTTATCGGAACTGTGACAGTGCTCGAACGTCATCATCGAGAGTTGTGTGAAGCGCTGATGCGTATTTACGAAAGCGCCGGCGGGCCCGTGTCCGTCCCGGCCTTTCTTAGCTTGTGCCAGCCCGTGATCGCACCGCTGCTTGCCCGTCGTGTCTCCTGGAGCTGGTTGGGTGCTCGCATTCTCGCCGTCCACACCGCGCCGGATCGCTTCCCGGATCCCGACCTGCCCGCGCTAACAAAAAGGCAGGTGAAATACCTTGTTGGGGCCTATTCGCGCATCAAGTCGAAAACGCGCCCAACCGAAACACCACAAATAACTTCCCGTCCGGACACGAGCTCTGAAACATACGGTTCACCTCCAGCGGTGGAAATTCGTGCATCCGACACCAACGGCGGCGCAGACCCGCCCGCTGCTTCGGACGCGCGCTCGCGCATCATGAAGAACCACGCAGTCTCAAAACAGCTCGGACACCTGGAAGTCTAGAATGAAAAAGCTCCCTATGCGGGACCTCCCGCACCTCAACCTGCCCACTGACGTTCACATCGGTTTCGTCGGCGTATGCAATCCGAAAAAATCCGCCAAGACCACCGTGTCAACTATCGTCATCAACCATTTTACCGATCTTGGCCGCGACCTCAGTCTTTGGCAGCAGGACGCGCATGGCCGGTTTAAAGCATATGGGAAGTCCCAGCGCATTTTGCTTGCAACGGCCAGCGACGTGTTTGGTGGCGACGCCGCGGCGGATTTGAAAAGTCACGAGCCGTTCGGAGAGGATTTTGAAGATTTGGGCGAGAACCCCAACAAACTGATCGTGCTCGATTGCTCGGGCCCCGGATCGACAATGATCGGCATGCTCTTTAAGATCGGTCGCTTCAATTCGATGCTGGTCGACGCCAGTTGCCGCGGCCTCCTGCTCGTACCCTTGCGCACCACCCACGATATCGCGGAGGGGGCACTGTCGATGATCGCGGAACTCAAGCTGGTCATGCCCGACCACTTTGTTGTTCCTGTTCCGATTTGCAGCGAGGGGGAATTGGCCGGACTTGCTGACAACCACCCCTTTTGGAAGGTCATCGAGGCCGCTAGCCATGGCGTTATCCCCCTGCCTCTCATCAGCCCGTCTGCCGCGGCTGGCCTTGAGCGCATCGACCGGCGTCTGACGGAAATTGCCGATCCTGGCAGCCGCGAGGCTCTGGCAATCATTGGAGCGGCAACGGGCTACAAGCGCTTTGAGGCCGGTGGCGTTGCCAGCGCTGCTGGCGACCTGGTGGCCTCCTTTGCGGAAGCGATTGACCCCATGGGTTTTACGGTGCCGGGCGCATAGCGCCCGGCTCCTATCTGCCGAACTGGAACAAAAAACTTATTCAACATTTCGATCGCAGGCTTTCACAGGGCGACATTCGATGGCTTGCCCACTTGCCTGCACTTGCAAAAATGCTCTCACGACAGGAGATGGCAGCGGTTGCTGCTATCCTCGCTCGCGCCATAACACGTGGCCACGACCACACGCTGGCCCGAAGGCTTGAACTGGACGGCAGGCAGGTTTTCGAAAGACGTTATCCGTTGCTCACCCATGCCTGGTTTGGGGCGATCAACAAGAGCGTGAGAGAGACCAGTTTGCCTTGGAAGCTCACCCCCGGCGGATCTGGCGGGGTCAGCTCGCGCAAAAGAATCGACCGCCTTCTGTTGCGCATTCCGCCCATGCCGATTCTCTCTCGTCAGATCGGTTTATACGTCACACCTTGCGGGATGAGATTGATGCGTCGTCGCATCAAGCGCATCGCAGCTGCCTTCGCATCACGACTTGGCCCTGTCTATCAGGCGCAAAGAAAAATCCCCTTTCGTGCGATGCCACGACGGACGACCGACACTCAGCTGCGAAGGAAGCGTCGCCACGGAAAGGAAATTTTGCCCACTCGAGATCGACGAGGAGACGTCTAATAGTCTTCTCCACCTACTGCCAGAGGTTGATGTCGACGTTCTCGACATACTTTGCGACGGTATTTATTGATCTCCAGCCCCCTGCCGACATGATGGGCAGCAGCCCGACCCCACGGGCCGTTAAAGTCTGCGCGGCACCGACCCGGAGGGAGTGACCGGTTACCTCTTTCGCTGTTTCGACGTCATACGCCAATCTGGACAGGCGCTTGAGCACGCTGGCCACAATGGTTGGTGACAGATAACGACAGGCTATCTTGTCTTTATAGACCGGTCGCAGAAGCGGTCCGTGCATCAGTTCGGCTGCAGCAATCCACTCTTGAACCAGCGCTGTGGTTTCGGCAGAGAGATGCGCCATTCGCCCCAGACCTTCCTGGTCATTTTTTGCCCGACGCACGAGCACCGACATTGTCCCGCCCGGATTGAGGTGGAAATCTTCCACCCTTAATGCCACGAGTTCACTGCGCCGACAGAGCGTGTCAAACCCGACCGCGATCAGGACCCGATCGCGCAATCCAGACAAATCTTCGCTGCATTGCGCCATCAATCTTTCTCGCCGCTCAAACGTGATGCCGAGCGCCTGGCGGGGACGGCCGGGCTGGCTGCGCTTTGCGCGCCTCACCGCAAGCAAGACCTCCTCGTCATCGGCGATGGCTTCAAATCCGGCAAGTCTGTGCAGCTTTTTGACTGCCACCAGTTTGCGCTTGATCGAGCTGAACTTGAGCGTCTCGCAATGCCCATCGACAAAACGCGCGACGGTTGACGGCTCGGCAGGCAGGGCCTTTAGCCGCTTGCGCCGGCACCAGTTCGCAAAGTGGGCGAAATCGGAGCGATAGGCGCGGATCGTGTGATCCGAATATGCCCCCTCGAGCCTTCTGAGCAGCACGTGCCAGTTCATGGCTTAACCCCTGCTGCCATTGCCGCAATGTCAGAGCCACGCAGCATTTTTTTTGCGATCAGGGCTTCGGCAAGCCGCTCGATTTCCGCACGGTTTTTAATCACGAGCTGACGCGTCTCGCCCATGAGCCGTGCCAGCTGATCTTCGAGCCATTGATGATCGCTCCCTGATCCCCCCGAGACCCCGAGCCGGTCGTAGAGCCCCATTTCGTGGCGCGCTCCCAGCAAAAGCGCGCTTGCTTTGGCGAGATCGGATCTGGCCTCCCCGCTCGCGCCCTTGCCGATCATCTCATCTGCAGCACGGCCCGCCAGCCCCACCATCACCTGCGCTTCAAGAGCTTCGCGGGTCGTCGGATCGTCGCCCCAGTCAACGTTTACGGACCCACGTGAATTCGCGCCTGGCACGAGTGAAGCGGAGACGACCCTGGCCCCCAGCTTGATCGAAATCACCGCGTGCGCCGCCTCGTGCACCGCCACGGCCCACAACAGGCCGGGATCGATGGCGTCATCCAGACCAAAACCAGCCATCACGTCCTCGATCTCGAGATTCCGCCCCGCGCGGCGGGCACGACCTTCGGCCCGGCGCACCCCGGCTTCGACATCTGCCGGCGCCAGCCCCACAACCAGATTGGCGAGAGTATCAAGCGCGTCACCGGAGAGATGTGAGCCGCAATAAAACGCCAGAACCTCACGTGCCTCTTCGGGGCAATCGGGCGGGCGAACCGATACGCGGGTTTCGAGCCGACCGCCCCGTATCAGTGCGGTGTCGAGAAAATCGAAATGGTTGCATGCGCCCAGCAGCAGGACATTTCTCCCCGATTTGCGGACACGGTCGATCTGGATCAGCAAATTATCGACGACGGGCATCCACCAGTCGCGTCCGCGCTTGTCGAGCGCCGCGCGGTCCGGGATCGATTGAAGTTCATCGAGAAGCCCGACTGTATTTTCGCCAGCCAGCAGAGTGTCGACAAATTCAGTCGCGGCGCGTGTAACATCGCCGAGATGGCCATCGCCCGCATTGAACCACCCGCCAACGCTTGATGGACAAAACCTCCACCCGGCCGATTTGGCCAGCGCCTCGGCAAGCAGAGTCTTGCCAGTGCCCGGCGGGCCTTCAAGCACGCCATAACGCACCGCAGACATGGGCAAATTGCCCGCGGCTACGGCCCTGAGATCGAGACACACTCCCTCGGCAAAGGCACGGACGTCTCCAACCAGGGGAAGCTGATCGAGAGAGGGCACCCTGCTTGATACTTCCGGTGCGACCAGACGCGCACGCAGGGCACGGATGCGCTCGACGGCGTCACGCGCTTTCTTGCAGTCCCTGATCGCTGCCATCACCAGAAGCGGATCAAGCCCTTCAATGTCTGACTGCACGAGGCCGAGCACGCGCTGGTTCGTCACCGCCTTGATCGCCTTACGGACCGGCCCGACCTTGAGATGCTCGATCTTAACGGTAAGGTCGATGGCAACACGCAGATCACGGCTGATCAGTTCCGGTTCAGCGGTAACCGCCACAACCGAACGGCCGTCGCCCAATCCATCAAGCAGGTTTGCATTCTTGTCCCGGGCGCGCGCAAGCTTGCCCGACTTGATTTCCTCGACCAGGGCATTGGGCACGCACTCGCCAAGACCCTGGACAATGGTCGGAAGCCACGCGCCCGAGGGCACGATGATGATCAAGCCGATGGCTGGCGTTTCGATGTCGGCGATCTTGCGCTGGACCGCCAATGGAATGGCGTCACCGACAATAAACTTGGGCAAGATACTTCCGGCCGACGGACGATCGGCCGAGGCGAGAAGAGCAGAGAGGCGGGAAGACATTGCTGGGCTCCTTGTCGCGCGCCTGAAACCAGGCGCTGCGGATTGAGGGACGGAATAGGGGAAAGGTGAACTGACCGGACGTGCCGGCCAGATGTCGTGTCAGGCGTTGCCGGCTTCGCTCGAGATTTTCGAGAGCAGCACGCGATCGAGCCATTCAAGCACCATAACCGCTGCAGGCTCGCCCTCGTCGGCCAGGTCGCGAAGCGCTTCGCGCAGTGGTGCCGGCAGGCCGGTGCGATCCACTTGCCCCATCAGGCCCATACGCACTGCCAAACCCACGATCGCCGCAGGATCCTCGCCTGGCGTGTTGGGATCAATCGAACCCATCGAGATCGAGCCCGGGAACGACGGACCGGACTTGCCCTTTCTTGCCAATTGGACCGGCTCCGGGCCGGGTGCGCTCGGTGACTTATGCGTGGCGCCCGGCGTGGCATCTGTGTCGGCATCGGACGCGAACGCGGTCTTTTTCGGGCGGCCACGCTTGCGGCCCACGGTCACATTGACCGCGCCCAGCGCCGGAGGGTTCGCTTGGCCTGTATCGGTAGACGCGCGATCATGCCGGCCCCCAGGGACGGCAACGTCACCTCCCCCTTCAGCGTCGACACCAAACGCGGCCAACCCCGGCTCGAACCCATCGCCACCCGGTTGAGCCATGCATGCACCCATGCGCTTTTGGACCGCGCGGGCGAACACATGGCGCAAATAGCCAAGCGCATCGGCAAGGCCAGGGCAATTGAAGGCATGATCGAGGTCGCGAGGGCTGACCACTTCATCGCGCTTGTCGCCATCATCGCAATCAACGATCAGCATGTTGACGTCACTGACGACCGGGTAGTTGCGATAAAACAGCATGTGCGGCAGGACCAGGGTTGCCGCCTGCATCTTTTTTTCGAGCGCCGTGAGGTAGCCGGTGCCAAAGCTTTCACTCGAGCGTTTGAGTTCGAGCAGGTGGGCGATCTGGGTCGTGCGATCTATAACGATCAGATCGGGTGTATAGTGTCGCTCAGCATAGGCTTTTGGATCAAAACGCACCTTGCTCAGCGACTTGAAGTCGTTGGCTTTGACCGCAGCCATCGCCTCTTCGAGGATGGGCAGACGCAGCACCGGTTCGATCACGAGCAAACGCGGATCGGACTGCAACAGCGCGCGCAAACCCTGCTCAATGAGGCCACCCTCGAGCGTTGTCGCAGACCGCACGAGCGCCGCGAGCTCGGCAAGCGGGCCGAAGGTGATATCGCGCCGCGAGCTGCAATAGCTGAACCGCGCAACGGCCGCTTCCGACATTGCCTGGAACGTGTCGGCAAAGTCGGCGAAAGCCTCCGGCAGCGCCGGGATGAAATGGTCAGTCATGGAAAAGTCCTTCCGGAACAAAGGACATGCGGCATCGCTCTGCTGTCGGACGCAGACTTGGTGCGCCAGAACGGCAGCCCGATGGCCGGCCAATCGCCGGGGCACAATGGGCCCCGTGCGTCAGCACGACATGTCAGATGAAATTGGTGGGGTCTGCCGAGGCTCTAGAAGCTGACCGCAGGCGCGGTCGGAGGAGGGCACAAGAGAGCCGTCTCGTGTGCGGACACAAGAGAATGGGCAAAACGAACCGGAAGGGATTCCCCGATGCGGGGGGGACATATATAGAGAGACATAGCCGTTGGCCTTTCTAGCGAAGGTGACGGTCAGGTCCTCGTTCGGTGCTCGCAACACCGGCGGGGACCGCCCCTGTTTCGGGGCGTCACGTCGCACACACCATGCATGCGATGGTGATCAATATAGTCATCCCAACCGCGATGTCAAGTATTTTATCAGCAAAATCAATATCTTAACAAAAAGGGTTAAGATTGGTTCGCATTTTATGCAGTTGCGGCCGGCAGCGCCGCTCGGCGATAAGGATCCCCGATTGGGCGCGGTCCCGAAGCGATGCCCGGGTCGGATTTAAGACTTTGGATGGCCCGGCATGCTGTTCTTTAACGGACACTTGCCCCAGAGCGCTCGTCAAAGCGGGAGGAACCTTCAGTCGCGGGAAGCGCAATTTCTTCGGCCAATGTTGCGATCGCTCGGCAAATCGTGCGCCGATTGGCGCCGCATCCCCCCGCTTCAGCTCTAGCAACTGCGGGGGTTCTTGGGTCGATGGCGTAAAGGACACAATCAAATTCGATTTGTGTCGGCTTTTCCCTTTCGCGGTTGACAAACGATAGGGTCAAACGCATCCCCGACCTGTTCAGGTTTGGGAGAACACTGATGGATGCACAAAATCCGGACCACTATCCAGCACGCCATGATGCCGATGAGATCAGTTTGGGCGATCTCATTCGTGGTGTGTGGCAATCGCGAGGCTGGGCCGCTATTGGAGGTATCGCCGGCCTGACGCTGGCCGGCGGCGCCCTTGCATTTCAAATCCTTTCGACACCGAGCATTTCCAGCTTCCGCCAGGACATCGCGCTAAGGATCGATGATGCCAGCTATCCCAACGGTGTCCCTTTTTCCACCAATGATCTGCGCTCTCCCATCGTCTTGCAGCGCGTCCACGATCAGATCGGTCTCGAAGCGTTCGGCCTGACCGTCAATGACTTCGCGGCAGGCGTGAGCATCACGCCGACATCGGAGACCTATGACGGCGTCATCAGTCGCTATCGCGGCCGGCTCGCCAACACCGAATTGACCTACACCGAACGCCAGCAGATCGAAGCCGAGTTCAGCGAGGCCCTCGCGGCCTCGCTTGCCGCCGGCGCTCGTATCGAGTTCACTCTCCCGGTGGGCACCACCATACCCGACGCGGTCGGCCGTTCGGTCGTGAACGCCATTCCCAATGTGTGGGCCGAAATCTACATCAATCAACTCGGCGTCCTCGATCTGCCCATTCCAGGCTCATCGGCGGAACTGATCAACGCAGATTTTCTGGCCAGTCTTGACTACCCCATGGCTCATGACGCGCTTGAGCGCGCCCTCGACACCCTGTTGCAGCGGATTGATACCGCCATGCTGCTCGGCGGCGCCCAGAACCTTCGGGCCGACGCCACCGGACGCACCCTGTTTGACGTGCGGCGCGATGTTTCCCAGATCGAGCGATATTCCCTCGAACACGTCCTGGCGCCCTTGACCGAACTGGGGCTGAACAAATCGCCCGACGTCACCACCGCTGCCTATCGCTATCAGGTCGATGAGCTGTCGCGCCAGATCGAGCTGGCCGAGGAGAACGCGGCAGTGATCGATGCCGCGCTCAACACCCGTGGTTCGGCGTCCGGTTCGGTCACCACCGCCGCTGTGGACAATCGAGCGCTCGGCATTCCCGACATCGCCCCGCAAAACTCGGTGGTGCAGCAATTTGGCCCCGAACTCGTCGAACGGCTCGTGACCATGTCGATCGAGAACGCCAGCGTCGATTTCCGCGAGACGCTGATCAACTCCAAGCTCGAATTCGAGCGTCAGGCACTCGAGCTGTCCTCGCAGCGCGCCATGTATGAGCAGCGCCTGGCTCTGCTTTCCGGTGATCTTGAAATCGACAATCAGAGTGCGCTCGCCGAGATCTTCAACGCCGAAAGCACGCGGGTGGCCAATGAGCTGAACGGCGCCTGGAATGACGTCGAACAAATCCTCGCTCACGCCAATCTTGAGCGCATTTCCCACGACAAGGAGCTGTTCCGCTTCCTGCCAACCCGCAATCAAATTGGCCAATCCGCCTCCCTGATCAATCAGCGCGCGATCGTTCTCCTCATCGCAGCCGCAATCGGCGGCATGATGGTGGGCATGATTGGCTTTCTGATTTCGCGCAATGTCGGCAACCGCTCGGCGTAAAGCCGAGTTCACCGGGGATAAATCGACAATGCCAAACTGGATCATGAAACTGTGCGCGCTGGCTCCCTTGGCACTGTCGGAAGCCACGATGGCCCAGGAACTCGCCGACCCGACCGGAGAATGGGAGATCGCCAGTCGCGACTCCCGTTACGCCGTCCAATTGTGTGGCAAGGAGGGCACCAGCCTTTGCGGCACCCTCATCTGGCTGGGCGGCGGCGCCAACAATGACGACAACCGCCCCTATCTTGATTCCATGATCATCGATCATGCCCCCGCCACTGGAAAAGGCCAATGGCGGGGGACCCTGCACCTTTTCGGCCATACCGCCCGCGGCACCATCACCCAGGCCACCGATGATCATATCGAACTTGAGGGGTGTGCATTCTTGGTCATCTGCCGCACATATGATCTTTATCGCCGCTAGAGCGCATCGAGCAAAACCATGTCCTCGACCCGATCGGGATGGCAGGGTTCTTTGCGGTTTGGACGCGCAACGAAACAGTGACTAGGATTTGCTCCGCAGGTCCGGGGAATAAGCCGATTTGATCCCGCCTCGGATCGGCGCCATGCAGCCACGACCGCCTCTTGGCCGGACGCAACATCATAGGGGTTCGATGACAAAGCTTACGGTTGCACTGATCCCCATCTTGGCACTGCCCGCCTGCTCTACCGTCAATCACAGCGTCGGATCGATACAGTTCAATGCCGAAGCCGAGCCCGCCCCGGATAATTATCGTGACGTGGCGAAACAGGCGGTGAGTGGACGCAAGACCATCGACGGTTCCGGCCTGCTGGTATCGCACCCGGCAACCATGGCCGGCGAGACCGCCTTTTCGCCCATGCGCTGGTATATCTGTGTCCGTGGCATTGCGCCCAAGGGCGAGCCCCCTGCGATCCCTGCCCTTCAGCGCAAGATCGAAAACTGGGTAGCCCCTCCCTTGGTCACCGCCCCTTACGATTTGGTGGTCATTTTCAACGAACCCTATCACTGGCAGGTGGTTGAGGGGTTTGACACTCGCTTGTGCCGGGACGCCGCGTTCGAGCGGCTTTGAGGGAAAGACTTGCGTCGCCCATCCGGTCATCGAACCACTTCAACTGCTCCAGGGCCTTTCGTTGTGTCGCGATTTTTAGGCCGATCCCGTGTCGGATTTGGGCCCTTGAGAGCCCGGGTTTGCTTGAGGATGTGCGATAACGCCGGGAGCAACAGACGCGGCAAAGTCAGCACTGCGCCCTCATGCACGAACCCGCTACGCGGTAGGGACGCGCGTGGTGAGACCTGATGGATTCGTCTGAGGCTTTGGGCAGGCAGAGGCCGGGGTCCGAAAATGAAGTTCCTTTCAACAAGAGGAACTCGCGATGACGACCCCTGCGAGCAGCTTCGGATCGCCCGGCTGGTTGCCGCCGCTGTTGAGGGTTTCGGCATCCTCCATATCCTGGAGGATCTGGTGGCGGCGCCGATTGCCGATGGCCGTCTCACCCGCCTGCTGTAGCCATGGTGCGAGCCGTTCGCCGGCTACCACCTCTATTACCCGTTCGAAGGTGGACTGCCTTCGAACTGCTCAAGTTGACGCTTCAAGAAAGCAGGGCCGTGTGAAGGCTTGGCCAAGGGTCGGCGTCGATTCTAGAAACTCTATCATTGTCGGGAAATTTCACGGAACTCCGCCAACGGCGACTTTTTCTAGTATCAATCCCGAAGCGGTCATCCGTAGTGAGCGAATGACCGCTCACTGTTCACATCTCGGTTCGTTCGGTCAGAAGCAGCGCGTCCTCTATATCCACACCGAGATACCGCACCGTGTTCTCGATCTTGGTGTGTTCGAGCAATATCTGAATGGCGCGTAGGTTGCCGGTTGCCTTGTAGATCATGGCCGCTTTCGTTCTTCGCAACGAGTGCGCGCCAAAGTCCGATGATCGAAGCCCGATCGCCGTGACCCATTCATTTACCAGATGGGCATACTGCCATATGCTCATGTGGTGCGAGTGGTCGACCCGACTTGGGAAGGAGTGGTCATAGATGGTGCTGCCGCGTCTCTCGAGCCACGCCAATAGGCTGGCACGCACATCGCGGCTCATTTCGAATTGGACGGGACGTCCGGTCTTTTGTTGAACAACCGCCGCCCTTGTTCGAATTTCCGGCTCCGAGCGCGAAACGGGAGCCAGTTTGGATGCTGCTTGCGCAAGAGACCCGTCGGACTCGTCGCTGGCTCTTATCTAGCGAATAAGGATTGCCCTAAAGTCATTGATATTGGTTCCGGTGGGCCCTGGCACAAACAAGTCTCCGCAGGCGTCAAAAGCTGACCACGCATCATGTCGAGCCAACAGGGATTTGGGGTCGACACCCGCCTGGCGCATCCGGCCAAGGCTTTGCCCGTCAGCAAACGCGCCGGCATTGTCCTCGGACCCGTCGATACCGTCCGTATCCGCTGCCAGCGCGGTGATCCCGGAAACGCCTTCGAGCGCGCACGCCAGGGACAACAGAAACTCACTGTTGCGCCCGCCCTTGCCCGCCGGTCCATTGCCAATGGTGACCGTTGTTTCGCCGCCCGACAAGATGATCACCGGCTTGGTGAACGGCCGATTGCACCTGGCGATCTCGCGCGCGATTGCGGCGTGAACCTTGCCCACTTCGCGCGCCTCGCCCTCGATGGCATCCGAAAGGATCGCCGCGTCGATGCCGTGCGCCCTGGCAGCCTGCGCCGCTGCCTCAAGCGATACGCCCGCCGAGGCGATGACATGAACGCTATTGCGCGCAAATATCTGATCGGCCGGATCGGGTGTTTCCGCGCCCGCCGTCAGATGCGCAATGACCGCGTCGGGCAACACCATGCCATAATCGCGCACGATGGCCAGCGCATCGGCCGCGCTGCCTGTGCTGGGCACCGTCGGACCCGAGGCGACCATGGCCGGATCGTCGCCTGCCACATCGGAAACAATCAGGCTAACCACCCGTGCCGGATGCGCCGCCGCTGCCAGCCTGCCTCCCTTTATGCCAGAGACATGCTTGCGCACCACATTCATCGCCGCGATCGGCGCGCCCGACGTCAGCAGGGCCCGGTTTACGACAACCTCGTCCTCAAAGGAGAGATCGCCCGCCGGACAGGGCAGAAGCGAGGAGCCCCCGCCCGAGATGAGGGCGACAACCAGATCGTCTTCGGTGAGCCCTTTGACAGCATCGAACAAGGCCGCGCTCGCCGCAACGCCCGCACGGTCGGGCACCGGATGGGCGGCCTGCATCACCTTGATCGCCTGCGTACGAGCAACCGGACCATGCCTGTCGACGACAACGCCTTCCGCCGGGCCTTCCCAAAGATCTTCGAATGCGGCCGCCATCTGGCTCGCAGCCTTTCCTGCGCCCACGACAATAGTCTTTCCCCTCGGCCGTTCGGGCAAATGCGCGGCGATCGCCGCCCTTGGGTCCGCTGCTTTGACCGCTGCCTCAAACAAGGAAACCAAACGATCTCGATCCGAACTGGCCAATGCAAATCCTTTAATTTGAGATCGAACAATCGTGTCTCGAGAATCGAAATGCCTAATCTAGGTCGTGTTGACAAAGTGGATTCCCAAATCAGGTGAAGTCTG
>TARA_R100000365_G_C2748550_1_pt1 | contig 15131 bp, 10 predicted proteins | sample TARA_R100000365 | Tara Oceans TARA_R100000365 (sample SAMEA2620668) | marine metagenome | biome: marine biome (ENVO:00000447); feature: mesopelagic zone (ENVO:00000213); material: "saline water (ENVO:00002010), including plankton (ENVO:xxxxxxxx)" | depth 1000 m | reverse complement strand
AAAAAAAGCACATTATGGAGAAATGGCTTCCTTGGCCGCTACAATGGAAGTGCCGGAAGAAGTACAGTTAAAAGAAATAAAGGATTTTAAGATCATAGGAAACTCGAAAAAGAACGTAGACGGGGTCAAAATCCTAACCGGTAAACCACTTTTTTCCTTAGATCATAAAGTGGAGGGAATGAAGTATGCGGCAATTGTCCACCCTCCTGCCTTTGGAATGAAATTGAAATCATTTGATAAAAATTCAGTTTCTGATATGCCCGGCATTCTGGACGTCTTTTCTATTTCTTTATTCAAAGATGACTACCAGAGAAATTTCTTTGATACCACGACTTTCCCTGAGATCATTGCAATTGTGGGTAATTCCACTTGGGAAGTCATGCAGGCGAAAAAGACTTTGAAGGTGGAATGGGAAAAAGCCCCTGAATCCACTTTCCCAATGGCCGGAAGAGGTGGTGTTACTGTGACTGCCACAGTTCCGGCAGGATTGGAGAATACCAGCAGTCATAAAGAAAGAATGGCTGAATTCACGGCAAAACAAGGAAACATCCTGAGAAAAGACGGGGATCCCGAAGGTGAGTTTAATAAAGCTGCTAAAATTATTGAAAGAACCTACACCGCTCCTTTTTTGGCTCATAATACCATGGAGCCGATGAATTGTTTTGCAGATGTCAAAGGGGACAAGGCTGTGATTTATGGACCTACTCAAGCTCCTGAATTTATCATGGGAACTTTGGCTCAAGCCTTAGAAATACCTAGAGAAAATATCCAAATCAATCTTTCAAGAATGGGAGGAGGATTTGGCAGGCGAGCTTACAGTCACCACATGGTAGAAGCTGCTCTCATTTCCCAGAAAGTTCAAGCCCCTGTAAAGATGGTCTATACCAGGGAAGATGATATGACTGCAGGTGTGTATAGACCCACTTATACAGCAACCTATAGAGCTGCGCTGGATGAAAACAACAATTTGACAGCCTTACATGTCAAAGCAGGAGGAATCCCGGAGACCCCTATTCATCCCAATAGATTCCCGGCTGGAGCCCTGGACAATTATCTGGCAGAAGGATGGGACATTCCTTCCAACATTACTATTGGCGCATTTCGCGCACCGAGATCCAACTTTATCGCCGGAGCAGAACAAAGCTTCCTAGATGAATTAGCTGAAGAGATGGGTAAAGACCCAATTGATTTCCGTTTGGAATTATTAAAAAGAGCGGAAACCAACCCTGTAGGAAGCAACAACGACTACGACCCTAAGCGCTATGCAGGTGTTTTGGAACTGGTCAAGGAAAAGTCAAATTGGAACAGCCCTAAAGACAATGTGCATCGTGGCGTATCTGCTTATTTCTGTCATAACTCTTATGTTGCAGAAGTAGTGGATACCGTCATCAAAGACAACAAACCGGTAGTAGAGAATGTCTATGCAGCCGTTGACTGCGGAGTAGTCGTCAATCCTGATGCCGCAGCCAATATGGGAGAAGGGGCAATTGTAGATGGTATTGGAAATGCCTTCTTTGGAGAATTAGCCTTTGAAAATGGGGTTCCTACCAAAAGCAATTTTGATAAGTACAGAATGATCAGACAAAAAGAGTCTCCAAAGAAAATCGAAGTTCATTTTGTACAAAATAATGAAGACCCAACAGGCTTGGGAGAGCCACTCTTCCCACCTGTCTTTGCAGCCTTAGCTAATTCACTTTACAAGGCAACTGGAAAACGTTATTACGAACAACCATTTGCACCACAGCTTGAAATGCAAAATTTGAAGATGTAAATAACTTTAAATCAAGATTATGGCCTGAATCAATTATTTTCAGGCCATTTTTTTTGTGCTAAATGAAGCGAATTGACAAATGGAATCGTCTAGAGAAGGAATTTAAAAACATTCAAACACTATGATTAAAAGTTTCATTTCTTCACCCAGGTTCAAATCTAAATGGTCGTTGGTTGCCACTTTAATTGGTTTACCAATACTGGTCAGTGGGTGTCTTAATAATTTCGACACTCCACCAACACAGCCAGCCGCATACATTTCCATTTATCAGGGTTCTCCCGATGCACCTGCAATGGATATTTTTGCAAATCAAAATCGGGTGAATAACCAGCCCTTAAATTTCGCAGAGGTTCTTGCTTATAGTCCGTTTTATGTGGGAGAAAGATCCTTCCGATTTTCCTCTTTTAATTCCACTACTACTCTGCTTCAAAAAGATTTCACAATAGAACAAGATGCTATTTACTCCATGTTCGTTTTAGACAAAGTAGCTGATTTGGACGCTATCCTGATTGAAGACGAATGGACCTTGCCTTCAGCGGATTCTGCACAGGTAAGGATGGTGCATTTGTCACCAGATACCGGAGAGGTTTTTCTACAATTTTCTAATCTCAGCACTCCTGTGACCAATAATATGAATTTCGGAGATGACTCAAATTTCACCATGGTGAAGAAGAACACCTATAATGTCCAGGTAAAATCTGTAGCCACAGGAGATGTACTCCTTAGCGCAAATGATGTACAGATTAACGGGAATCGAGTCTACACTTTTGTGTTGAGAGGATTAGCTGAAACTACTAATCAAACCCAGAAAATGGATTTACAACTCATTACCAACTATGTAAATTTTTAAATGCCTCATAATGAAAAAATCCCGGGCCATTCGGTCCGGGATTTTTTTTACCTATTCTATTACTATTTAAAGAATATAAGCTTCAATTCTAAAGCTGATTTTCCATTGTTTGGTCCCATTAAACGTCCAATCTTATAGATGCTATTCACTACCTTTTAAGCCCAATGAAATTAAAAATATTCCTTTATACGATGTATCAAATCATTTCTAACCATGTTGAAATTTGAGACTCACCCTCATAGACCCCTCATTCAATCCTTATTGAAGAGAGATACATTCAAGTCTAAATCTTCAAATCTAGCATTATAGCTTTCAAATTATCTTAACCAGATCTAGCTAAGTCTTTGGGTCAAAAAAAAACCAACTCAAATAGAGTTGGCCTTTCTGAAGTAATCAAACCCCTAAATTATTATTCTTTTCCTCCTCCAAAGTTCACTTTGAAAGAAGCTCCAAAAAAGCCTGGATTATCTCCAAATCCTGTAAACTGTCGTAAAGGATAATTGTAAAATGGCATCAATACATAGCTGCTTTTTTCAGCCTGTAGCAGCCTGATATTCAATCCAAAATTCATGGTGGCTAAAGGGTAAAATCTACTATCTACCGATTCCAATGTTCTGGTCTGAACCACATCTTCATTCAAAGTGCGGAATGAATTTGCGGCTGAAGCATCTGCCACAGTTACTTGTCTGGTAAAGGAAGTCTCTAATTCTGCCTGCTGATTGAATGCGTAGAAATTGGAGAAACCTGCTTGAACGGACAGGGAGTTAGACCTAGTAATGGGGTACTTGAGGTAAATCGGAATTTCAACCTGAGTCTGTCTTACAATTATTGTTTCTGTAACTGGGGCTATACTCATGTTAAAGCCCACCATTGGCCTATTGGAAACATCACTTTGCTGATTCAGCAAGTTCAAGCCTAAGCCTGATCCCAAAGTCAATTTCCCTGGAAGATCCAAATTCACCATCACCCCCATAGCTAAGGTATTTCCTGAAATTGATTCTCCATTTTGCCTAGCAGAACCAAAACCTGGTGCTACCCCTAATCCATAGGATATTGAAGATTTTTCTTTAGGAATAGGATCGAATTCAGGCTCTTCTTTGACAGCTATTAGCGGCTTGCCTTGTTCAACTTTACTTTCAGACATCAAAGACTCTTTAGCATTCAAGCCACTTGTAGTAGAAATCTCTGATTTGCTCTCTGACTTTATTTCTTCAATATTTTCAGCCTGAGCTATGACTTTTTGAGTGAATGGAGATTCTTTTGATTTCAAATCACTGATTAGCTCCTTGGATTCTTCTTCCTCTTTAATTGGCTGTTTTGCAGGATCCTTGGATGCAATGAGAGATTGATTGCTTTGCTTTTCTTTTAGGCCATTTGACTGTTTGGTATTCTTAGATTTTCCTTGTGGGATAACTTCTTGAATACTCTCTGATTTTCTCTCCGTCTCCACTGAGGGAGAGGATTTAGAGCCTTCTTGACGAGCTTCTTCAATTCTATTTTCTTCTACGACTTTTTCCGTTCCATGGGAATCTTCTGCTAATAGAGGACTTTCCAATTCTGAGTTTGGAAGCAAGAAATAAAAAGTCCCTATCAATAGTAAGCTTGCTGCCACCCCTCCGATCCACCAGAAGAATGGTTTAATTTTAGAAGCTCCGCGCATTTTCTCAAAGCTCTCCCAGGCTCCTATTTCGTAGGGCTGATTGCCTTCTTCCTGATACTTTTTCAGGGAGTCCGCTATCTCTTTGCTCAGCTTATCTTCCTGCATATTCTTTTAAATGTGTGTGAACTAGCTCCCGCAGTTTGGCTTTGGCACGAGCTAGATAGACCCTGGAAGAACTTTCGGTGATTTTAAGTCTCCCAGCTATTTCTTTATGACTATATCCCTCCACTTCGTAAAGGTTGAATACCAACTTCTGATCATCCGGAAGTTGATTTAATAAGGCAATCAGGTCTTCATAGGCCAAATTACCAATGGCATTTACTTCGTGAAAAACCTCCGTCTGTTCATTGATTTCCAGTTGCTCTCGTATTTTTTTGTTTTTTCTATAGAAATCAATCGAGGTATTCACGGTGATTCGTCTCAGCCAGGATTTCACAGACTGAAACTCATCAAAATTTTTAATCGAACCGAAAAACTTCAGAAAAGAGTCATTGACTATCTCCTTAGCCAAATCCCGATCTTTGGCATAGGAAAGACTTATACCCATGACATAGCCATAGTATTTCTTAAAAAAAAATTCCTCATGTTTTGGTGAGCGCCGTTTGCAACCGGCAATCAACTCTTCGTCAGACCAATTCAATACAAAAGACTTAAAATCCGGGCTTGTCCTTATTCAAACGCTTCTTGTCCTGAAGCAGGTTTCGGTTTATTTTCCTTTTCTGTTATGAGATTGTTTCTAATAGCAGAAGTTTCAATTTCTGGCTTGATAGCAATTTCTTTGATTTCCAATTGATCCGAACCAACTGGAAAAGAAAAGCTACAAAAGAGTAGAAAGACCCCTACTTTCAAAAACAATTTCATATCCTTTTTTTTAGGATACGAATACTAATTATCCAACGCTACACTGATACCATCAAAATGATAAAAAAACTCATTCTCATCAAAAAATATCGCTAATTTCCTACCTGTTTCAGCGTCATAATAAACTGATTTAGAGGACTGAATACCATTTTTATTTTCCTTCATGATCTGAGTGAAAACCCAAACAAAAGAATTAGATCTAGCAAAGTATTGAAAATCTGAGTTAGATTTTTCAAGATCAATTTCTCCATCCAATTCGACTTTTTTCTTTAATTCTGAAAAATCAAGAAGATCTATACCTTTTGAAAAAGATGGCCGCAAGTTAATATTTGGAAAGTTGGGTAGCTTTGAAATATGCCCACTAGAGTTAACATAAAAATCAGAGGAGTATTGAGATATTCCTGCTTTTGGATTAGAGTAAGAAAGACAGATTCTATATCCTACTTCACCAGGCTGATAAACTATCCTTCCCTCGGCTTGATTCATTTCATCCGCAACAAATCTATAAATAGAAGAAAGGTACAGCTGCTTTAATAAACCCGGCCCAAATGCATCAAGTAGTTTTGTCTCTACTTTTTCAAGCAGTTCTTTTGGGAGATCCTCCCACTCGCGAAAGGGTCTTGGGTAATATTTTTTATAGATTGGTTCACCACAATTCTGGTATATGGCTTCTTTACCAAGTCCATTTTGTTTTGGATCAGGCCTGAGTAATACTGTCAGCGTGTCAGATTTCATTAAATCGACCTCTATCCATTCTGGAAGATATTTTGAATGATTGATGCTTAAGAAAAACTGATGATTGGACTTCTCTAAAGGTTGGTCAGACCAGGGTGTATAAGAAAACACCTCTTTTGAACTACGTAAAGAGATGCCAGCAAAGTTGATAAATCCATCTTGTACTAATTCTGCATTGGGATAATTGATGGTCGCACCACTTTCTTTATCCAATATTTTAAAAAATGATTGAGCCTCGACAGAGTTGGAAATTATCATTAGCCAAGCCAATGAAACGAAGATTCTAACATTTTGCATAAGGAAAATTAACTAATCATATTTTCCACTCCAACTAATAGGTTTTGAAAATGGGTCCAGAATTTCATCTAAAATAACTGAAACCTCTCTCCTATTGAGGATTTTATCTGTCCGAAAATCACTTTCCAAGCCCTTCCTTTTCCAAACCTGAGCGATCTCAAGAAAGGGAGTATTCTCTTTTATCATTTCCAAAAAGGCTTGAAACCTTTCTCCCGTCAAGTAATCCCCGGATGCTCCCCAATATTCATTCAAGTGTGGATATACCTCTTTTAATCCTGACATCAATTCGTATTCCGCAACAGGCCTTTCCGGATAAAACCAAGTTTGATTAGCCCATAAATATGGAACCCCTACTCCTTTAAAAATTCCTGTTGCACCTATTTTCTGCATCGCCCTAAAGTGTGGGTCTCTTGGATTCAAATCAATAAAAGGCATGATATAGGCACCTTGATTCAATAGCCCCCACTGTACTTGCCTAATAGATGTTTCGTCTAACTTTTTTGAGTTTTTAGAAGCAATACTTGCCAAGACTCCAGCCGCATGCCCTATCCCCAATACCACCGGCTGAAGCCTGGATGCGCCATTGACAATATTGGAAACAGAAATACTTTTTTCTGCTAAAATTAGAGCGGGATGATTTTTAGGAATCAGAGCGCCTAATGGTACATTATAGCTTGGAACTCTAATTTTGATAAAATCGATCTCTGGAGCATTCAAATTCTTTTTATGATGGTGATCTATCGTATAGTCTCCTACTGCCACGCCTGTTCTGTACAAGGCATTAGGAGCATCATAAGGACTTTTTACATAGGGCAGCGTAAAATCTACCAAGCCATAATATCTTCTAGACTCCCTGTGATAAGGAATCATTGGCAAGTTATCCTCTGTTGGATACTCATCCTCCACAATTCCCAAATGCTTATATCCGAGTTCATTTTGGATATAATAAACAAATCGTAAACTTGTCTGTTTGGCTTTTTCCAGTTCCATTTTTCGTTCCTCGTCACTCAACTCCACTAAATTCACATAGTGATCATTTCCGCAATTCGGCCAATTGATCATGTACTTTCCATTCGGAAGTTTTCCATAAGCCAGCATTTTATCACAGTCTAAAGTTGGGGCGTTATCTGTGATGGGATCAGCATGGGCACAGGCGCAGGCGAACTCATCCGGATCATAATTGTTTGGCTTAGGAATAGTTTGATCACTTCCTTTCCCATAGTCCTGAAGCGTCACTACATAGGTCAGGTCCTGAACAATATCATTCCCATTCTCGGGCGCAAACTCCTCTCCTATTTCAGCCCTGGAATCCATGCCCAATCGGTAAGGTAATCCTAAAGATGCTGCCACATCCCCCAGCTCCGTTGCATCTATCAAAATGGGAGCATTAGCCTTTCGAGTTTGACCATCCCTTTCGTAAACCAAAGTCCATCGATTGTCTTCATATTGGGCTGACTTCCATTCGCTTTGAAATGAAACTCTAAGATTTGGTTCCGAAGCTGCAATTCGTTGAAAAATCTCATTCCCCACTTTAGGCTCAAAAAGTGTATTGGAAACCCAGCCCGTGGAAAGGGCTTGTTGAGAACCATAATAAGCAATTAAACTATCTCTAAATTCACCCCAAATGCCTGAAGGCAGCCTGTGATTCCCGTCAATTGCTGAAACACCCGCAGATGTGAGCATTCCTCCTAACCAAGTGGTAGGCTCCACGATTAGAGTTTTACTTCCCATTCTTGCTGCAGCAATACCAGCAGCTGTCCCACTTGCTCCCCCTCCCACAATCAATACATCATATTTTTCCTGAGCAAAAAGAAGGTTTAAAAAGCCAAAAAACAGAAGGCTTAAACAAGTTATCTTTTTCATAAATCAGTTTTTATTTCATGTTAGATTTTTAAAAAATGGTTGAACTGAACCAATCAAAGAAGCATTTTCACCCAATTCAGATTTTTTACAAGTCAGTTCCAAGCCCATTCTTTCGAGGTAAGTCTGAGTGAACGGAAGAAAAAATTTAGATGCATTAGAAATTTTACCGCCAACTATAACTGACTCAGTTTGAAGTCTTGAAACATAGGGGAATAAAAATTCGCCCAATGTATTCCCAAATTTCTGAAAAATAGATCGAGAGATCTCAGAATCCACCTCTGGAGCCAACAAGTCCCTTACTCCTTCTATTTCCAATCCATATTGTTTTTTTGCTTCTCCAATGAACCAAGCCGTTCCCAAATAGTCTTCTGCTATTCCATCCCTAAAAGGAGCTGTCCAAAGCTTTGCATCCTTTACTACCTCTTCCACTTGAATAGCTGAGCCTAGGCCGGTTCCTAATGTTAGCCCCATTAAATTATTATACTTTTTCCCAGCACCTACCATACTTTCCCCTCTCAGAAAAGCCTCTGCATCATTCATAAATAAGATGAATTCCGAGTCAATGGAAATGGATTGAGCCAATAAGTCTTTCACTGACAAGCCATACAGACTTTTTAACTTTCCTTGTTCTTGAATCAAAGAAATTCCTTGTTCATAATCAAAAGGCCCTGGCATGGCGATACCTAGTTGAATTGCCTGTTTGCCATTAGCTACTTTTTTAATTACTTCTGACCATGCGTCAATGATTTCATCAACTGAGCCAGAAGTATCTACATCTGCTTCATAAAAGTTGGAAAGTTGTATGCTTCCAGAATTCCAGTTTATCTGCGCTGCTGAAATATGACTGCCTCCAATATCCACTCCAATTATTGTCCTCATCTTAAATAGTTTATTTGGAGTCAGCAGGATTCAAAGAATTATAAAGTGTATTTAGTAAAGTACCTGTATTGTCCTCAGAAAGCTCCCAAAACATTGCCCCTCCTAATTGATTCTCTTTGACAAATTTCATTTTGGCTTTTAGGGATTCTTCATCTTCGAAAGTAATCCAGGTAGAATCCAATGGTGAAAACAGGTAGGGAGCAGAGGCTTTAGTATCCCAAAATCTACTGTAGGAGGAGTTTTTTGAAAGTGCATAGATTTGATGATAAGGAAGCCCCATTTCAAAATTTCCAGCTTGAAAAAGACCATTATCTTCAGAGTCTACCCCTTTCCACATTCTACCATAGAAAGGAACTCCCAATACTAGTTTTTCAGCTGGTATTCCAAATTCTATGTGCTCGTTTACTGCAGTTTGAGCAGACATCCCTTTGCTTCCATTGGGATACAGGTTGGCATGATGCCCTGTAATTTCATCTCCTGCAGTATAAAAATCGTAAGCCATGATGTTGATGAAATCCAAATACTTTTGAGCTTCGGCCATATTATTGACTTCCAAATATTTTCTAAATCCTCCCGAAGCAATAGTCATCAAATAATGCTTATTGTCCAACTCTCCCAAAGAATCCAATGCTGAACGAAAACTCTTGAGCATGGCTACAAAATTATCTTTATCTTCTGCTCGGTAAGGATTATTATCCCCCGGTAAGCCAGGATACTCCCAATCAAAATCCAATCCATCCAATTGGTGTTTTTTCAAAAATTCAACTCCGGAAGCTGTCAGCTTTTTTATCCCCTCGACAGTTAAAACAGCATCAGAAAAACCTTTAGACCTAGTCCATCCACCAATTGAAATGAGAATTTTTAAATCAGGATTAATGAGTTTAAGGGATTGTAAAGCTGCTAAATTGGTGCTGTCTTTTGCCTTTCTGTCATCAATATGGGTGACTATCCCATCTTTCACATCAGCAAATGCATAGTTGATATGCGTTAACTTATCTGCAGGGATTTTTTTTGGATTGATATTTTTCCAACCCGCCACATAGCCTACAATGTGGTAATCTTTTTCCGGATAGTCTTGTGCTTCTTCTTTGGGAGCACAACTGAAAATCAAAATAGCTAGGAAGATGAAAGATAGTCTCATAGAGATTCAATTTAGAATTAAAAAAACAGAGGCTTTGAAATTCATCAAAACCTCTGTCAAAATTAAGAAAGATGAGGATTAATTTCCTCCGTCCCACCAAACTCTAGTAGCGAATAAATCACCACCCATTCTTGAAGTGGCCGCTTGATAGTTTTCAGGATTAGAACCGATCTCTGATTCCCAATATCTCAACCTTCTTGGAATAAAATTCCCTTCAAATGCATTAGGATCTTGTGTAGGAGTCAAAGCAGGATAGCCTGTTCTTCTCCAATTGGACCAAGATTCAATATCATTCAAATAAGTAGCTGCCCAATACTCTTCACCAATCAAGCGTAGTTTATCTTGATTTGATGCGGCTGCAAATCCTCTTCCTGCTATGTAAGCAGAAACTTCATTTGCAGGTACTGAAAAATCCGGATCAAAATACACCCATGAATTGATGGCTGCTCTCACTCCAGCTGTGAAATGAGACTCTGCGCTCGAGTTAATCCAGCCTTTCAACGCTGCTTCTGCTTTCATCAACTCAACCTCTGCATAAGAAATCAAGTAATAAGGGTCTTCCCAATCCAAATATTTCAAATTCAACATAGAGAAGTTTTGCTGAACAATCGTAAAACGATCCAAAGTTCCAGGAGCAACAACATCTCTAATATTAGTTGAATTGTAGCCATTTGGCATCCCTATCTGTTCTTCAGGAGCAGTTATCCAAGTGGATGCATTTTCTGGATTCCCTATTCCACCTGTAATGATCATTTTTCTTGGATCATTGTTAGCATTCATCCAGTCCATGAATGTTTTGGAAATCTTACAATCCCTAGAATACTTATAAGTGTTCCAATAACCATCATTTAAACCATTTCTATTTACCCCTTGAGGCCCTGGTGCATAATGGATAAAAGCAATATCATCATTACTGGTAAAGGCACCACTGCTATTTGCTTCTGTGAAAACTTCCTGAGCCTTTGCTGGATCAACATTGCTCATTCTCATTGCCATTCTCATCAATAGAGAATTAGCAAACTTTTTCCACTTTGAGATATCTCCTCCGTAAATAAAATCCTGAACTCCTAAAGGTCTTGCAGAAGAAGAAAATTTATCCCTAGCGGCCTTAAGGTCATCGATCATTTTGTAATAAACTTCCTTTTGTGGCTCATACGCTGGAAACCAGTTTTGTTCACCTTCCAAGCCATAACCTGCCTGCGTGTAAGGAATATCTCCATACATATCAGTCATTCTTAATAGGTCAAAAGTTCGAAGTATAGTTGCCGCAGCATTTACATTTGCCTCATTTGGCTTATCCTTGGTTTTTCGGATTACTTCGGAAAAGAGACGGATCACATCGGTGAAATGTCTTTCCATATAAGCTCCAGAATACTGGGCTGAATAGAAATACTTATCTCCACTGAAGTAGCCTGCTGTAGAAGCTGTATGCTGTATCATTGTAGCTGCATACAACATATTGGCCCTAGTATTTTCATATTCCCCTCCGATTCGCAATGTCGCTAGGGAAAAGAGGTATTGCATGTCGATATCCTCGACTGCATTTTGATTCACGTTTAGGTCAAGTAAGTCCTGTTCGCTACAGGAAGTAGCAAAAAGCAAAGAAGCCAACACCAGACCGGTCATTTTATTTAAAATTCTCATTGTTTCAATAGTTTAGGGTTGAACCGACTTAGAAGTTAGCAGATAGATTAAATCCAAAGCTTCTGTTTGCTGGTACAGAGAAAAACTCCAAACCCTGGGCATTTCCAGAAGTAGTATAGGCTGCTTCAGGATCAATGTTAGGTGTGTTTTTCCAAAGAATAGCCAAGTTTCTACCTACCAAAGACAGGGACAATGACTGGAACGGAGTCCTTTCTATAAATGCTCTCGGGAAGGTATATCCAAAAGAGAATTCCCTCAGTTTGGCAAATGAAGCATCATAGACAATATTCTCTGTCACTTGCGCATATCGCTGCCAGTAATTGTCAATCAAATACTTGGTTGGATCGGAAGGATCTGCAGGAATTGTCCAGGTTTTGGGAGTACCCTCTGGAGTGACTCCACTTACAGTCAACGAACCATCACGCCCATTCAGAGTATTTTGATGTAGTCCATATTGGTATGCAAAATAATCAGTACCTGACATGATTGACCCACCTTGTCTAAAGTCGATCAAAGCCATCAATCGGAACCCTTTGTATGAGAAAGTATTGGTAATACCTCCGGAAATTGGATGACGACCCTCAGCAATAGTTTCATAGCCATTGGTTGTTACTGGGAATCCATTAGCATCGTAAACTTTTTGTCCATTGATTTCCAAATGCTTGAAACCTGAAATCATACCTAAAGGCTGACCAACAATGTGTCTGATTCTTTCTCTTCTGGTTCTAGCTTCATCTAAGTTGATAAACTCTATAGGATCACCAGCTGCGTTGGTTCCCAAGCTCAATACTTCAGATTGGTTATTGGCAAAGTTGAATGAGATATCCCATCTAAATTCACCCATGATAGGAGTAGCATTGATTAATAATTCAATACCTCTGTTCTCCAACTCACCAATATTTACCGTAGTAGATCCAAAACCGGAAGTTGCTGAGATTCCAGTAGCTAGAATATCGTCAGAGGTTCTTCTTTTATAATAAGCGACATCGATTCCCAATCGATTATCCATAAATCGGACATCAGCTCCAATTTCATATTCAGTAGACGTATAAGGCGCTAGATTTGCATTTGGTATAGAACCATTATTGATCTGCCCTAAATTGGCCCCCAAGTGTCCTGCTCCAACAAGTCCGTATGTCAAGTTTAAAGCATATGGATTCGGTGCTCCACCACCTACTTGTCCCCAGTTACCTCTCAATTTTGCAAATGTGACAAAGTTTGGCATTTCAAGCATGTCTGATATCACAGCCGAAAGACCTACAGAAGGATAAAATAACTTGCTATTCGCTGGAGAAAGAGTTGAAAACTGATCCTGACGTCCTGTCAAGTTCAAGAAAATCATATTCTTATAGCCCACGTTTGCAGCAGCGAAATAAGAATTGATTCCCAATTCAGAAAAACCGTACCCGAAAGTCGGAGCAGCTACGTTCGTCACAGAGTGGAAGAAAGGAACAACAAGATCATTCCCACCACCTCTTTGATTTTCTATGGTTCTTCTCATGATGTTAGAACCTACAAAACCATCTACATCAAAATCTCCAAAAGATTTATCGAAACCAATTAATAGGTCTGCATTATTTTCTCGAATAGTAGTCATGGTAGTGTTATAACTACCTCTTGGTTTAAATGCGGTCCCATATGCTTCAAAAGCATATTCATCTCTAACTTGGAAGTCCGTACCAAATCTACCCTGAGCATACAACCAATCCGTGAAATCATATTTCAAAGACATATTGCCCAATACTCGATCAGTTACGTCTTCTCTTCCCCATTGGTAAACAGCCCAATATGGGTTGGTTTGGAAAACATTGGACTGATATCTCAATTCAGTTCCGTCAGGCAAAGCTCCAGGCTTATTTGGATCCCCTTTGATCACGTCCAAAGGAATATTACCCGGCTTTACAACCATTGAGAAGTTGGCATTTCCTGGCGAATCAGAAAGTCTAGGTCTATTTTCAGCATTTTGCTTAGAGTATTGTCCAGTTACGGCCAATGTGAATTTTCCCTGCTTGCTATTCACATTGATATTGGCAACATTTCTGGTGAAGCCAGCATTTGGAACTACATCTCTGTTGTCCAAATTGGAAAATGAGAAACGATAAGTGGTATTTTCATTTCCACCAAAAAGAGCAATGGAGTTATTCCAAGTTTTACCCATGTTGTAGAAATCAGTAAAATCTTCACCTAAATAAGAATAAGGTCTTTGCTGTCCATCAAATTGAATTGTCTGGGAACCATCGTATCTGCTTCCCCAGCCATTATTTGCAGTATTGATTGCTTCATCCTGAGTCAATGGCTTTCTGCCATCCTGACCAGGGCCATAAATTCTCTGGAAATTGGTTTGGTCCACTACACTTTCTACAGTGAAATTGGAGTTGAAAGAGACCCCCACACCTTTTCTGGCGCGACCAGCCTTGGTTGTAATCAAGATTACACCATTAGCAGCTCTGGCACCATACAATGCAGCGGCTGTATTCCCTTTTAATACAGAAAGACTCTCAATATCATCTGGATTAATCGCTGCTAATCCATCACCTGCATCATTTCCACCCCAAAGGCCTGCTGAGCCTAAGTTGCCTGATTCAATAGGAACGCCATTCACTACATATAAAGGCTGATCATTTCCTGTTAGAGAAGATCCACCCCGAATTACAACACGAGTTGAACCTGCCGCTCCTGTTGCCGGAGGAGTAACATTTACCCCTGCCACCTTACCAGTCAGCGCGTTCCCCAAATTGATGGCTCGGGACTCTGTAAATTTGTCTCCGGATAATTGGGTCACGGAATATCCCAAAGCTTTTTTGTCACGCTCCATACCAAAAGAAGTCACCACAAATTCACTTAGGTCAGAAACGTCCTCAGAAAGTGTAACATTTAAAACAGACTGATTGCCAACAGTAAATTCCTTAGTCGCATAACCTATAAAAGAAAAGACTAAAACTGAATTCGAATTGACACTGATAGAGTACTTGCCGTCCACATCTGTGGTCGTCCCGGTCTGGTTAGTCTTATCTAAGACTGTCACCCCAGGGATGGGCAAACCATCCGTCTCACCCACGACAGTGCCTGTCAGGATGCGATTCTGGGCATATGCCTGCAAACTCAAAAAGAGCAAAAAGGCTAGCCCATACGAGATCGATAAAATTTTTCTCATAGCTGGTAATAAAGGGTTAGAAATAAATTGAATTGGAATTCCGGTTCCCCGGGTTTTTGTGAAATAAAATTGGCAGCCTACCGATTTTCATAAAATTTGGCTTTTATAAATTTTTACAATCAAAACATTTGATAAAAAACTGATACACCATGCCTTATCTTGTATATCAGACCTTAAACGCAACTCTATTGGGTAAAGCTAAAAATTAATAAAAATATTAAAAACAATTCTATGATTTTTTTTATCAAAATTGTATTTCTTCTTTAATTTTTTTTT
>TARA_R100000365_G_C2748558_1_pt1 | contig 15390 bp, 14 predicted proteins | sample TARA_R100000365 | Tara Oceans TARA_R100000365 (sample SAMEA2620668) | marine metagenome | biome: marine biome (ENVO:00000447); feature: mesopelagic zone (ENVO:00000213); material: "saline water (ENVO:00002010), including plankton (ENVO:xxxxxxxx)" | depth 1000 m | reverse complement strand
GATGCCGATCGTCCGCCGGACCCACTCGTCGGATGAGACCGCAAGAAACAGAGTGCCGACAAGGATGCCCGCGATCACCGTCGGGATCAGCCGCAGCAACGCCCGAACATCCGCGTGCCGCCGATACAGAAGAAGCGCTAGCGCGTCGCCGACGATCAACAGCAGGAGGATCGTTCCCGTGGACTGCTTGGCAGGAAGCGCGGCGGCGAACAGCACAACGGCAATCGTGCCCGCGCCCGGCAGTGCGGCCTTCGAGAGTCCGATGACGAGCGCGCCGACCGCGAGCGCGACCCACGCGAGAGCACTCAGCTCGGCCACGGCAGGTCTTCGACAGTCACCATCGGCACGCTACCGGAGGCTCAGCCCGACATGCCGCTGACCGAGCGAGCGGAGGATCCGAAGGCTGCTGTGCACTGCGCTACCCCGCGAAGCTGTGGACGGGCGCGCCGCGCACCCCGGCGTCAAGTTCGAAGACCCGACCCGCAAGCGGTTCGGCGCCCGCACCCGAGGGAATCTGATCGCGTGACGTGGTGACGAACAGCGTTGTTCCTCCGGATCCCCCGAAGGCGCACGAGGTCACGTTGGTGACCGGCAGCGGGATCGTCGCGGTCAGCCGACCGTCCCGGTCGTAGCGTTGCACTGCGGCCCCGTTCCACATCGCGACCCAGAGCCCCCCTCGAGATCGGACCCGGAGGTCGTCGTGCTCGGAGGGGGGATCGCCCCCTCGCTGCGTGGGTCGTTGGAGACCATCACCGATGCGCTGGCGAGCAACCTCGGACGCAGCCCGAGGATCGTCCTGGCGGAACTCGGGGAATTCAGCGGTGCCTACGGGGCGGCAGTCAGGGCACTTCATCGCGTGTACATGGATCTCGGGGTCCAAGAGAGCGAGCTCTCCCGACTGCCTCACCGCCGCGAATAGTGGCATCCGAGTCGGGAGTCGAGCGGGCACCTGACGTCTCCCCACGCCCGCACCGCCAAGCGAGACATCCGCGGCATCGCCCGTGGATCTCAACGACAACGACCCGCGTCAATCCAAGTCTGCGATTTTCGCACCACGGATGCACCACCCGCCCCCCGAGCAAGCGAAAGCCCCCGACTTATCGGGGGCTTTCAAGCTGGCGGTGACGGTGGGATTTGAACCCTGCGGGACCGTATCACAGGGACTGCATCGGGTCTCAGAACCCGCATGAAATCAAGAGGTAGCTCAGTCCCCTTCCTCGAGCCGGGCGCGGAAGTCATCGGCCGCACTCATGAGAACGTCACGCATCTCATCGATCTGATCGCGCGCGAATCGCGAGGAGGGAACAGCGACCGTGAGCGCTACGATCGGGCGGTCAAGTCGGTCGCACACGGCAACGCCGACTCCGCTGACGCCCTGCTCGGTTTCCTCGACGTTGACACCGTATCCCTGACGACGCACGCGGGTGAGGTGGCGCTTGAGCGCAGACAGGTCTCGATAGCGAGCAGTCGGCCAGTCCGGCAACCCGCGTGCGTAGAGACGGTCAAGATCTGCCGTGGACATCGCGGCCAGGATCGCCTTGCCGCCTGCCGAACAGTGCGCCGGCATTTCGTCGCCGACCCGCACCCCGACCCGCAACGGCAGCTCGCACTCGATGCCGTCGAGGAATCGGATGTTCTGCCCGTGCCGCACCATGATCTGCACAGTCTCGCCCAGTCGATCATGCAGCTGCTCGAGAACAGGATGCGCGAGCGAGCGCACTGAGCTGAGCGTGAAAGGTTCCGACCGCGGTGCGAGCAGCGCGGGACCCCGGCGATACCGCCTGTCTCGATCCTGGAAGGCGAAGTCACGATGCACGAGGGACGTCAGGAGCCGGTGAGCCGTCGACGGCGCGACGCCGAGCCTCGCCGCGGCATCCGTGACGCTCAAGACCTCCCCGTCACGCAGGGCTGTGAGGAGCACGAGCGCGCGGTCCACCGACTCCACAGGTGACGCGCCGACCGCGGTCATGATCCGGCCTCGCTGCGCAGGCCGAGGAGCCCCGCCGCGTTTCCCTTCATGATGAGGTGTCGCGCCCCATCGGGGATTTCAAGAGTCGCGAAATCCGACATCCATCGCTCCGGAGTGATCAGTGGATAGTCCGACCCGAACAGCACTTTGTGCTTGAGAATTGTCCCGGCCTGGCGCACGAGCTGAGGCGGGAAGTACTTGGGCGACCAGCCGGACAGATCGATGAAGACGTTCGCCTTGTGGGTGGCCATCGCGATCGACTGGTCGACCCACGGGACGGCCGGGTGCGCGAGGATGATCCGAAGAGAGGGAAAGGCCGCGGCGACGTCGTCGATCAGCATTGGCTCCGAGAGCCTCAAGCGGATGCCGCGACCTCCAGGGAGGCCGGCGCCGATGCCGGTCTGTCCCGTGTGGAAGAGCGCGATCATGCCGTGCTGTGCAAGCAGGTCGTAGAGCGGCCAGTGTTTTCGGTCCGAGGGATCGAAGCCCTGCAGGCTCGGATGGAACTTGAAACCGCGTACCCCGTGATCCTCGATCAGCACCCTGGCATGCGCCACGGCGTCAGCACCGTTGTTCGGATCGACCGAGCCGAAGGGGATGAGTACGTCCGCGTTCTCACGACATGCCTCGGCGATCTCCACGCTGCTGAGTGGCGGCTGCCCGAGTGCGGTGCTCGCATCGACCGTAAAGACCACTGCCGCCATCCGCAGGTCGCGGTAGAGGGCTGCGATGCGATCGATCGTCGGGGTGCGATCCGCGCCGCTGCGGAAGTAAGCCGCCGAGGCGTCGAGCAGTTCCTGGTCGAGAGCGAAATGGCCGTGTCCGTCTGCCTCGACATGCACGTGCATGTCGATGGCGACAAGGTCATCCACCCGGATCTCCGGGGCAGCAGCGCTCATCGAACAGCCGCCAGTTCGACGAACTGCTGCAATGCTCCCGCATCGTCCACGGCATCCGGGTCGACGGCATCGCTCAGGGCCTGACCCAGCAGGATCCGCTTGACCGGCACTTCGAGCTTCTTGCCGGTGCGCGTGTGCGGAAGCGCTGCAACCGGTAGCACACTGTCTGGGACGTGGCGTGGCGAGAGCTGCGTTCGAATGGCCGATCGCAGGCGTTCGACGAGTTCCGCTTCGATCGGACTCCCGTCGCTCGACACCACGAACAGGAGTAGCTCCCCGTTTCCGCCGTGAGCATCGTCCAGGTGGACGACCAAGCTGTCACCCACCTCGGGGAACGTGTCGACGATCCCATAGAAGTCCGCCGTCCCCAACCGCACGCCGCCACGATTGAGCGTGGCATCGCTACGTCCGGTGATGACGCAACTGCCTGCGTCGCTGAAGCGGATCCAGTCGCCATGGCGCCAGACGCCGGGGTATACGTCGAAGTACGCGGCGCGAAAGCGACTGCCGTCGTCATCGCCCCAGAACTTCACCGGCATCGACGGCATCGGAGTCAGCACGACGAGCTCGCCCAGTTCGCCCACCACGGCGCGACCCGATTCGTCGAAGGCGCGAACGTCGACACCGAGGCTCGGTCCGGCCATCTCACCCCGCCACACCGGCTGCCATGGTCCGCCCTGAACGAGACCGGTGCAGACATCGGTGCCGCCGCTTCCGACATTCAGCAGCACACTGTCCCCGAACTGCTCGTGCACCCACTCAAAAGCGGACGTCGGGAGCGGGCTGCCTACCATGCCGAGCTGTCGGATGCTCGTGAGGTCGAACTGCTTCGCGGGCTCGGTCCCCTCGCGGATCCCGTGCATCAGGAAGGCAGCGCTCAGACCCACCACGGTTGGTCGCCACGCCTCGATGAGCTTCCACTGCAGATCGCTGTCGGGGCCAACCGGGTTGCCGTCGATGAGGACGATGCCCGCCCTGAGCATCAGCGCCGACACCACCGCGTTCCAGACCATCCACGACGTCGTCGTGAACCACATGAGGCGGTCACCGGGGCCGAGATCCCAGTGCAGAGCGTGATTCTTGAGGTGCTCGAGAACGATGCCGCCGTGCCCGTGCACGATGGGCTTCGGAAGCCCGGTCGTTCCGGAGGTGAAGAGGACCGAGAGCGGATGGTCGAAGGGCACCGGTTCGAAGGCGAGCGGCCGCCCGGTGCTCTCACCCAGTGCGAGGAAGTCATCCCAGGACGTCGCGTCCTCGACGACGGCGCCGAGGTAGCGGACACTGACGACGTGTTCGACGGTTGGAAGGCCGGCGCGGATGTCGCGCACGTCGCTCCGACGATCGATATCCTTCGTGCCGTACCGATAGCCGTCGACGACGAACAGCACGGTCGGCTCGATCTGGCCGAGTCGGTCCAGCACCCCCTTGACGCCGAACTCGGGTGCACACGCCGCCCAGATCGCGCCGAGACTCGCCGTGGCCAGGTAGGCGATGACGGCCTCTGGGATGTTCGGCAGGTACGCGGCCACGCGGTCGCCCGCTCGCACCCCCAGTTCCTCGAGCGCGGCGCGGGCCTGCGCGATACGCTGACGCAGCTCACCGAATGTCAGCGTCAGCTCGTCGCGAGTCTGCGAGAACGCATGAATCGCGACCGCTTCGTCGTCGGACGCTTCCGCGGGGTCGCGCAGGGCGTGCTCGGCGAAGTTGAGGGTCGCTCCCTCGAACCAGCGCGCGCCCGGCATCACCCGCTCAGCCAGCACGGAGGTCGCCGGCGAGTGTGAGATCACTTGGAAGAAGTCCCAGATGGACTGCCAGAAGTCCTCGAGGTGATCGATGGACCAGCGGTGCAGCGCATCCCAGTTCTCGAAGCGCAGACCGAGCTCGGCGTCCAGCCACTCGATATAGCGCTCCGTCTCGGAACCCTCGCGCGGGAGCGCGGGGGCCGGGATCAGCACATCGGGAACGTCAGCCATGTCGGTGCCCGTTGCCATTCTTCACCTTCGTGGGCACGGTGATGCTCGAGGTGATCCACGACATCATCTTCTCCTTGGGGTCGAACGCGGGTGCGCGCTCCACCCCGCTCCACACCGTCTCGGGCCGGCACTGCAGCAGAAGGAGGTTCGCCCCCGCCGGCAGCTCTTCATCGACCGCGAACTCGATGTCCTGCGGTCCGCCGTTGCGCTTCTCGAGGCGCTTGCCGAGTTCGGCGAGCGCGACGACCTCGTCGTCGCTCAGGCTCAGCTGGTCGCGGCGCTCCTCCGGCACCTCGACCGATGAGTCGCCGCGGCGATATTCGACGCGCTTGTCCCCGAGCACCCGCGCCTGCACACCCAGTCCCACCTTGTTGACCGTGAAACGATCCGGGGTGACCTCGCCGCCTACGACCGAAAGACCGAGGCCCCAGTTGGCTTCCAGCACGACGCGGGAGCGGTCTCCACTGATCGGGTCCAGCGTGAACATGACGCCTGCGGTGCGCGCGCGGACGGTCTTCTGGATAACGACCGCCATCTCGATGACCGACAGATCGATCCCGCGCTCCAGGGCGTAGCGCAGCACCCTCGGTGCGTACACGCTGGTGTAGCAGCGGTGCACGTGAGTGAGCACGTCGTCGATGCCGCGGATGTCGACCCACGTCTCGAACTCACCGGCGAAGCTGTCGGCGGATGAGTCCTCAGCGGTGCCGCTGGAGCGCACCGCCACCGAGACGTCGTCCGTGCCGGTGAGCTCGCAGAGCTCTGCATACCCCTCGCGGATCTTGTCGGCGACATCGCGAGGAAGCTGGGATGCCGCCACAAGGATGCCGATGCGCTCGGACGCCCCCTCGATCGCCGTGTAGTCGCGCGGGTTGAGCCGCTCAAGCTGCGCAGCGATGTCTCGGCGCAGGTTGTCCTGATCGAGGAAGCGGCGGTATGCGCTGGCGCTCACGGCGAACCCGGGCGGGACGGGATAGCCGGCGGCGGTCATCTCACCGAGGCTCCTGCCCTTTCCCCCGACGAAGCGCGCATCGGAGCATCCTTCATCCTCGAAGCGGAACGTGAAGCTGTGCGGATCGAAAGTCATTGTGCTTCCACCTCCAGGATCGTCACGACGCCCGTGTCGCCGTCGACGCGGACGCGCTGTCCGGTCTTCAGCCGCGCGGTCGCGAATCCGGTGCCGACGACGGCGGGGATGCCGTACTCGCGGCACACGATCGACGCGTGACTCATCATGCCGCCGATGTCGGTCACGACGGCTGCGGCAACCGAGAAGGCGGCCGCCCAGCTCGGCGCGGTGATGGCAGCGACGAGCACCTCACCCGGCTGGATCGTGGCGACGTCCTTCTCTGTCTTGAGCACGCGCACGGGGCCTTCGTAGACACCCGGGCCGCCCGGGATGCCGGAAAGTGCGTTGCTGTCGGCGTCGGAGGCGCCCAGCCAGTCGAGCACCCGCTCGGTCGTGACGCCGTAGTTCATCACCGCGAACGGGTCGGTGACCTCTACCGGCGGGATGCCATACGCAGGCGGCGCACCCTGCGCCTGCAGCGCCGTCACGATGCCGCGGCGCTCCTCGATGATCGCTGCCCAGCGCTCCTTGCCGCGGGGCGGAACACCGATGGCCCAGGATTGCACGACGTCGGCCAGAACCTCGTCGAGCTCGAACCGATTGATGTAGAAGACGTCGTCCCGCTGGGCGGTGAAGCCCGCCGCGACGAGGAAGTCGCCGAGCTCCTTCGCCTTCTCCCAGAACACCGAGTGGGCCCAGTGCTCGATGTATATGTTGTGCTCTTCGATGAACGGGAACACCGTGCGCGACAGCCCGAGGAGCTCGTCGAACTGCGCACTCTCCGCATCGGTGAGCAGATCGCGGTAGCCCGCGACGAGCTCGTCCCGTTCGCTGCGGAGCCTCTCGATCGGGCGTCTCACGTCGTCGCCCTCGGCGATGCGCCGCGCGTAGCGACTGATGCCCTGCATCGGGATGGCCGGGTCGGAGACCCAGGTCTCCTGGTCGTTGGTGAAGCCGTACTCGGCGAAGTAGTTGAACCAGGGGTCCTTTGACGTCTCGTATTCCGCGAGCCACTGCCGTCCGCTCTCGCTCTCTGCCAGCACCGCGAACGTCTCGGCTGCGTCACGAGCGGCCGCAATCTCATCGACCAGCCCCAGCTCGACGGCGAGCTTTGCGAGGCGACGGAGTTCGTCGTCGGGGCGGAACGCCAGCACCTCGACACCTGCGACCATGCGCGCGATCTCCTGATCGCTGATCTGCGGGAACGCCTGCTTGCAGAACTGGAAGAAGACGATGTACCCGCCGTACCCGAGGTTGAGGAACTCGAAGTGATGCTGCCAGATGACGAAGAAGTCATCGATGAGGCGGTGGTAGTTCGCGATGATGTCCCACGACGTCGAGACACCGCGCGCTTCGGTGACGACCTCGATCGGGTCGAGATCACCGAGCGGCGGGAAGGAGATCGTGCGCATCCGCTCGACCGCGTCGGACACCTTCGTCTTCCACTTGCCGTAGAGCTCGTCCCAGTTGGCGTAGTAGTAGCCGGCACGCTCCTGGAACAGCTCGGCGCGACGGCCGATCTCCTCGGGGTCTGTCACCGCGATCGGGCGGATGTAGACGTACCCGTTCATGACGCGCACGTCCAGGCCCAGAGCAGTGGGCAGCACAAAGATGCGCGTGCTGTTCTGTCCTGCGCCGAGGTAGACCGCCTCGGCCCCGATGCTGTCGAACGGGTGCACTCCACGTGACCAGTGCATCGTGTCGGCGAACCAGAATCCGGAGTCCTCCTCGTCGCGGCGCTCCTGACCGGGCACAAGGTAGTACGGATACATCGATCGCCAGTTCTCGGCGCCTTCTGGCGCGGGAACCTCGTGGAAGAACGGGAAACGGCGCTGGTTCTCGGTCATGTTCATGCTCCTTGTCGGGTGGATTGCGGTGCGAGGCGACGGTGCAGCACCGCGACGTCGTCTACGACGATGTCGGGACGTTCGGGTTGCGGGAGGGTGTCGAGATCGGAGAGGCTGGTGGCACCGGAGAGCAGGAGGATGCCGGTGCCGCCCATGTGGTGGGCCAGCTGGATCTCCGCGAGCGCGTCTCCGACGACGGCCGCGGCGCTGCCGGGAACGTCGAGGCGTCGCAGCAGGCTCTCGGCCAGCACGGCGGACGGCTTGCCCGCCACGATGGGCTCTCGGCCCGTGGCGAAGGATACGCTCGCGGCGATCGACGCAGACACGGCGAGAGACCGGCCACGGCCCCCGTGGAACCAGGGTGTTCCCGCGGTCGTGTAGAACGCGGCACCGTCCGCGACGGCGAGCGCCGCGGCATTGAGCGTCGCCGCGTCGTAACTCGCGGCGGCGCCGACCACCACGACATCCGCGAGAGGGCTGCCCGGCTCCACCAGCTCGAGTCCGCGCTCGCGCATGGGCGCCGACACTCCCTCGGCTCCGACGACGAGGACGCGTGCGCCGGGGTGGTGCGCAAGGACGTGATCCGCGGCAGCGCTGCCGGCCGTGACGAACGCGTCATCCCGCACCGGCAGGCCGATCTCTCGAAGGTGCTCGGCGTAGACCTCTGGCGGGCGCTCGGAGGCGTTGGTGCAGACGATCACTTTGTGTCCGGCATCGTGGAGCTGGTTCAGGATCTCGCGGGCGCCGGGGAACAGTTGCCCGCCGTGTCCACCCGCGGCCGCGGTGCGGATCAGACACCCGTCGACGTCGAACACCCATCCGCGGATGTCTGAGAGGTCAGCGTTCACGAGGTTCCTCCCGGACGGGTCAACTCGAACGTCACGTCGCTGTTGGAGAACGCGACGCTGACCTTCGGCCGGTCCTCGACCGCCTTCAGCAGAGACCACAGCGTGGATGCCGCGGAGGCACTCCGCGCGGCCTGCATGGCGTCCACGTGCTCGGCCGGCATGACGGCCCGGAGCAGGAGCTCCTCGTCATCAACGCCCCCGAACCGCTTGCGCATCTGCTCAAGCGTCTCGTCGCTCGTTCCGTCGGATGGCGGCAGCTTGCCGCGGGGCGTACTCATCGCGCGATCGAGAAGATCCTGGTCGACCTCGCCGGGCAGAGGCCCGAAGTCACCGCGAAGCAGATCCACGACCTCATCGCTGAGCTGCTTGTAGCGCTCCCCGGTGATCACGTTCAAGGTCGCCTGCGTGACGATGTACTGCGCGAAGGGAGTCATTACGATCGGCCAGCCGAGGTCGCGGCGCACCACGACGGACTCCTCGATGACTGAGTCGAACAGCTCGGGACGGCCCATCTCGCGCAACTGCCGGGCGAGCGTGGACTGCACCCCGCCGGGGATGGTGTGACGGTAGTAGTCCTCGTCGTATTCCCGGGGGACACCCGCTGGCAGGCGCTTGATCTTCGCCTGACGCGTCCAGTACGCCGACGCGCGCTCCATTGCCTCGACGTCCACATCCACACGGTGGCCGCGGGCACGGAGATTGCGCACCATCGTCAGGCCGGACGGATGCGATGATCCGTTCGCGAGCGGAGGGAGAGCCGTGTGCAGCTTGGTCATCCCGAGGTCAGCCGCTTCGAGGAGCGTCAGCGGCGCGACGCCGGTGGTGGCGTGGCTGTGGATCTCGTCGAGGCGCAACCGCGTGAGGCGACCCTGCAGCATCGGGACCATGGAGCGCAGCCGTTCCGGGGTCATGAGGCCGGCGGGGTCCTTGAGGTAGACGCTGTCGATCGCGCGACAGTCCTCCAGCTCGGCGATGCGGTCGGCGTAGTAGTCGTCCGTATGCACGGGGCTTGTGGTGTAGCAGATGCCTCCGACGACTTCGGAGATGCCGGCATCCTTCGCCATCCGCGCGATCCGGCCGGCGCCGACCATGTCGTGCATGGGATCGATGACCCACAGACGGCTGACGCCGTTGCGGGCGAGCAGTCTGAAGGCGAGCTCGAACAGCACATCCGGGGTGCGGGAGAAGGTGATGAAGCGCTTGCCGGTGGTCAAGAAGCCGAGGGGCGTGTTCGGCATCAGCCGCTTGGCCGTGCGCAGCATCTCCCAGGGGTCCTGTTTGTGGGTGCGCACCGACATCGCCAGGAGTGTGCTGCTGGCTGCTTCGATGGCCCGGTAGCCGACCTGATCGAGGTCGGGTGCGGCGCCCGCGATCATGCGAGTCGTCATGCCGACCGCACCCCAGAGGCTCTGATTGCCGTCGCGAATCGACACGTCGACGAGTTGCACATCGGTCACGATGCGCCTCCTGTCAGGATGCTGTCGCCGAGCCAGTGCGTGGTCACGCTGTTCTCGCGGAACGCCGGCTCGGCGACGATGCGTCGCACCAGCGGTCGGGAGGTGACCACACCGTCGATGAGGAAGTCGTCGAGGGCGCCGAGCATGCGGTCGATCGCAGCCGCGCGGTCGGCGCCCCAGGTGATGAGTTTTCCCATGAGGGCGTCGTAGTACGGCGGGAACAGGTAGCCCTGGTAGATGTGCGAGTCGAGACGGATGCCTCCGCCTACCGGCGGTCGCCACGTGGTGACACGACCGGGCGTGGGTGCGAGGCCGCGGTCCGGGTCCTGCGCAGTGATGCGGACCTCGATCGCGTGGCCGTCGATGGCGACATCGTCCTGCGTGATCTCGATGGGCTCGCCGAGCGCCGCGAGCAGCTGCTGACGCACGAGGTCGACGCCGGTCACCTGCTCGGTCACGGGGTGCTCCACCTGCAGTCGTGGGTTCACTTCGAGGAAGGCAACTTCTCCGCCGCGGGTGTCGTAGAGGAACTCGACGGTGCCGAGGCCGACGTACTCGAGCTCGGCGGCGATCTTCAGCGCGCTCGAGGTCATCACCTCACGAGTGGCGTCGTCGATCGACGTGGAGGGCGACTCCTCAACGACCTTCTGGTAGCGGTACTGCACTGAGCACTCCCGCTCGCCGAGGTGGATGTGGTTGCCGTGGCGATCGCCGAGGATCTGCACTTCTATGTGCTTGGCGTCTGTCACGTAGCGCTCGAGGAATACGGTCCCGTCGCCGAAGGCGGCGGCCGCCTCACTGGATGCAACACTCCACGCGTCTGCGAGGTCGGCGGCGCTGCGCACGAGCTTCATACCGCGCCCGCCGCCGCCGTACGCGGCCTTCACGAGCACCGGGAACCCGATCTCCTCGGCCAAGCGCGAAACGTCATCCCAGTTTTCGGCGGTACCGCCGGCCGAGACGGGAACCCCGAGCTCCTCGGCGATCGCGCGGGCGCTGAGCTTGTCGCCCAGAGCATCGAGCGCCTCAGGGGACGGCCCGACGAACACGACGCCGTTCTCTGCGCAGCCGCGCGCGAGATCGCTGCGCTCCGACAGGAAACCGTAGCCGGGGTGCAGGGCCGTGCATCCGGTCTCGATGGCCGCGTGCAGCACAGCGGGCACTGACAGGTAGCTGTCGCGGGATTGGGGACCCCCGAGGACCACGACATGACCCGCGCGCCGGGCAGCGAGCGAGGTGCGATCGGCGAGCGAGACGCCGAGCACGGTCTCGTAGCCGAGGCGGTCGCATGCCTCGATGATGCGCACGGCTATCTCGCCACGATTGGCGACGAAGACGCGCTGGGTCACGACGCCCTCCGAAGGACGAACAACGGCTGGTCGTACTCCACCAGAGCGCCGTCGCGCACGAGGACGCGTTGAATGACACCCGCCTCTCCCGCAGGGACCGAGTTCATGAGCTTCATGACCTCGATGATGCAGAGCACGGCGTCGGCGCCGACAAGCTGGCCCTCTTGCACGAATGCGCCATCTCCTGGCTTGGGGGCTCTGTAGAAGGTGCCGAGCATCGGAGATCGAACGATGAACTCGTCGGCGGCGAGGTTCTCTGCCGAGCCTGAGGCAACAGGAGCCTCCTCGGAGTGTGCCCGGGCAGACGGTGTCGCCGGACCGGTTACCGGGTAAGCGGTCGACGCCGGCGCCGCGCCGTCAGCGGGGCTCGTAGCCAACGGCTCACCACGGCTGACTGCGATCCGCAACTCGCCCTTCTCGAACCGGAATTGAGTGAACTCGGTCTTGTCGAGCAGCTCGATGATCGCGGCCAATTCTTCGAGGTCGACCTCCACGTGACGACTCCTCACATCTTTGTGGGTTGGACGGTGCCGAGGCGGCGACCGATCGTGATGAGAGTATGTCGTCATTCCTGACCACGCAATGGAGTTGCTGGTTCATTCCGTTCTGCGGAATGAACCAGCAACTCGCAATGTCTTGACACTTTCGTTGGGGTACTGACTATAGTGGCGGCAGTGACTTGCGATCGAAGGAGATCACGTGCAGTTCTACCGAGACGGTTATCACCCGGGAGACCCCGACATCCACCCCGCGGCGCCTGACGCGCACTCCGCGGAGATCCCCGAGGACATCGACGTGCTCATCGTCGGCACAGGACCTGCCGGGTGCGTGCTTGCCGCGCAACTCGCCGCTTTCCCCGGCATTCGCACGCGGATCATCGAGCGTCGCGATTCCCCTCTGCGGGTCGGGCAGGCCGACGGCGTCGCATGCCGCACGGTCGAGATGTTCGAAGCATTCGGGCTCGCCGACGCGCTCCTGCGCGAGGCGTACTGGGTGAACGAAGTCCGATTCTGGGGACCGTCCGCGGCCGATCGATCCCGTATCGAGCGCACGGGCTGGGTGGAGGACACCCCTGCAGGCCTGAGCGAGTTCCCGCACGTCATCGTGAATCAAGCGCGAATGCAGCAGTTCCTGCTGGATCACGCGGCACGGTCGGCAAGCCGGCTGGTCCCGGATTACGGAGTCGAGTTCGTCTCGCTCGACGTCGAGTCGGCGGATTCGCCTGTCACCGTGACGCTGCGCGACACGTCAGGCGAGCTGTCGACTGTGCGCGCCCGCTACGTCGTGGGCTGCGACGGCGCGCGGAGTGCGGTGCGGCGCGCAATCGGGCGAGAGCTGAATGGGGACGCCGCGAATCACGCGTGGGGTGTGATCGACGTTCTGGCCGTCACCGACTTCCCGGACTGGCGCACCAAGAATGTCGTGCAGTCCGCGGGCAAGGGCAGCCTGCTCATGATTCCCCGCGAAGGCGGCAACATGGTGCGGTGTTACGTAGACCTGGGTGAGACCACGGGCGAGAGAAGTGTTCGTGACACCACCCCGGAGCAGATCACAGCCGTGGCCAACGCGATCCTCCACCCGTACTCGATCGATGTGCGCTCCATCGCGTGGTTCTCGGTCTACGAAGTCGGCCAGCGACTGGCCGATGCCTTCGACGATCTGCCGACGGGTGACGATGATGGCGTGCCGCGCGTGTTCATCGCGGGCGACGCATGCCACACCCACTCCGCGAAAGCCGGCTTGGGGATGAACGTATCGATGCAGGATGCGTTCAACTTGGGCTGGAAGCTCGCGGCCGTGCTCGAGGGCCGGTCGGAGGCCTCGCTCCTCCGGTCCTACTCGCAGGAGCGGCAGGCAGTGGCCAAGGAGCTCATCGACTTCGACCGCTTCTGGTCGTCCTTCATCGCTCAGCCGATCGTCGATCCCGACAATCCGACGCAGGGCGGGGTCACCTCGGAGCAGATGCAGTCGCAGTTCGCACGCCAAGGCCAGTACACCGCGGGAGTCGCCACGCGCTATCTCCCGTCCGCGCTGACCGGTCACGCCGATTATCAAGCAGTGGCGACAGGGTTCCCCGTCGGCGCGCGCTTCCATTCCGCGCCGGTCACACGGGTGTCCGACGCCAGACGCATGCATCTCGGCCACGCATTCCGCGCGGACGGCCGCTGGCGCATCTTCGCCTTCGGGGACCGCGATGACTCGGACCTTCGAGCGTTCACGACCTGGCTCAAAGCGGCCCCGGAATCGCCCGTGCGGCGATTCACGCCGCCCGGCGCGAGCATCGACAGTGTCATCGACGTTCACGCTGTGTTCCAGCGAGACCATCACGATCCCGCCTTCGCGGACATTCCCGGCATTCTGCGACCGCATTCGGGCCCGCTCGGCCTGCAGGACTGGGAGAAGGTCTGGGCTGTGGACCCGGGCGAGGACATCTACGAGACACGAGGCATTAGCCGTGACGGAGCGATCGTCGTCGTGCGCCCGGATCAATATGTCGCTCACGTCCTCCCGTTGTCGGCACGTGCCGAACTCTCCGACTTTTTCGCTGGAGTGCTCGTGGAGCGGGCTGCGATCGCGCTGGCAGGATGAGGAGGTGCCGACACCACCCTCTCCTGTCCGCGACCTCGACTCCGAGCCGCAGCGCTACGTCGGATATCTGATTCGTCGCGCACAACAGCGGCACGTCGCGCTGTGGTCGACGCTGGTCTCCACCGAGACCTCGAGCGTTCAGTACTCGATCCTCGCCGTCCTCGACCGACTCACCGAGGCCAGCCAGAAGGAGCTGTGCGACGAAGTCGACCTCGATCGCTCCACGGTCGCCGACCTCGTCGCGCGGATGGAACGACGCGGCTTGATCGAACGGCGCCGGGACTCCAGAGACTCGCGGCGCAACGTTGTCAGCCTGAGCGCCTCCGGTGTCGCCGAGCATACCCGCCTCGCGTCGCTCGTGGAGAGTGTGCAGATCGAACTCACGCGAAACCTCACCCACGAGGATCGCGACGGTCTGGTTCGCATCCTCCGCCTCATGCTCCGCTAGCACTCGACGACGACGGCGAGCCCTTGGCCGACGCCGCTGCACAGTGCGGCGACAGTCACGCCACCTCAGCGGCGGCGGCGCTCGTGAGCGCGTGACTCGACCTCGAGTCGATCGTCCATCTCGCATGTATTTGCCCACTCGGCAACCTCGAGTGCGTCGGCGATCTCCTTGCGCCCGTCGTTTCGGATGCGCGCGCTGGTGGCCGACGATACAGGCCTTGAACATGCTGCCGAGCGGGTTGATGGGATCCTCCGCGGCTTGGAGCGTTTGAGGGTCGGATCGTCTCCGGCGCGGGTCCCTGGACCGATTCCGCACACAATGGCGCACGTAGGGTTTCTTCATTGGAGCCCCACAGCCCATTCGACCGCGCTGATCTGCGGCGCGACGGCGGGATTCGACGCAATTCGGCGCGGTCCAACGGGACGATCGCGCAGAGTGCGAGCATGGCGGGATGACGCAGCCCGAACACCGTGAGGTTCTTCACAAAGACGGCAGCCTTCGCGCTCGCGGCCAGATGTTCGATGACGAGATGCACGGCTACTGGGAGTGGTTCCGGCTCGACGGCACGATCATGCGCAGCGGTTCGTTCGACCGCGGGCGACAGAACGCAACCTGGACCACCTACGATCGCGCCGGCGCTCCGCACAAGGAGACCCGCTTCGGCGACTAGCCGACGTGCCACTGGATCCACTCTCCCTACTTCGCACGGCTGTTGCCCCGGCTCGAAAGGGACTGACTTGCGCATCTCTGAGCGAGACATCCGCGGCATCGCCCGTGGACCTCAACAACAACGGCCCCCGTCAATCCAAGTCTGCGATTTTCGCACCGCGGACCAATGCTGGGCGTAACGAAAGCCCCGCGATCCCACTGTTTCCAGGGGCTCGCGGGGCTTTCACAATGGCGGTGACGGTGGGATTTGAACCCACGGTAGGGGGTTACCCT
>TARA_R100000365_G_scaffold3412_1_pt1 | contig 15503 bp, 15 predicted proteins | sample TARA_R100000365 | Tara Oceans TARA_R100000365 (sample SAMEA2620668) | marine metagenome | biome: marine biome (ENVO:00000447); feature: mesopelagic zone (ENVO:00000213); material: "saline water (ENVO:00002010), including plankton (ENVO:xxxxxxxx)" | depth 1000 m | reverse complement strand
TTTTTTGGCCAAGCTTTTCAGAAGCCGATTTGGATGAATATTCTGCTCTTCCTAAGCCTACTTTATCCCCCTTTTCATCCCGAATCAGCAAGATATCACCTTTGGAAAACTCACCTTCTAACTTGGTGATTCCAATAGGCAAAAGGCTTCGTATGACATCGGAAGTCAAAGATGCTTTGGCACCGGAATTAATGAAGACTTCCCCTTTGTAATAATGCGCGCCATGGGCCAGCCATTTCTTGGGGGCTTGTTTTTTCTTTTTGGGTTCAAACCAAGTACATAGTAATTTTTTATTCGCAAAAGCCTGCAACACTCCATTTTTCTTCCCGTTAGCAATGATGACCTGAATGCCCAAATCTGCTGATTTTTTGGCCATTGCATATTTGGTTAGCATACCACCCCGACCAAAGGAAGATTTGGTAGCGGAGATATAGCTAGAAACTTCCGGCGAATCAGAAGCTATTTTTTCGATCAGCTCTGAGTCGGGTTCAGCGGGATTTCCGGTAAAGATCCCATCCACATTAGTCAGCAGCATAAGGGTATCCGCATTGATCATCGCTGCGGTCAGACTGGCTAACTCATCATTGTCGGTGAACATTAATTCCGTAATTGTCACGGTATCATTCTCGTTGATTACCGGAAGGATTCCCTGCTGCAACAAAGCTTCAATGCAGTTCTTCATATTGAGAAAATGCTTTCGGTCTCGAAAATCCTCCTTGGTGACCAAAATCTGAGCGATTTGAATTCCTTTCTTTTCGAAATAGCCTTGATATTGATGTATGAGCCGGATTTGTCCGGTAGCTGCCCAGATCTGTTTTTTGAAAACAGGATTGAGCTTTTCCGGTATGGCCACAGCTTGTCTTCCGAATGCCACTGCTCCAGAACTCACCAAAACCACTTTTTTACCTTGCTCGATCAGGAAACTAATCTGAGAGACTAAATGCTTCATCCGCTCCAAATCAGGCATGCCATCGGACTGGGTAAGTACGTTGGAACCTATTTTGATGATGATTACCTTGGATTCGAGCATATTTTAGAGAATATGCATGAAATTAAGTGTTTTGTTGCAGAAACGCTAAGGCAAGAGCTGTCTGTTTGAGAAATGAAAAATTAGGCTTTGTAAAAAATCTGTTTGTTTAAGGATGAGGAGACTATAAAAAAGCCATGCTCATGGTTCCTACCAGCATCAATATTTTTGCCCAGGTACTGAGTTGGGTGAAGTGGCCTTTGCGGTCCGCGAGGTAAATTTTTCTCATAAACCATACAAAGGCAATCCCTAGACCTCCAAAGTAATAGAATAACTCAGGCTTATTAATTTCAAAAGTGATAATCAGAATGGCTGAGACAAAACAAAGAGCAACAATGAAAATCACTTGCTTGGTCTTTCGGAATCCAATGACAATGGGAAGAGTACGACAACCATGTTTTCTATCTCCATTTCTATCTTCAATGTCTTTGAGGATTTCCCGAATGAGGTTTAAAAAGAAAGCAAAAATGGCGTAAGTCAGTACCAATAGTTCGTTTTTCTGGTAATAAAAGGCAACCAGATAAACTGAAAGTCCTGTCAGAAAAGCAACCGTTAAATTTCCAATAAAGGGTTCTCTTTTGAGTCTGTTGCTGTATAGCCATAATAAAAAGGCCGCCACAAAATTAACAATGGCAATTCTGGGAGCCACTAGGGCGCCCAATCCTATTCCTGTGAAATTGAAAATGGTATGGAGAAAAATCACCACTCTTCGCTTGATTCCCTTGCCGACGATTACTTCATTCGGTCGGTTGACATAATCGATTTTTACATCGTAATAATCATTGATCATATAGCCGGCAGCCGTAATCAACAGTGTTGCCAAAATCAATAAATACAGCCGATAATCCTGAAGAACCGGTAAACCTTGGGGAGTTTTTTCTATCAGGAAGTATGCTGCCATCAACTGGGCAAAAGCTACCATGAGCAGATTAATAGGTCTGCTGATCCGGAAGAGTCCCCGGATAGATATCGTTCTGTCTGTCATGGTTGAATTCATTCCCCCAAAAATACAGGAAAAGGAATCTAAACAGCGATTTGTGGCTGTAACAAATCAAGAAAATCGATTCCGTAAATTTTCAATGAAGGTTTTTCTTTATTCGTTAACTTAAAGAGTCAATTTTTAAACCCATAAGCCATGTCTCATTCATCCAATCAATCCAGAAGAGATTTCATTGCCATGTCCGGAAGCTTCCTGGCCGGTAGTTTTTTTATTCATCCTGTTGCCCAAGCTTTAGACTTAGTTGGGCCAAAGGATGGTAAAATGAAACTTGCTCTAGTTGGTACTGGAATCAGGGGCACGACCATGTTTGGCAGGGATGTGCTAAGATCTTATGGGGAATTGGTTGAATTTGTAGGGCTCAGCGATATCAATCCAGGAAGATTGGCTTATGCAAAGAAGTTTATTGGAGCTAACTGCCCTGTATTCACAGATTTTGACCAGATGCTGAAAGAAGCCAAGCCTGATGTCTTGATCGTCACTACCATGGACAGCACACATCATGAGTTTATTATCAAAGGGCTGGATGCTGGTATTCATGTGATTTCGGAAAAACCGATGACCACGGATGAATTTAAATGTCAGGATATTCTGGATGCAGAGCGGAAGTCCGGCAAAAAGTTAATTGTGACTTTCAATTACCGTTATTCTCCTCATCGCCAAAAACTCTATGAGCTATTACGTATAGGTGAAATCGGAGAACTGACTTCGGTAGATTTCCACTGGTATCTGGATGTGTACCATGGAGCTGATTACTTTAGAAGATGGCATAGAAGAAAGGAGTTTGGAGGCACTTTGCTCGTGCATAAGTCCACGCACCATTTCGACCTATTAAACTGGTGGATTAATTCGGATCCAGAGGAGGTTTTTGCTTATGGTTCATTGGAGTTTTATGGAAAAAAAGGCCCTTTCCGCCATACTACCTGCCGGGGATGTCCTCATTCCAATCAATGTGATTTTTATTGGGATATCACCAAAAATGAACATCTGGTGAATCTCTATCCCGAGAATGAGCAATATGACGGATATCACAGGGATGGCTGTGTGTTTCGGGAAGATGTGGATATCTATGATAAGATGGCCGTTCAGATCAAATATAAAAATCAGGTTCAAGTCAGTTATTCCCTGACCACATATTCACCCTATGAAGGTTACCGAATTGCCTTCAATGGCACGAAGGGTCGTTTGGAAGCTTGGATCAAGGAGCGACAGCCATGGGAGGAGGCCGATGCAGATGAAATTCATCTGACCACAAACTTTGGGGAGCGGCAGATTATTACTATTCCGCATGGAGGTGGAGGACATGGTGGGGGAGATACCCGATTGAAGGATAAACTCTTCAAGGATCCAGCCATGGCTGATCCTTGGAGACAATCAGCTGGAAGTAGAGATGGTGCGATGTCCATCTTGGTAGGAATAGCTGCCAGAAACAGTATCGAGAGTGGAAAGCCAGTGAAAATAGCAGACCTGACGGATATAGAATTAAAGGAAAGTGGGAGAGGGGGTTAATATAAAGCTCTTCATAAGCTTGACTTGACACTTCTTTCAAGTAGTCAAAATACTGTACAAAGGAACAACTCCGTCTTGATTGGTGGTTTGCTAAAAAAGACTCGAAAAATTCGGAATAACTTTTTCTGCCATTTACCAACCTTGCAGGATACTGTCTTCTGATATTAGTCTTTTATCCTCCAGGGTGGGTTTAGTCGGTTTTTTCCGGCGCAAAATAAAACCAGTTGATTTCCATCTAGATCTTTTAATCTCGCTTCCCTCCATAATCACATCTGGTCGGATGGATCTTGCTCGAATTCAATTCCTTTACTTTGTATTTTTTCAACATGTTCGTCAAGATTCTCACATTCAAAGTAAACATGTATTCCATCTCCATTGGTAATTTGTCTGTAAGATGAATTGAAAAAGTAGAGTTACCATTCGGACATTCAAATCGCGCATAATGTGGTAGCGATTTTACAATTAATTTCAGTCCTAGTTTTTCGTAAAAAGGGATTGCTTTTGTTAAATCTAATGAAGGAACTGTAATTTGGTTTAGATTCATATTGTCTCAGTCGGTTTACTTTTCGCAAACGTAGGTAGAGACGCTGTGGCGATATTTAGGAGCCATTGTTGTTCTCCACGGTGTCGGCGGTAGTTTCTATTTCTTAATTCTAAATTTGTCAACTACTCTCTTTATAAATTTTGAAATTATATTAAGATCATTCTTAATGGAATTTTTTTCAAACTCACTAATTGAAGACTTAATGAATTTTATATCATTTTTTATAGAATCTTTTTCCAATTGACTAACCTTGCTTTTTAATTCAAGAATTAGATTAGATAACTGAATATTTATTTTTTCCGATTCTGGCTGATTGTTCCAAACTCCTTTTAAATCTTGCCAAACTTCATTTTGTTCTTTACTCCACATATTATTATAATTTATTGGTTAGACAATTCAACAATACTTTTTTTATTCTTTTCATTTTTACGGCTATATGATTCTCCGTTAAGCCAGTAATAACAGCAATATCTTTATATGGTAATTCTTCTAAATAAAGAATAATGATGGCCCTACTCTTTTCCTCTAATGAAGATATGCAGGAAGTAAGAGCGTTATACTTTTCTTGCTGATTTTTATCCTGATGAACATCCACAGGAGTAAATTCAATTGATTCTAATCGAACTAATTTGATATTTTCATTTACTGATTTCCGTTTTGAACGTAGACAGACATTTAGTGTTATTTTATAAATCCAGGTGTTGATGCTTGATTTTTCTTTAAAAGTTGAGAACGATTTCCATATTTCGAAAACAACATCTTGAAAAAGGTCTTGTGGTTCTAACGGATGTACTGAATATATTTTACAAATTCGGTAAATTTTATCTTTATTGATCTCGAGTATTTGTTCAAATGTGTTGGTGGATTGGTTTTGCATCTAATTTATTTTAAGCTCTCTATTCATATTAGTTACAAGAGTTCTTAAAATATGACAGAAAATCTGATTTAATTTCGAGATTTCTAATTACTACCAATATTTGTTTTATGCATATTTCAACCGGCAATGGTGTCGATATTCGATATGTTGGCAATTTTCCTCGCTTTGGTTCACCCAAATTAAGAATTCCGGAAGCTCCATCTATTGAAATCGGTACGATTTTCTTTGCAGTAGCCAAAGTATGGCTGAAACCTCTGGAATATTCAAAATGCTGTTACCTAGAGAGTTTTGGATTGATAAAAATTGAGTTTTTATAATCTGCTGAAATTCACTTGGCGAGTTTGAGGATGCGGGATGCTCCCTGTAGAACCAGCGCAAATACTACGCTTCCAATGATCAGATCTGGCAGCTTGGAGTTAAACCAATAAACTAATAATCCTGCCAGGATTACCCCGGAATTGATGATAACATCATTCGACGTGAATATCATACTTGCCTGCATATGAGCTTCTTTACTTTTAGATTTTTGAAGTAGATACAGGCAGGTAATATTGGCAGCTAATGCCAAAATGGAAACGATTATCATGGTTTTGAAATTGGGCATTTGCTCAACCCCAATAAAGCGACGGACTACTTCCACCAAACCGATAAGTGCCAAAGACATTTGAAAGTAGCCAGCGATTTGGGCTACTTTTTTCTTTTTCGCTAAGCTTCCACCGATTGCCAATAAACTCAATCCATAGACAAATGCATCAGCTAACATATCCAGACTATCAGCAACCAATCCCATGGATTTGGAAATAAGACCAGTGCTCATCTCTATTAAAAAGAAAGAGAAATTGATACCTAAGACGGTCCAGAGTAGCCTTTTTTGTTGATTGTTTTGGGAAGAAAAAGTAGCTTCAATCTGCTCGGTTCGGACTTTTTCAGCACCCAGCTTCAGTTCTTTTAGGGCTTTTTCAATTTGCTCCAAATTCCCACTATGGAATACATGCAAATTCCTTTTTGGTATATCGAATTCAAGATGCTCAATGGATCGAATAGTCTGAAGCTTCATCTGAATCAGATTTTCTTCAGAAGGGCAGTCCATCTGTGGTATTTTAAAAGTTGTTTTTTGCATGCCTTTCCTAACTGCAGGGTTAGAAATACTATCTGTTTTTGATCTTAGGTCGGTTCAAGAAAATGAATTGAAAATGAAAAAAGTCTATTCATTTTGCACTCCTACAATAGATTTAAATTTTAAAATAAGTACTCTTTTCACGCAGCATTCAAAAATATTCCGGTAGCTTAATCGAAAGCTACCGGATTAGTATTAATTAAAGCCAAAAGATTGCTTGAATTAGTATTTCAAAACTTCGTCCTTATCCCAAATTCCCCAGAAAGCTCCTACATCTCCCTCTGCACCTACTTTCCAAGATTCATCGAATGAAGAGAAGTAGAATAATTCAATATTCTCTTCTTTAGACCATTGCTGGGCATTGATGAAATATTTGATAGCATTTTCGGTCGATGGAACAGCCCCTCTCAGGTTGGTGCCTTGATCTGGCCATCCAGTCTCTGTAATAATCACTCGCTTTCCTTTGCCTGCATTCTTGGCTATGCGATACATTTCTTTCATATAAAGCAAGGAATGCTCCAAGGGACATCCTTCCCAAAATGGATAGCAATTCGCCAAAATGAGATCACATGCTTCCGATACCTCCGGATGATCTTCGAATTCATAATAGGCATCCACATATCCGACTGGTACTTTTTTCTGGATTTTACTTTTGACCTCTTGAATATGGCCCAGTAACTCATCCACCGCCAAATCTCCTCGGTATAATACCTCATTGCCCACAGCCGCGATATCCACCAAACCTTCATTCACCAATTCAATCAAATTGGCAACCTCTTTGGCGTTGGTCTCAGGATTATCGCCCAGCCAGGCTCCAACCATCGTTTTGATCCCCATCTCCCGGGCCACTTTTGGGATGAGCTCATTTCCTTCGGTGGTGGAGAAAGATCTGATCCATTTGGTATGAGGCTTCAGGACCTCCAATCTTTTTCTGATTTGCTCTTCTGTAAGTTGATCTCCAGGTTTTTGACCTTCCACATAGGGACTAGCACAAAATCCATGAACTCCGTCTTTCAGTTGATTTCTTAAGGTTTGCTTGAGTTCTTCTAAAGATTTGTCAGATAAATCAGAGGAGGCGAGGGAAAGAAATTTTTCTTGTCTAAATGATGGCATGGAAAGGGTAAATTAATTGTTCGATAATTTGAATCAGTTTAAGTGGTTTTTGTTTGGTCGGGGCCAATAATAATGGTTTGAATGGCAGCCGGACTGATAGAAAAAGTGGATTTGTAGTCAGCTATTTCCAGATTGATGGCAATCTTAAATTGGTTTTGGTTTAATACAACTAAGACCAGAGAACCATCCTCGTTTTTCGCAGCGGTCGCTTGAACTTTATCATCTGAAACTTTCACCTCAATGATTTTGGAACCTGGTCGGATAAATTTACTAAAGTGGGCTAAAATATAATAAAGCGGGGTGTAGTATACCTCATCATTCGATGGATCTACGATTACCGGAGCAACACACCAGTTTTCAAACCAGTTGGGACCGCCTCTTCGATCAAGCACCATATTCCAGTCTATCCATCCATCTACCCAATTATTAAAGCAGCCTATGATGTCGACGGCATACCGATACACAGGCACATATTGGGGGTGTAAGTATTTCTGATTTTCCGGAGCCCAAAGCCAACCCCAGTCTTTTGCTTCCTTGCTCCAATACCAGTCATCATCCTGCCATCTTGGAACTTCAGCATCGATACAGGCTTCAGTTTGAATAAGGAATTTTTCAGGAGCCTTGTGATGGGCATATTGTAAGGCCTCCGGAAAGACCTCATAGGTACTTTCGTACCAATGAACCGCCGTGCCTGAGAAGTACTTAGAAGACTCGGCATTTGCAAACATGACATCTACCCATTCCTTCAGTCCTTCTCGGTTTTGGTCATAACCTAGAATTTTTACCTCTTTCCAACCCTTATTTTCCAGCTTTGGGCCGAGGTGAAGACGAACAAAATCAGTCATTTCTTCAGGGCTAAAATGCATGCTTTCCCAATTATTGCCATTGCCATGAGGTTCATTTTCCACCGTTAGTCCCCAAATAGCTATTCCCTCATCCTGGAAGGCTTGGAGATATTTTTCAAAAAAATCTGCCCAGACCGGATAGTACTCAGGAAGTAGTTTTCCTCCTACCCAACTCTGATTATCCTTCATCCAAGGAGGTGCAGTCCAGGGAGAAGCGATGATTTTGAAACCTTGCTTGGAATAGGTTTTTGCCTCTTTAATCATAGGAATCAAGGCTTTCCTATCTCTTTCAATGGAAAAATTCTGGAGACTTACATCCCCGGCATTGGAATCGTAGGAGTAATGGCTTAGTGAAAAGTCACAGGAATTAATATGTGTTCGAGTCAAGGAATAGCGAGAGCCCTCCTCGCTGAAATATGCCTTGAGGATCTCACGCCTTTTTCCTTCGCTCATCAGAGTAAGAAGATGAGCGGAAGCTTCAGTGAAGGAACCTCCAATTCCTGTGATAGTCTGAAATTTTTTCTCCGGATTGAGTGTGATCTGAATCGTGATCTCTGCCTCCTCGAACTGGTCAACTTTCTCCAGCTTTCTACCTTGAGCGGAAGTTTCAAATACCTGAATTGATTTATTTTGAAGCATGGAGTATTGCAAATTGAGAATCAGAATAGACTTGGGTTACAAGTGCTCGTTTGGGGGAGGGATCATGGCAGCTTTGAGAGCTAATTCAATATTCCCTTTTTTGGTCTGTTTGAGTGGTTTCCCATCACGGGTTAAACTCTGGAAAACTCCAGCTTCAAACTGTTCCCAAAGCGCAGCTTTGACTTTGCCGTCCACGGTAATCAAACCAAAATGATTTTCTGAGCCCTGCGCATTTCCTGAGTCTTTCCAAGGTTCATCAAAGGCTTCAAAATAGAAACAGGAAATTCCTTGGCTATTGGTCCAGTTTCTCATTTCCTGGTAGTAAAGCATTTCCTTGTACTCATCGCAGGCTCTGGATCCTTCCAGACCATAAAATCCATCCGAACTGCTGGCCCAACCGGTTTCTCCTATATGTACGGGTTTGCCTGGGGCAATTTTTTCTACATAAGCCTTCACTTGCTGATATTGTCCTATAGCAAAGTCTCGGGCTCTTTGCATGGCTTTTTCCAGCTTTTCCTTTTTAGGGAGCTTTTTCTCCGAGGGACTGACTCCCCAAAATATCGGATGATAGTGGGTATTGTGCATGGGGTAAGTGTGCATGGAAACAAAATCCACTTCCCGAATCAACTGATTGAGCGCGGGGGTATGGTAAAGGGGATCTCCACCACCCCAAGAAGAAAAATCATCCGAGGAGGTGATCCAAAGTTCCGATGAGATTTGCTGCTCTTTCTTTAGATTTTGTAGGTACTTGACCCATTTCAAGATTACCTCTGGCTGTACATAATAAGATTCGGCCCATTTGACCATGGCTTCATTTCCTACAGCGATGATTTTAACGATTTCAGGATATTGATTTGCCAGCTCCACGCTTTTTGCAATTTCGACCTGATTTCGTTCGCTTTCCTGAAAATGATCAGGTTGCTTATCCGTCCAGGCATTTTTGCAATCGATCCATGCTCCCAGCATGACATACATTTCAAAGCCTTGTTTCTCCTGATTCAGCTCTGAAATGGCTTTGAGCACATTTGAAGCATGAGGTAAGTGTACATTGTAAGTTCTCAGAAGGCGTATGCCCATAGCATGAAGAATGAGTAAATCTTCTTTCAGCTGATTTACGGTAGGCTGAATGCTTCTGGAGTTCTTTCTATATCCTCCATAGGATATTGCGAGGTAATCCGGGTTTCCTAGTATATCTTTTGCAGTCATTCAATGACGATGATTTCGTTTTTGGATAGTGGAAAAAGCAAATAAAATAAATCTGAGAGGTTTATATGCGATATCCGGAAAAATCTAATGCAGGAGTTTTAATATTTGGGGGCAAATTAATTGTCATAAGATTAAATAGATAAACACTTTCCCTTAGCGTAAATCTTTAGTATAAAGAGGAGATGAGTTTAGGAATCTATCTTTTTTGATTGTTTTTTCATCAGCTTAAATTACTGAATATAGAGTTTAATTGAGCCTTTTGAATCCAATCAAAAGATGCCTAAATAGCTTGTCATAGACATTTTTTGATGCAGATTTGGTTTTTCAAAAAAAGTTAAGCCATAGCCCTAACTTGAATTATCAATAATAATATCAAGATTTTTGATCAATTCTGGATGGTATTGAAAAACAGAAAGTGCTTCCTTCTCCAGATTTAGAATTTACCCAAATTTTACCTTTATGTAGATCTATAATTTTCTTGCAATGAGCGAGGCCAATCCCTGTTCCCTCATATTCACTTTTGGAATGTAAGCGTTCAAATACCCCAAATATTTTACTCTGATATTCCTTGGCAATGCCAATTCCATCATCTTGAATAAGAAAGGTCCATCCATCTTGTTTTTTGGCACTTATTTTTATTCGAGGAGGTAAATTGGGCTTGCTAAATTTGATGGCATTGCTTATTAAATTTTGAAAAAGCATTCGAAGCTCTGTCTCGTAGCCAAAGATCTTTGGTAATTCTCCAACTTCAATAATAGAATTGGTTTCTTTTATTTTTGAAGCTAGATCTTGTTGAATAATCTCGACTAACTTTTGGCAATCTATTTCAGTTAATTCTTTTCCCTGCCCAATACCACTATAATCCAATAAACCTGTTATCAGGCTCCTCATCCGGTTAGTTGAGCTAGAAATAAAGCCTAGCATTTGGGCTGTTTCTGTATCAAATTTCCCTGAATTTTGTTTTTCAAATAATTGAACTAATGAGGTAATAGTGTTTAATGGTTCCTTCAAATCATGAGAGACCATATAAGCGAATTGAGATAGTTCTTTATTTTTTAGCAATAACTCATTCTTTGTTTGTTCCAATTCCGTTACGTTTCTCAACATTACGTAGACATAGTTGTCTATAATATGGTGAACAGAGCACTCGTAAGTTCCTGCTACCATATGGTTGGAATATTCAACCAATCCCAAATTAATACTTCCTCCTTCTGCTGCGACTTTTCTGTATGTCTCCATGACAAGGAGCCCTCCATCATGATTAAATGCCTCGGGAGCTACCTCTATAATTTTTTTTCCAATAACCTCATCACGTTCTTTTCTCATTTCATATAAAAGAACCTTATTCATAAAAACATATTGAATGCTTTTTAGGTCATTCAAATCTTGAACTTGAAAAATTCCTATACCAACTGATAAATCCTCAAAAGTTTTACTTAGTATTTCTAAATCAGATATCTTTCTCATATTTAAATGATTTTTGTACAGGATTGACAAATATTTTCATTCAAATTCAACTTAATATGCTTGAAAAGCTGATTTAACGTACAAAAATATAGTTTTTAGATTGTGGTAAGTGAAAAAGTAGTTTTATAAAATCACTATCTAATATAGATAAAAATTGTAAAAAAATGTGTTCGATATGTTTATTCTAAGATATTTATCTTAACAAAACCAACTGCCAAGAAACCCCATATTTATCCTCGCACCAGCCGAATTTTTCTCCAAAGCCATAATCCCCATCTCCTGCATAGTTGTCGAGCGGAACCATCACTTGATCTCCTTCGGCGGATAGTTTCTCGTATAAGATTTCAATTTGATCTTCCGATTCGGAATTAATAAATAAGGATACTCCGGGAGTAAATGACCAATTGTGTTTGTAATTACTTTCGGAGACTTGGTATTCCGTGCCGTTTAAGATGAAAAATCCAAACTTGATCAAGTCTGGTGTTCCGCCAGGCTCACCTTCCGCATAATTTACGATCCTTTTTACTTCCGAATTCGGAAAAATAGAGGTGTAGAAATTGATTGCTTCTGTGGCCTTACCGCAGTTATCTCCAACGAATGTGAGAAAAGTGCTGATTTTCATAGGTGACAAGGGGAAGTTTTTAACCTTTTTTGGAATGCTTTGAAATAGGCTTTGGACATTATTTCACATCCACTTGAAGTAAAATACCCATAAAAAGGCAAAACGGCTCAAGTATCAACCCAAACCGTCTTGGTCATGAAGAGAGGAAGTTGTTAATTGTTTTTCTTTTCAAGCTGTGCTATTCTTTTTTCCTTGGCTTCAGAGATCTTGCCAGTTTCAGCATAAATCTTCAAATCCTCGATCACCTCATCCAGGATTTTGTGAATATTTTTTTTAAACATCCCGCCCATTAGAAATCCCATCAATGGCTTCAAATGCATGGTAACTGTCATTTCTGTTTTACATTGGTTTGGCCCTACTTCAATTACCCTCCAATTATTGGCCATGTAAGTGACAAAGCCGGGTATCCCTGCATCTACTGAATATCCTAAAGTCCTTTGATTTGCATCGTATTCGATAACGGTTTCAGAAATTTTGCTAAACCCAGAGGCGTTCAAATCGCAAGAACGGTTCCTACAGGAGGCCCCTTCAAATTCAGGTTGGCCACTGGTACTCGCATGGTCAACTGCTCTACTCCAAACTGATACATTTTTAAATCCCGGACCAATGATTTTCCAAACAGCATCCGCACTTACATTGAATACTGGACTGATTTTAGTTTCTTGGATTAACTTGACTTTGCTCTTGCTGGCTGTAAGGGCGGTAGCCCCGATTACTACTGTTGACATATTCTTTGTTGGTTAAATGTTGAATGAATTGTAACTGCAACAAAGATGAGGCGCTTGGCAAAGAATGAGTTTCTGTATTAGTCCATTGATTTTAAGATTTGGTTCAAAGCGAAAAAGGAGGCAATCTTTTTATGAAAAATAGGAAAACTGCAGATTGGTTTTTGAATAGTACTATTTCAGTCCATGAGTTTATTTAGGTTGAAATCTGCCAAACTCACTGTTTTTACAAAAATCAAAGCATCATACATTTCTGCATAGTTTGCATCAATTATCGAACTGATTTCGCTCACTACCCGAAATAAGATTTTTATTCCCATAAATCTAACAACCGACATTCATACCAAACAGAAAAAAATTAACAGTATTTCGTTAATTTCTTTTTTAGTTGTGTTGCTGAATTCGGCTAGTTGATTAATGCCATTACCGCTCGAATACCCTATCAAACCACTGGTGCTTATATTCCTTTTTAATAGCGTATTTTGTTTATACGTTTGGACTATTCCAAGAACATACTCTCACCCAAAGTTTGTATGCCTTTCACATCCTTTTACTAGTTTGATTGCATGAAAAAGGATGAAAAATATCCGATTAAAGAAAAGGATATTATCAACTCCTTCGGGAAAAAAGATTACTCCTTTTCAAGCATAATTAGAAAAACAGGGAGCGATGATGATTGGAATTAATTAATGACCGAAACCACACGGTCAACATGAACTAAACCAGATTAAATGAACAAAGTACTACTGTTATTGACCCTGAGCTTCTTCTCTTTGACTTCGGCTTCAATTAGTCAAACGCTCGTTGATAATAATAAAATCCCCAATAGACTTAGAGTATTTATCGATGGCTGTGAACGCTGGGATGGTGGTTGTGATATGGATTTTATCAGAACGGAAATTACAGCGGTTGACTTTTATAGGGATAATCAAACTGCTGATGTCTTTCTCCTGATTAACAATAACAGATCCGGAGGCGGTGGAAGGCAATATCAACTTTTGTTTATAGGCCAACAAAACATCCATGCGGGAAGAAGAGATACCCTCTATGTCAATACCAAACAGACGGATACAGATTTTGAAGTCAGGGAAAAACTCACCCGCTTTATCAAATTAGGTTTAGCTCCCTATGTTGCGAAAACCAAAGCCGGGGAAGGAATCGAAATAAATATGAAGACTGACCCTGCTAATTTTTCAGAAGAAGAGGAGGAAACTGTAGATCCTTGGAATTATTGGGTTTTTAATGTGGGTAGTAATGCAAATATTGAGCTGGAGGAATTGAGCAGGCAAATCAACATTGGTGGAGATGTCAATATTAATCGGATTACAGATAAATGGAAAATTTCCCTATCCGGTCGTATAGATGAAAGGCTGAGAAGAACGATTCAAAAAGTACCTAGGGTTGATGCCAATGGCAATCCGGTTCTCGACGAAAGTGGTAACCAGATTATCGATCAAGTTCAGAATAATTTTGATGTATCAGAATTTGGTTTTAGTCATCAGCTTGTAAAAGCTATTTCACCCCAATGGTCCTATGGCTATGATATTGCGGGACGTCAGAATACTCGCTTCAATTATCAGTTCCAGACCAGCTTTAGACCAGCCGTGGAGTACAATTTTTTCCCGGAAGCAGTACAGAATTCCAGATTTCTAAGAGTGAACTATGGGGTCGAAGTCAGGAGAAATAGCTATGTCGAAGAAACGATTTCCGGTGTTCTTGAGGAAACCAGGGTTCTCCATAGCTTGAGAGCCAGTCTGGGGCTCAATCAACGTTGGGGTAACCTGGAAATAGGATATCGACTGAGAAATTATCTGGATGATTTCAGCTCTTGGTCTACCGGAATGAATATCAGCGCAGAAGTCCGTGTTACAGGGAATTTTTCTTTCTTTATGAGGGTAGAAGGCAACTACGTAAAGGATCAGATTTACCTGGCATCGGGAGATTTTACTGAGCAGGATATATTGAGTGGGAGGGTAACCCTGCCTTCAGCATACACCGTGGATTCCAGATTTGGCTTTAATTACCGCTTTGGTTCTAATCTCAACAACTTCGTGAATCGAAGATTCTTTGGTAGAGCCAATTTCGTTGGGAATGATTAATGAGTTAATCTAGGGGTATACACTGTGGTTTTTATAACTACGTCTTTCAATTGGCTACAACGGTCCGCAGCTAAGAAACGTGGGGCATTTCGAAGCGATTACCCTGCTGTTAGAACAAAGGTTTACTCGAAGAACAAACCCATGCACTGCCACCAGCCGCCCCACGTTTTCTTAGGTGCTGTTGCCAGTAGTGCTTTTGTTTCACGCTACTTTAAATTCCGATTCATTCATTTCCACACTGAACTTAACCTTAGCTTTTAATGCTTGAAAAACTTTCAAAATTGTTTCGATGGTAACATTTTTTGTGCTCCGTTCCAATTTTGAGATTTGGGATTTTTGAACACCGATAAGTTCTCCAAGTTGTTCTTGTGTCAAGTTTCGTTCTTTCCGAACGGATTTTATCATTTCTCCGAGCAGTTCCATTCGTAGGTCAAATTCGTATTTGTCCCTTTCTGGAGTTCCTATTTTTCCAATGTCCCTGTCCTTAAGCTGCTCAAGGGTCATCATTTTCATTTTTTTATTTTTTGCTTCCATTGTTCTATTGTTCAAAATATTCTTTTCTAATCCTTTCAGCTTTTTCGATTTCTGCTTTCGGAACTTTATCAACTTTTTTCACGATTCCGTGTGTTGAAATGACAAGTGTTGCAGTTTTGTCAGTTTTGTCCCAAAAAGCGAAAAGTCGATATTGCAGTCCGCTATATTTTGTCCTGAACTCC
>TARA_R100000365_G_scaffold988_1_pt1 | contig 15605 bp, 13 predicted proteins | sample TARA_R100000365 | Tara Oceans TARA_R100000365 (sample SAMEA2620668) | marine metagenome | biome: marine biome (ENVO:00000447); feature: mesopelagic zone (ENVO:00000213); material: "saline water (ENVO:00002010), including plankton (ENVO:xxxxxxxx)" | depth 1000 m | reverse complement strand
ACCGAACCAGCCGTTGACGCGTCGGCAGCTTCGGGAGCTCCGCAGTACGGGTGCAACCCCGATCCTGACCCCCGAGGGTGTCCCCGTGATGCCCCCCGCTCACGAGAGCCCGACCGGTTCTGCGGCGAGTGAGGTCGCGGCGCCGGCGGAGGATGTCGACGTTGCGCACTCGCCCGAGACTTCCGAGTCCGCCGACGAGGCCTCCGAGCCTGGCGATCACGATTCCGGGCCCGTCGAGCCGGTCGACGGAGCCGCCGAGCCGGTCGACGAGGCATCAGAGGGACCGCGTGGGACCGAACCGGTAGACGCCGCGGACGGGGCGCCGCTGACGCGTCGGCGTGCGCGTGAGCGGACCGGCAACACCGATGCAGTGGTCGTCGCCGGTTCCGATGGGGACCATCGATCGCCGTTCGTGTCGACTCCGTCGGCGGCGCCAGAGGAGCATCCGATTTCTCAGGCCGCTGCCGGACTCTCAGAACACGAGCCGGTGGAGCGAGGGATCGTCAGCCCGCAGCTCGGGTCTGCTCTGCTCGCGAGCATCGCGACCGAGCCAGACCCCCGCCCGAGTTTCGACCAGCTGATCTCTCGACCCGCTGGCGGCTCTACGGGAACCGGCAGTGCGCTGATCGTGACGGACTCCCCGCCGCAAGGCATCACTGCCCCGGTGAACGCGACGGGAGAAGTACTTGTGACCGGCAGCCTGGCGTTGCCCGACCTGTTCGCCACGACCGGGCAGATGCCCGGTGCGGCTGAAGGTCTCGATATCGATGCGACATTCGCCGACGGTGAACTCCCACAGCACTCGTCGCCGACTCCGATCGCTGCCAGCGCGGCGATCAGCACCGTCAAGACCACGGCGGAGATCATCAAGCCTCCTGTGCCCGAGAAGGGATCACGGCTGATGCTGACGCTGGCGATCACTGCTGGGGTGCTCGCCCTGGCCCTCGTCGGTGTGCTGATCCTCGCGTTTGCGACGGGAGTCTTCTCGTGACGGGCAGCCCGGTGGCATCCGCCGGCCGAGAGGCGAGTCGATGACGGCGTCCGAGAGCTCGAAGCAGATGCTCGCTATCGCGGCTGCCGCGGCTGAGGCGACGGGCGCCGAAGACCTCGTGGCGCTCGATGTCTCGGAGCCGCTCCCGCTCGTCGACATCTTCCTGTTGGCGACCGGGCGCAGCGAACGCAACGTCGCAGCGATCGCCGATGAGATCGAAGAGAAGCTGCTCGAGGCAGGGCACAAGCGCCTGCGCCGAGAGGGGCGTCAGGAATCGCGCTGGGTGCTCCTGGACTTCGGTGATCTCGTCGTGCACGTCTTCCACGAGCAGGAGCGCGCGTTCTACGGCCTGGAGCGGCTCTGGAAAGACTGCCCTGTCGTGCCGATCGATCGTCCTGCTCGGGCAGTCACCGAGTGACCTATGAGCGGCACTGGTTCGGCCGGCGCCCCCCGATGTAGTAATCTGTTCTAGTTGCCTCTCGGGGCAGCATCCGGGCCTGTGGCGCAGCTGGTAGCGCACCTGCATGGCATGCAGGGGGTCAGGGGTTCGAGTCCCCTCAGGTCCACCAATGTGATGTGTCGCGATGGAGGAGACATCTGACTCGCATCATCGGAGACATTTAGGAAGCGCCCCTGGGGAGCTTCATTCAGGAGAAAGAGCTCGGTTATCGGCCGGGCTCTTTCTCGCTGTTTCGCACGTCGGTCGTGATCGGGTGATCGGCGGCTCGGGCTCGGCGGTCCCGACGGCGGGAGGGATATCCCTGTCGATTCTGCGCATGATGTGGAGTTCGATGCAGGCATCCGCTCAGGTCAGCGAGTATCGCGGGTGTGGCACATCGATGTGCACACCGTCATCGAAGGTTTGGTGACGCACCTCAGACGAAAGCTGGCTTCAATGAAGAAGAGACTTGCAATCCTGGGAGTTGTTGCGGCAGGAGCGCTGGCACTGAGCGGATGTACCGATTCCGCTAGCGATCCCGTGAGCACTCCTACGGGTGACGGCGCGTCGGGCGAACTGACGACCGTGCGCGTCGCTGCATTGCCGATCGCCGAAACGGGCGCGCTCTGGGCCGCGATAGACGAGGGGATCTTCGCCGATCATGGACTCGACATCGAGATCGTTCCGGCGCAAGGTGGCGCGCTGGCGATTCCGGCACTGCTCAACGGGGATATTCAGTTCGCCGTCGGTCAACCCTTCGGTCCCATGCGTGCCGACCTGCAGGACTTGGGGATCGTGATCCTCAGCAACTACGCAGATAGCTTGCCGACGGGGCAGGACGTCAACGCGGTTGTGGCACTCGCTGATTCCGGGATCGAGTCGCCTGCCGATCTGGCTGGTAAGCGAGTGTCGGTCAACAGTCTCGGTGCCGCTGGCGATGTGACGATCATGAAGGCTGTCGAGGACGACGGTGGCGACCCGTACTCCATTGAGTTTGTCGAGGTCGCTTTCCCCGACGTGCAGGCTCAGCTTGAGGCCGGGACAATCGACGCCGGGTGGGTCCCGGACCCCTTCCGCGGAATGATCGTCGGCGCGGGCGGAGTCGAGGTGGTTTATCCGTACCAGGCAACCATCCCCGGACTGACAGTCCTCACGAACTACACGACGCAGTCGCTCATCGACAGTGACCCGGATCTTGTCGCGGCGTACACCTCCGCGATGGCTGAGGCGCTTGACTGGGCTGCAGCCAACGAGGATGCGGTTGATGCGGCGATCGCGAGCAATCTGGATGTTCCGCTCGAAGCCGCTCAGTCGTTGACGATCTCGGCGTTCACTCCGATCCTGGACGTGGACAAGGTCGAAGAGCTTGCGCAACTTGCGGTCGACTACGGGGTGCTCGATCAAATGCCGAACTTCGACCGGATGATTCAACTCCAGTAGCTGGGCAATCGGGGGCGGGGGTCCCGACGCATCTCGCGTCCGGAACCCTGCCCTCGATTCTCGTCCCCACCTGAAAGGACGTCATGGCCGTAGTCGATACCCCGGTGGACGTCGCGCACTTCCGTTCTGTGCGTGTCCGTCGAACGCTGCGCAAGATCAGCCTTGGTGCCGCCGGCGTCTTCGGCTTCCTTCTCACTTGGCAGCTCATTCCCACGCTCGGTTTCCTCAACCCCGCAATCTTCCCGCCGGCGACGGAGGTGCTTGCGCGGCTCGCTTCAGAAACGCTGGACGTGGAATTTTGGCGGAACGTCGGCAGGACGATGACCGCGTGGGCGATAGGCCTGGCGATCGCCGTCGTCTTGGCCACGGTCTTGGGGCTGGCCATCGGGATGGTGCCCTTCCTGCGTCGTGCCACCCACACCACGGTCGAGTTCCTCCGCCCAATCCCCTCGGTCGCACTCATCCCCATCGCGATCCTCATGTTCGGAATCCAGCTGCAGGCCGCGCTTGTGATCATCGTCTTCGCGAGCTTCTGGCAGGTGTTCGTGCAAGTGCTCTACGGCGTGGCGGACATCGATGCGGTCGCCCGCGACACTGCGCGCAGCTTCGGTCTCAGTCGGAGCTCTCGCGTGGTCAACCTGGTTCTGCCGACGGCCTTGCCGTACCTCATGACCGGTCTGCGCCTTGCAGCGACTGTGGCGTTGATCCTTTCGGTAACTGCTGAGATGACTATCGGGAACCCGGGCCTCGGACGCGAGATCGTGTTCGCGCAATCGGCGGGTGACTACGTAGGCGTTTACGCGCTGGTCATCGTGACAGGCCTCTTGGGGCTCATCGTGAATCTTGTCTTTCGGACGATCGAGCGTCGATCCCTTTCTTGGCACCAATCCGTTCGCGGGGAGGAAGTCCTATGACGCTCTACACCAGCACCCTCATCACGCCACGCCGGGGTCCGCAAGTCTGGCGCAAGATGGCCGAGAGTATCGCATTCGCGCTCGGCCTGCCCTTCGTCCTCCTCGTCATCTGGGGAGTGTGGGCCTCGATCTCGCCGGAAGCGTTCTTCCCTTCGCCGTGGACGATCTTCGTGGCGTTCTGGGAGACATGGGTGGGTCCCGCGTTCGTCGACGACATCCTGCCGAGCCTCGGGCGCCTGGTCGTCGGCATCATCTTGTCGGTCACGGTCGGGGTCGTCGCCGGTGCCCTCATTGGACTCAACCGCTGGCTGCGCGAGCTCTTCGAACCGATGCTGGAGTTCTTCCGCGCCGTACCGCCGCCGGTATTGATTCCGGTCATCGCCGTGCTGCTCGGGCCAACCGATGCGATGAAAGTGACGGTCATTGTTGTCGGCGCCGTATGGCCGGTGCTGCTGAACACCATTGACGGCGTTCGCTCGACTGACAGCGTCATGACCGAAACGTCCCGGTCATACTCGCTCACGGTCGGCGAAACTCTTCGCTTCCTTGTGCTCCCCGCGGCAAGTCCGCGCATCATGACCGGAGTGCGTCAGTCGTTGTCGATCGCCCTGATACTCATGGTGATCTCCGAAATGTTCTATTCTTCATCCGGCCTCGGCTACCGGATCGTCTATTTCCAACGCAACTACCTGATCGCCGAGATGTGGAGCGGCATCCTGCTACTCGGCCTCATCGGCATTCTGCTCGCAACGATCTTCGGGTTCGTCGAGCGGCGGGTATTGCGCTGGTACCACGGAATCAAGGAGGTTGAGCGTGCCTGAACAACGCGACACATTGCTGAATGTCGATCACCTGAAGAAGGTCTACGAATCTGCAACGGGAAATGTCGAAGCAATCGGAGACATTAGCTTCTCGATGAAAAAGGGGGAGCTCGTCTGCATCGTGGGACCGTCCGGTTGCGGAAAGACCACGCTGTTGAAGTGCATCGCAGGGCTTCTCAAGCCCACCGCCGGGACGGTTGACCTGCATGGGAACGCGGTCAGTGGGCCGCCCGAGGATATGGCGCTGGTCTTCCAGGAGTATGGGCGCAGTCTCTACCCGTGGCTCACTGTGCGCGGCAACGTCGAGCTGCCATTGAGGCATAAGAAGCTTTCAAGGTCGGAGCGGGACAAGCTCATCGACGATGCCCTCGAGGCGGTTGGTCTGTCACACGCACACAAGAGCTATCCGTGGCAGCTGTCTGGGGGCATGCAGCAGCGCGTCGCGATCGCGCGTGCCGTGGCTTACCAGCCCGAGGTGCTCATCATGGACGAGCCGTTCGCTGCTGTCGATGCGCAAACCCGTGCCGATCTGGAGGACTTGGTTCGGAGCTTGCACCTCACTCGGGGCATGTCGATCCTTTTCGTCACGCACGACATCGATGAGTCGGTATACCTCGGAGAGCGCGTCGTCGTTCTCTCAAAGTCTCCGACGTGGGTGCAGGAGGACCTCATGATCGACCTGGATGCCGACCGGGATCAGATCACCACCCGCGCGCTCCCGCGATTCACGGAGCTTCGGACACACGTATATGAGCAGATCCAGCGCGCGAAACGTGGCGAAGCTGTGCGTCCGGCCGCATAGCGGTCGCGCTCGCGCGATGGTCGGTTCACGCTACGAGGGTGGGCTTGCCGAGAACTGCTTTTTTCTTCCCGACTCAGTCGATGTGTGGGTGGGGACTCAGTAGATATCTCATTTCTCGTGCCCTGATCACCTCGCCGCAGTGATCGCACGTCATCCGCGGTATGGAGGTGTGTTCGCAGGTGTTGTGGGTGAGTGTGATGCTCGGTCCGTCGCTTCCCAGCCATTCATCGCCCCACTGTTTCATCGCCAGGAAGACCGGATACAGCGCCAGCCCTGACTCGGTGAGAACGTACTCGTACCTGTCTGGGCGGCGTTGGTAGCGGCGACGTTCCAGGATGCCGTCGGCGACGAGCGACTTCAGTGTTCGCGCAAGGACCGACCGCGAGATGCCGAGCAGACGTTGGAAGTCATCGAAGCGGCGTACGCGGAAGAACGCTTCGCGGAGAACCAGTGAGGCGGCTCCTTGACGGAGAATCTCGCCGGTCCTTTGCACAGAGGTAGAGCGGGGCCGCGGCATGGGCCCGACCCTAGTCGATCCCTGGTCCAGCGTTCAGGGAGGAGATCCCACTCATCCGTCGACTTTGATGACGAGGCCGCCGGCGTCGTCGCCTGCGGCGCAGCCGACGAAGAGGCCGTAGCCGCCGCCGCGTTCGTGGAGGGCGTGGATAAGTTCGGCGATCGCGCGTGCGCCGGTCGGCGCTTGGGGGTGGCCGTAGACCAGTGACGAGCCGTAGATGTTCATCCGTTCGAGGTCGTATCCGGTTTCGTGTGCGAACCAGAGATCGTTCACCGCGAACGGGTTGTGGGTCGTGACCAGGTCGATGGCATCGAGGGTGAGGCCTGCATCATCGAGCGCCTGGGCGGCTGCTCGCACTGGGGCCTTGGGCATGAAGGCGGGTTCTGCGCGTCCGAATCCGGTGCCGAGGATCTGGGCGGTGGCCCCGCCGCCGTTCAGTTCGCGTGCGGTGTCGCGGTCGGTGACCGCGATGCCGGCGGCGGCGTCTGCGGGGTGGGTCTGAGACCCGAAGGTGGTGACGCCGCCTTCGGTTGCAGGCCGGAGAGCGGCCAGTCCCTCGGCTGTTGTCGGGAATACTCCGGTGTCCTCGGTGAGGACTGTCGTGCCCTTGCGTCCGGGGATGTGGATGTCGACCATGTAGCGGCGTTGGAAGGCGCGGTCGTTCGCGAGTGCACGCTGGTATTGCTCGTTGCGAAGCAGCGTGAGTTCGTCGACTTGCTCACGGGTGAACCCGCCGTCTCGTGCGGTGTTCTCGGCCGTGTCGAGCATGCTCTGTCCCGTGGTGGGGTCGAGCGAGAAGTTGTCCAGCATCCAGTGCTCGGTCTGAGGGGCCCCTCCCATGCCGCGGGGGGAGGGGTAGATCATCAACGGTGCGTTGCTGGTCCGGTCAGTGAGCACCCCGAGTGTGGCCCGGTGACGGCCGAGCTGCACCTGGGTGGCAAGGTGATCCACGACCGCCGCGGATGTCGCGCACGCTCGGCTGATCCACGGCCCGGCGACCTCACCGGCTCCGAGCCGACGTGTCACCAGGGTCACGCCGTAGAAGGAGTGTTTCTGTATCACCGTCATGCCCAGCGCCCAATGAGTGAAGAGCTCCGGCGAGGTCTCACGCTGCTCGAGGGCGCGCGCGGTGACGTCGACGGCGAGGTCGAGAGCGTTCACCTCGGCCAGTGCGCCTTGCCACTTGGTGAACGGGGTCGACCAGATGTGCGGGATCGGGATGTAGACGTTGTCGAATGCCATGAACTGTCCCTGACTAGGCGGAAGGAGCCGCGGCCAGCTCGGCGTTCGATGTGGCCCGGTAGTCACGGGCGACATCGCCGATCGGGGTCGGCGCTACCGTCACACGGATAGAGATCTGCTCGTGCGGCTCGACGATCCCGCCGCTGCGGCTGCCGCCGCCGTCCTCGCCCCAGACAAGGGTGAGCTCGGTGCCGGGCTCGGCGAACGCTTCGTCGATCGAACCGAGCGACATCATCGCTCGCTCGTTGTAGCTGTAGGCGGGGTATGTGCCGAATCCCACGAGGTTCCCGTCCGCGTCGAGCACCTTGTCATAGTGCAGTCGCCCGGTGGCGGCCACGGGCAGATCGACGTGCAACGCGGTCGGGCCGTCGCCGACGAGCCGCTGGAACACCTGCACGAAGTCGTCCGGGTGCCACAGCAGCGTCACCTTCTTGCGGTGCGGCTGCTCCACCATCGCCTCAAGCGCCTCGCGTCCGACGAAATCGTGATCGAACTTGATGATGTGACCATAATTCAGGTCCCACGGTGTCGCGTAGTAGTCCTCCGGGTTCGCCGAGTAGAAGCTGCCGCCTAGCGACATGCGCGCTGACGCGCTGCGGTCGGAAAGCCATTCGCGATACCCCTGTAGCGCAGGGCTGGTGTACACAGCCGAGAACGGCACAGCCCACCAGCCGGATTCCATGACCGTGCTGAAGTACGCGAGGGACCCGATCTGACGCAGGCCATGCTTCTTTCCCGCCGACACCAATGCGCGCTTGACCTCCTGCCGGTCGTCCCACGGGCCCGACAGCTCCAAGCCCGGCACTCCGCCCATGCTGTGACGCATCGCGCGCACCTCACGCCCCGCGATCGTGATCGTCGCGGAGCGGAAGAACTTGATCTCAGGGAGCGCGCCACCGTTGAGCTCCTCGAGCAGCTCGTACGCGTTCGGACCCTCCACCTGGTAGCGGTAGTTCAGCCGGCGCTTGTCCTTGTTCAGCGCCCACACCGGATCCAGCACGACCTCCACATCGAAACCTCCGGTCTCCGCGTTGTACTGCACCCAATCCGTCGACGCAGGGTTACCGACCAGCAAGAGCTCATCCTCGGTCAGGTAGTACAAGATCGCGTCGCCGATGACATAGCCCTCCGGCGAACACGCGATGAACTGCTTCGCCGCCCCCGGACGGAATGTCGCGAACGAGTTGATCGCCAGCGACGTGAACAGCGCCAGCGCATCCTTCCCCCGAACCAACAGGTTGTTCATGTGGTAGCTCTGATCATGCAGAGCAACGCTGTTGCGCCACGAAAGCTGCTCCGCACGCCACGTCGTGAACTCAGCGCGAACCGCGTCGACAGGCATCATCACACCGAACACATTCAGCGCGGTCTTCGGCGAATTCTGGTAAAAGCGGTCCACGATGCTCGACGACGAGTCGATCACGGACTGCAGGTTCTGCTCGGCCATTGAGTCTCCCTGGGGTGGATTCTTTTAGAGAACTGACTCGAAACTTAGGCGCATTCGGATCGACCCGTTTGCGTGCTCCACTTGATCGGGAGAACCCTGCTCGTGGAGCGGACGAGGTGTGGACGCTGGATCCGCAAGTGGGCGCCCGTGTGCGATTGGTGCGCCTCGATCCGTTCGAGAGGAAAGCCTGAGATGCTCACCAACACTCTTACCCGCCGAGTCGAGTGGGGAGACTGCGACCCTGCCGGGATCGTGTTCAACCCGCAGTTCTTCCGCTGGTTCGATCACGGCACGACCATGCTGTATGAGGCAGCGGGGTGGCCGAAGCCTGAGATGCTTGCCCACTTCGATGCGGCCGGATGCCCGCTTGTTCAGACCCAGGCCGAGTTTCGGGCGCCGTGCCGGTACGGCGATGACGTCGAGATCACGACCGAGATCCTGCGCGTCGGGGGTAAGAGTTTCGAGATCCGACACACCCTGACCCATGACGGTGTCGTGTGTGTGGTGGGCACCGAGACTCGGGTCTGGACAGTCAAGGACCCCGAGCGCGGGATCAGAAGCGCGCCGATTCCTGAGGAACTCGCCTCCCGTTTTCGTGGGTGATCTCGGTGCGCAGTAGGGATCGCGTGACGTTTCATGTGGAGGATCCGTGGCGACCCGCCACCTGCCCGCATAGTGTCTGAGCGCGTCGAGGACGACGACACGTCAATGATGACGATCCTTGGAGGCAGATAAGCGATGATTCCCACCGGACACGCAATGATTCCCGACGGACTGGGCAACTGGATCCGCCGTCGTGCGGTGAAGTCGCGCGACTTTCCCGCGATCGAGTTCCGGGACCAGACTCTCACCTACGCTGAGCTCTCCCGCCGGATCGACACTCTCGCAGCTGCTCTGGCAGCGCGCGGGATCTCGCGCGGTGACCGGGTCGCCTACCTGGGCGGGAATCACCCCTCGTTCATCGAAGCGATGTTCGCGACGACGCTGCTCGGCGCGATCTTCGTGCCGTTGAACACGCGGCTCGCCGTTCCCGAGCTGGAATTCCAACTCGATGACGCGGGTGTGAGCATGCTCATCAGCACGGCCGAGCTCGAACACCTGGCAGCTGCGTCGTCAACGAGCCTTGACATCCGGCGGCTCGTGGTCAGTGATCCTTCTGCGGAGGGTCAGGGGGGCACTCCGGCGTGGGTCGAGGACTACGAGCTGGCGATCCGCGATGTCGGCGACCTGCACGTCGCGAAGCCGATGGAATATCCGCACCGCGTCGAGGGGGTCGACTCAGCCGCGGTGACTCTGGATGATCCTGCAGTCATCCTCTACACCTCGGGGACCACCGGTCACCCGAAGGGTGCCGTGCTCACTCACGGCAATCTCACCTGGAATGCGCTGTGCACGATCGTCGACTACGACGTCGTCAGCGACTCTCGTTGGATCCTCATCTCGCCCCTCTTCCATGTCGCTTCGTTGGGTATGGGGCTCCTTCCCACCTTGCTCAAGGGGGCGACGTTGCTGCTGCAGGAGCGTTTCGTGCCGGCGGAGGCGCTCGACGCCATCGAGCGCCTCCGTGCGACCCACATCTCCGGCGTTCCGACGACCTACCAGATGATGATGGAGGACCCTCGCTGGGCCGAGAGCGACATCTCGACCCTGCGTACGCTCACCTGCGGTGGCTCTCCGGTGCCGCGCAAGGTGATCGATGCGTACGCGGAGCGCGGACTGGCGTTTTCCGGCGGCTATGGCATGACCGAGGCTGCACCCGGCGTCGCCATGATCCCTCCGTGGGAGGCCGAGGCGAAGGTGGGATCATCTGGCGCACAGATGTTCTTCGTCCGCTTCCGCATCCGGGACATCGAGACTGGCGAGATCGTCGGGGCAGGAGGGGTCGGCGAGATCGAGACCACCGGCCCCAACATCACACCCGGCTACTGGAACCGACCCGACGCCAGTGAGGAAGCCTTCACCGAAGATGGTTGGTTCAAGACCGGGGACATCGGTGTCGCCGATGAAGACGGGTTCCTGACGATCGTCGACCGCGCGAAGGACATGATCATCTCTGGAGGTGAGAACGTCTACTCCGCGGAGGTGGAACAGGCCATCGCCGCGATCCCGGCTGTTGCCGGGGTGGCGGTGATAGGTGTCCCGGACGATCGGTGGGGCGAGGTTCCCCACGCGATTGTGACTCTGATGCCCGGCGCAGCGCTGACGGCTGCCGAGATGGTCGAATTCCTCACTAATCGCCTGGCTCGATACAAGATCCCCAAGACGCTCGAGATTGTCGATGAACTGCCGCGGACCGCCTCGGGGAAGGTGCAGAAGCACCAGTTGCGACTTGCGCGGATTGGTTGACCGAGAACTCCCGGCTGGAGGTGCTTCAGCGTGAGCTCGGTCAACCACCCCGGGGATCTGCATATGATTCGCCACGGTAGTGGCGCTGAAGAGCGCCACTGATCGCCTTTGACGTCGGGATAAGGACCTCAAGCACAGCTGCCTCGTGTGGTTCCTCGGTCGGGACGATCGCGGAAATGGCTGCGACGACTCCACCGAGTGGGGCGTGGACGGGCACTGCGATCGAGGTGGCATCCGGATGGATGTACCCGCGTGTGGTCGCGTAGCCCTGTTCTCGTATCCGAGTGAGTTGTCTGGTCATCTCTTGTCGGCCGAGTATCGGGGCCTTGGCGTAGGGTTTCAGCTCTTCGCCTAGCAGCGATTCCCGTGAGGCAGAGTCCATATAGGCCGCCATGACGAGTCCGCTGGAGGTCGCGTGGAACGGAATTCTGCCGCCGACAATGATGTAGTTGACGACCGCTCTGGGCGCCGAGAGGCGTTCAAGGTACAGCATCTCCCGCCCTTCCAATATGCCGAGCTGCAGGCTCTGACCTATGGCTGCGTGTGCCTGGCGAAGGTACGGTGTGGCGATCTCTCGGATGCCGAGTGCGCCCGGCGTTCGCACCGCAAGCTCCCAAAGACGCAGGCCTATGCGATACCGGCGGTCTGGAAGTCGCTCGATGAGGCCGACGGCGACGAGCTCCCCGAGGAGGCGGTGCGCGGTGGACAGGGGCATCTCCGCCTTCGCCGCAATCTCACTCGCTGTCTGATCGCGCGTGCCCTCGTCGAAAGCGTCGAGGATGAGCACGGCGCGCTCAAGCGATGACATTCCTGCCGATGAACGGGCCACAGAGACCTCCTTGTCCTTGAGCTGCGCGAATGTGGGAGTGAGGTAAAGCACAGGCGAAGACGGGTCGGATCGCGGTCCGAGTTGCATGCCCGCTGCGCCGATCGCCGGAGTGCCCATCGGCGTCGCTCACTACGGCCGTCGCCCCGCCGAACAAGGCCAGACACACGGGCCATTGCGGTTCCGCGACCTGAACCCGTGACGATGGCGACTTTGCCGTGGGGCGACACCTATGACTCCCTCGTCACTACCAATGTACGCAGCCAGAAAGTTATGCGCACCTCTCGTGGCACGGCGTGACTTCTCCACATCATGTAGAGAGAAGGGGTCTCTGCTGTCTTTCCTCGCATCTGTGGAGGCGAGTGCTGCGCGTCGGGTGAATCCCTCGTGATCCTCGGGTAGGGCTCTTCGCGGTATCCATGAGGCGAATGCCGCTTATCAGAGTTTTCGAAGCCAAAATGTAATGGCTTTACAGAATGCGCGCAGGGCGGATAGCGTCACATCATTCACCCGCACCTGTCGACGAAGACTGGAGACGACGATGTCCACTGATTCACCTGAGCGGCCGATTGTGATCATCGGTGCTGGCCCCGCAGGCATGGCGACTGCCTTGTCCCTGCACACCGTGGGTCACATCCCGATCCTCCTCGAGCGCTACCGCGAGGCCCGGCCGGCGGGGAACATCCTCAACCTGTGGCCGCCGCCCATCAAGGCGCTGCAGCAGATGGGTGTGGACACCACCGATCTCGGTGCGCCCTGCCACGCGACCTTCCGCGGCGTGAAGGGGAACATCCGCGCCGACGTACAGATCCCCCAGGACGTCGTCGACGCGTACGGCGGAGGATTCATCGGGATGCTGCGCCCACAGCTGTACCGCCGCATGCTCGCGGCGATGCCCGAGGGCGTGATGCGGACGAACGTCGAAGTCGCGGGGCTCGATGACCACGGCGACGGAGTGACAGTCAGTCTCGGCGACGGCACGACCATCGAAGCCGCAGCCGTCATCGGTGCGGACGGCATCGACTCGATGGTGCGCACTCACCTCTGGGGTGCCAGTGAAAAGCGCGATCACAAGCTTGCGATCATCGGCGGATACACCTTCGCCGATGTCCCGGGAACCGAGCGCAACGAGGTCGTCCTCTCGCACAACCGCACGATCCAGGGCACGTACTCGTCGATCCTCAACGACGGCCAGTTCGGCACGCAGTGGTGGATTCTCGAGGCATGGGATCCCGAGACACCGGCGCCGGCTGACCTCAAGGCCCACGCGCTCTCGCGCGCGCGACAGTTTCCCGGTCCGCTGGCAGGGCTCGTCGAGTCGACCGACGAGGGGAACTGCCAGCGGTGGCCCATCCGTGATCGGGTACCGCTGAAGCAGTGGTCGAAGGGGCGCATCACCCTTGCCGGTGACGCCGCGCATGCGACATCCCCTTATGCCGCCTACGGCGCGGGAATGTCGATCGGCGACGGCTACACGATCGCCCAGGAACTGACCGGTATCGATCTGGATGACACTGATGCCGTGGTCGCCGCGCTGCAGCGGTACGACGAGCGGCGCATCGCCCACACCACGAGTCAGGTGCAGCAGGCGTACGTCCTCGGCAAGGTCTTCCACCATCTCCCCGCGCCGCTACGGCCGTTGCGGGACTTCGTGATGGATCACACCCCGATGCTCCAGAAGCAGATCGGCGAGCGCAGCCCCGGAGAGATCGTCGCCCAACTCGATGAGATGGGCGAGGGACTCGTGAAGGCGGCATCCGCGTAGCATGGCTCGGATGGCCCTTCCCGCTCCCCACGAACGCGCGCCGCAGCAGGCGCGCAGCCGTGAGAGTTGGGACCGCGTTCTGCAGGTCGGCATGGAGCTGTTCGCGGAGCGTGGCTGGCAGGGTCTCACGATCACCGAGGTCTGTAGGCGCGCGGGTGTTTCAGCACCATCGATCTACGCGCGGGTGGACGGCAAGGCGGGACTCTTCCTTGCCGTCCACGAGCGCTGGCTCGAGAAGATCACCGAGACCGAGCGCGCGCTGCGCGAGCTGCACGTGGACCCCACCCACTCCGCAGCCGATGCCGCGACAGCGGCCGCGCAGGTGATCATGGGCGTGTTCGAGGTGCATCGCGAGGAGCTTCGAGCCCTCATCGATCGCAGTGCGCACGACCCGGAGCTTCTCGAGCGCGGTGGCGCGGCCTCTCGCGCCTTCATCGGGGTGTTGGCGCAGACGATTCCCGGGCCGCCCGAGCGAGGCCTTGCCGTCGTGCGCGTGGTCTACGGCGAATGCCTCATGCGAACGATGTACGGCTCGCACTTCTTGGAGCCGGTGGATGAGGCGCCGGCCGCCTTCTCGGCGCGCGTGAGCGCTCTCGCGCGGGCTCTCGCTCGCTGAACCACGCAGAAGGCAGACGCTCAGTCGTAGACCGACGTGATGCCCAGATACTCTTCGAGCGAGAGCCCGCTGTTGTACACAGCCGTCGCAGTGTCAACGCCGAGGTAGCGCAGGTGCCAGGGCTCCCAGATGTATCCGGTCACGCCCTCCTTGCCCTGCGGGTAGCGAACGATGAACCCGAACCGGTGGGCGTTCGCTGCCACCCACTGACCCTCTGGCGTGTAACCGAACGCTTCAGTGATGGTGTTCAGGTCGAACGACAGGCCCGACTGGTGCTCGCTGTGCCCGGGGCGCGCCGAGTAGCGGTCGGCCGCAGCGGAACCGTCACGCGACGCGTAGCTGTTGTAGACCTTCACCTGTGTCGCGTACGAACGGAAGCCGCTCGCGATCCAGAGGTTGTGCCCGAGCGATGCTGCTTCGGCGCGCATGCGCTCGAACGCCGCGAGAGTGTCGCCGGTCAGCCCGTTGCCGTACCAGCTGGGGAGGCGATACGACTTGTTGACGATGAGGATGCCGTTGATATAGGTCGGCTGGACGTCGTCGTCCCCAGCGCGCGTGTTGCCGCGTGCTTGCGCTGCCTCAGCTTCGGCGTGGGAATCCTGGACCGCAGTCCAGGCCTGCTGGTACGCGTCGACCCGTTGCGATGCGGTGCCCGACGCCGGATCGCCCAGCGCGGTGACAGCCGCGGCGTAGGCATCCTTCGTCTCTTGCGAGGCAAGGTTCGGAACCTCAACCGCTGCACCGTGCGCCGCCGCTGACGCGACAACGGCGTCGACATCCTGCAACGTCGTGGCCGTTGCAGCTTCGAGTTCCGAGGTCGATCGCTCTGACGTCTGGGCCATCTCGGTGAGGGTCGCGGCTTCCGCGGTCAGGGATTGCGCACCCGCGAGCTGCGCCTCACGTCCTTCGGGTGTCTCGGGCGTGGAGCGTGGGTCGGGCACGGATGAGGTGGCTGTCACCTCGCCGGGCGAGACGATGGTCAGCGCCCCCGCCGCGACCAGTGCGTCCAGCGATGCTCGGAGGGAGTCGACGGTCGCGGCATCGTCGATCATTTCGGGGTTGGTGACCTCGATGACCGTCGATGCCTCAGCGGCTGCAGCGATGGCATCCTTCTGGGCCGCGTTGAATGTGACAGCCGATCGGTCGACGGCTTCTGCCGAGGCAGCCCAGTCGGCGAGTGCATCATCGAATGCTGCGCGCGCCTTCGCGTTGTCGGTCGTGATCGTCCCGACCACCCCTGCCGTGGTGAACACCGCCGCGAAGCCGAGGAACGTCCGGCGCGCTATAGCGCGGTCTTTGCGGTTTGCCCCCATGAACACCAGGGTAGTGCGCGCCGGAGCGGGTACCGTGAAAAGGTGAGTTCGGCAGGTCGTCAAGGATTTCGCGCGGGGCGTCGCGGAGAGCACGCCGGCGTGCTCACGACGCTCGTGCGTACGAGC